>Ga0123357_10006033_pt1 | contig 14655 bp, 5 predicted proteins | sample TergutEmb28metaG_FD_89873 | JGI IMG/M metagenome (GOLD analysis project Ga0123357, IMG submission 89873) | Embiratermes neotenicus P4 segment gut microbial communities from Petit-Saut dam, French Guiana - Emb289 P4 | ecosystem: Host-associated > Arthropoda: Insects > Digestive system > Gut ...
ATGAGTGCCGTAGAGAATATGAAATTTTGATTGATGCAGTTGTAAACTCTCAAAAGGGTGTGATTCAGCCACAACTTGTCACACCAGCTCAGATATTGGAGCAATTGAAAATTAATCAAGCTGACATGCCAAGTGACCTTTCATTGCCTATCCCCACGAGTGCCACTTATCAACATTTATTGTTAAGAATTGTTTCCATTGATGTATTTTTAAAGGGTAATTTTCTGGTGTATGTAATTCGCCTACCCCTAACAAACAATGTGATTTACAATTGTATCATCTTACCCCTTCCTATTAAGATAAGGGGAACAGATTCAAAATTTATATTTATCCAACCTGAACATGACTACCTGTTGATGGATACCGCCAAACGGTACTTCACAAGGTTAGGGGCAGACGGAATTAATTTATGTAAAATTGTAAGCAAGACTCACAAGGTGTGCAAGCAAACTCAGCCAGTGCAGCTAACGCACTTAGACGAAGAATGCGAAGCCCAGATGATAGAACCTATTCGGACTATCCCGGCTTCCTGCTCCCAACGAATTGTAGAACTAAACCACACACTGTGGACACAGCTAGATAACAATGAATGGTTATATGTTGCCCCAAAATCAGAAGTTTTAACTGTGTTGTGCTCGAAGCACGAGCCGACAGACGTCAAACTATTGGGAACTGGAAAATTACAATTAAATTCTATGTGTAAGGCTTATGGAAACAGGATCTTCATTCAGTCACACACAACGTTAATTAGTAACCGCACAAGTAAGGATGTCATTCCACCTTTGTCTTTGGAGTATGACTGTTGTGGCGGTATAGATAACACTTTTAAATTAAATGACCTGCACTTACACATACCCCTATGGAGTGTTACCAATTCACTCGATGATTTAAGGATTGCCAGTCACAAGGTAGAGGACGTAGAGAACCTAATACTTGAACAAGACTGGAAATTTAAACATTTAACAGTAGATTCTCACCTTTCATTCTTAACCCATGTAGGAATGGTTACGACTAGTTTAACGTTGATCTGTTTGTGCTACTGTTGTTGTTCAAGGTGTTGCCTCAAACGATGTCCTAAATTTTCAAAATGGTGGAAGAACAATAATCCATGCACTACGATTATTTTCAAGCCCAGAATTGTAAATTCAATTCATTCATCTAAGGAAAGCGCAAGATGTCCAGGATCAAGGGCAAGCAATAAGGTTAGACACTCGCTGATGGATGCTGCAGAAGCCACTGAGCTAGTCTGTTTAACACCAATGTCAAGACTACTGCGCCTTCGGGCAAACGTTGAAAATGCACAGAGAGATTTTTTCTGAACTAAAATTTTGAGAGTTGTGCTTGTACGTTTCCATTTAACTAGACTTAAGGTTACTATATTTAATCATATTAATGATGAATATTAAGAGCACAGGTATTCCTTTTGTTCATTTAATGACATGATAGTTCTTGTAACTATGTATAATCAATTGCCTTGTATGTATTGTGTTGACTTACTGTACTGTATCTATGTTTATGGTTTTTTTGAGAGGAGAAATTTAAGCCTATTGCTTAAATTTCTTCATAAGGGGGGAGGTGTCGCACCCAGCGACTCTGGTCTCGCCATGCGACCCATTTTTTGCAGCTATGGTTTAAGAAACGGGTACGTTTGTGTGTGTGGACCTTGTCACTCGCCACCAGAAGCGATACACATGCATCCATTACACACCCGCCTTTAGGGAGAATTTTCTTGCCTACCCCTTTGTTTAACACACTTTTGGGGGATTGTTGATTGAAATGTTCCATGTGGAAAGTTGTTGTTTTTCTTGTATTTTTTTGAAAACTTATGACTATTTTTGGTAGTGCGTCTTGTACATCCACTCCCTATGACGTCAATGGCTTCCCATTCTTCAACACTATTTAAGCTAGGGGTTGGAATATCTTGGGGGTCATTTTGGGTCTTCACTTGCTACAGGAATCTCTGTCCGATTAATAACCAGTTTTTCTTTGTTCTCCCTAAGAGCGGTACTTACAATTTAATTAACAGTGCGTTGTATCATTATCACCCCAACACACTACATCAGTTATTTTATTGTATTCTCCGATCAACTAACTACAATAAACCAGCATTATTTACTCCTCAAAAGTGTGGTTGGATTCTTGAATATCAATTCTTAAGCATCCAGCACGAGCCTTGAACCAGTTTCCCTCAGGAACCAGCCGCACGGTCAGCACCGGCGTACCTGACTTCGACCATCACACTCGGGATACAACACAGGCCTGGACAGGCCCTGAGGGTTCCAGGAGGTTAAGGCTCCCGGATTTCAAGACACTCGGCACATGAAGGTGGTAAGGTCAGCCCTATGCACCGGCCACCTTAACCCCCCCAGGGCCATAGTGCGCCCAGAAGGATTATGTCAATGAAAAATTCCAGTGACACCATTGGGAATTGAACCCGCAATCTTCCGGCTTGTAGCGCAGTGCCTCAACCAACTTCGCCACTGCGTGCTCCTTATTCTAAGTTTTGAAAACATGGCCTTATAATGGTCTGTTGACTGAAATATGTTGTCAAGATAAAAATAAAATATATTGTTGTGTTTGACTGAAACCAGAAACTATTTTGTTGTCTGTTAGTTTAATAAACACAGCAAGATATCCTCTACAAAAATTTAAAATGAGTTTGTGAGGATTAGCCACATTAGATTTTAAAAGGTCCTTATCAGTCAAGTAAGTGTGGGAGTGTTCCTTTGTTTAATATCTGCTGCAGAATTGCTAATATGAACTGATTGCTATAAGTTCATTGGAATGACAACAGCTTCCCCATTTCAATAAAACTGTCCAAAGCCACATAGTATGCAGCGAATAGAGTTGAATTTATTGCTCTCGCAGAGGTGTGGATGGTGCATTATTGTTTTAAGTACGCATGACATTTATAGTCAAAAAGAAAATCTTAATACAAATTTGTTACACAGGTTGACAGCTGCACGGGCAGTGAAGGAGTCCAGTGCTGGGACTGCCACTCCAGGCAAGAAAGCGAAGAGGACCAGCTCATCAGCAGCTACACCTGCAGCTGTGCACCAAGACAGCAGCTCAAGCTCTGAGGAGGGTAATGATACAGCCGCTACCAGCTGCTACTCCTCTTCCTTCCTCTCTCAAATGTCTGGTGGCTGCGGTGGTGCGGGGGTTAGAGGCCAGGGCAATGGGGACCAACAAAGGCTTGAAGAAACAAGTGATCGTATCTCAAAAGAGAAACAGAAATTCTTTCGTCTGAGTGCTTTTTATGCAGATCACAAGTTTAAGCGGGTGGGTGGATTGGGTACAACAGTGACGGCAGCAACAAATGTGGGGAAGGGAAGGGGGGCCACTGTCACAAGCAGTAGCAGCTCGAGTAGCAGCAGGGATGATTCGGACAGTGCCACGAGCACGGAGGAAGGGGTCAAAAAGGTAAAGAGTCCAGCTTCAGCCAAAGTGTTAGAATGTGCACCAGCGGTGCAGCACAATCAAGAAAGTAGTACTAGTAATAATAAAGTGAAAGTGAGTGCATCTTTATTTCACACCTTGCCAAGCCGGCAACGGCCCAGGCCTGTGAGGACTATGCCATTGTCAGTAGCAAGCTTTCCCACTGTGTCCATGAGTTCCATTGCTCCAAGCACTGTAGCTGCTGCAGCTGCAGAGTCTGGGAACTCACCCTGGGGATTTGCAGCTGCAGCAGCAAGGAACAAGAGTGACGGTATTTTGGGTTCCTTCAGTAAACCTGCTCCTGAGGCCACAAAGTTCACACAACTACTTGGTGGCCTCGAAGGTCATCAGAAGGGGAAGAAGCCTAGTGGTGGCTCCAGTATTAATACCCCCACATTTGCCTCTCTGTCGGCTAGTTGTGGGACTATGAAAGTGGGCAGTGGCAATAGCAGCAGCAGCGGCAACCTGTCACAAAAGGAAGAGAAGACAACTTGCTCATCATCATCCTCATCATCATCATCCTCCAGTAGTTACAAATTACAGCCTGGTTTTGGACAGTTGAAGGGCTTGTTTGATGGTCTTAGTCATTTATTCACCACTCCTACACATAATCGGACTCGTACTGGTAGCGTAAATTACAATCCTAGTAGGAGGAAGAAGCAGAGAAGTCCTCAGAAGTTGCATCAAACTCAGGAAACGAGGAAGCCCGCGGCTGGTCAGACTGTGTCTTCACTGGCATCCAATTCAGCCACTCCCTTTGCTGCTTCTGTATCTGTTACGGGAAGCGTGAAGAACAGTGATTCTGGAAGTACAAACAATAAGACTGTGCCTCCACCATGTTTGACAGCAGGAAGATCAGTCAGAGTTGCCACATTGCCGGAGAATCAGTCAAGGGCAATTCCCAACATTGCCAGACTTAAGGAAACGGTCAAGACAGAGACCCCACTGTTTCGAACCGGCCCTGTACAGTCACCCGCACCCCCTGTCAGCAGGAAAGTGCCACGCCCTGGTATATTTGTGCCTAGTTCTGAAACGGACTTTCCATCCTTAATCCCTCCGGCACCTCCTGAGCCAGAAAATCGAATGACTCCCTCGCGTCTGGTGAAGACTGCAGTGAACAGCAAAAAGCTGGAGCAGGAAAGGCGTCGGTGGCTGAAGGGTGACGGTCCACCATTTTTTGGAGCAGGAGCTGGTGGGAGTTTGGGAACACTGGGTTACATGATGATGGGACGTTCCCTCCCACACCCGTTTCTCCCGACGGGCTCATTGCATTCTGTCGCTGATGATCCCAAGCTGAAAAAGAAGCATCTGATTGCAGAAGCCACCCAGACCCACCATCGCTACCACCACCACCACCATCACCACCACCACCACCACCACAGATACCAACACCCGCTACCGCTACCAGTACCAGTGCCATCCACATCTATCGTGCCAACACTTGTGCAGACGGGTAAGAACCCACCATTCCTACTGCGGGTTTATTTTGCCTCCTGCTTCTTATAATACACTGACTCCCTTTAATTACTGCTTGAAAACCTTCCGTTATTTACATTAGAATGATTGGCTGCAGAGTAATAGCAACCTGCAAGGCGTGTGTGAGTTGGTCCGGTCCGCCTGATGTGTGAATGTGTGGACGACTCCCCGGAAGCCTAGCATGCTGTGGTGTGACAGCATAGGACCCTTCCCCTCACCCTCCTCTCACATCTCTACAGTGGAAACACACCGCAAGAAGCTGTAGTAACTCCATTAGTCAAACAAAGAGCAAACAGACAAGGCAGGCATGTCATGGGCAATTGACTGGGCTGGCTGCTGGCAGGGGAATCGGACTCGAACAAAACTATGATCTCTTCCGTTGTGCTCGTGCGTGCGTGAGTGCGTGGCTTGACTTGTATTGCTTTTTTTTAATGATTTTTTTTATTTTCCCTAAAGGAATAGGAAGTGTTTTATGCTGTACTGCCACAGTATATTGGGGCTAATCAAGATATGAAAATTGATATTAACACAGAAAGTATTACTGCAATACTAATAGCACCATTCACTCAACATGTTTGCAGCCATCGATGTTGGTTTGAATGCTGCACTTGGCACCCCCCCTAACTCACTCCACTGCCTGCACCAGAATTTGGAGATTAAACTTGATGTACTTTGTGTCTTGAATGTTCTTAGTTTTGTGACCATTGTCGTGTGTTGGTTGCATGAGATTTTCCTAGACAGTAGGATGTAATTTAATTACTTGAGTTGTGTTTTTGTTACGTGATGTATTAATAAACTATATCCTTACAACTGTCTGATTCTCTTACTTATTCAAGTACGGTTCATTGTATTTGTGGGGTCATTTCATGGAGTAGTATACTGGGATGTCCTTTGATGAGAAAAGTGAATATATTCTGCTAGTGCTATTTTCAGGCAGTACACAGCATATGGCATACGGACACCCATCTCACGAGACACAAAAATAGGAACTTGAACTTTCTAGTTTAGGATTTTGGTTTATTTTCATGAAGCAACTAGTCTCCTCCTCCTCCTCCCCCCTCCCATTACGTATGAGTATTAAATATTTCTTCTTTTTCCCTGCCACTGGCTACAGACCCAGCATGCCAAACAAGAACATGTACATTTTACTGTTGCAACCAGTGATATGTGACTACATTCACATTTTATCATCTGAGGACCTTTCCCATGTGTTTATATGCTTGTGGTTATGGGTACACACATATATATATATATATATATATATATATATATATATCATCTGGGTCATGAATACCCAAAAGGTCAACTGCTAACAAAGAGCTTGGTTTGTGCATGCAAGTAAGGATGTTATTTTTCCCAAGGTGTTTCTTATCACTACTTTGGAATCACAGTTTAACATTTACAACATTTTCAGAGCTTGCCTGTGTTAGAAGAGTTTTCCTGTCATACTAAGTAGGTTAGTTTGGTGGCGTGAAGACATGTACTTCATATTTGGTATCTAGGTGCTGTGATGTAGAGAGCAGTGCTTTTCAAACGTTTTTTCTTGCGTACCACTTTCATGATACAAAACATGTGAGCTTACCACTGGGTACTGCAAATATTAATGCCAACTGTCAGGATACTGATTTTCAGGAAGTTTCTCGAAACAACAATGCTGTGGAAACCTCAAATTTTGCAGTTGCAACTTTTCTAATTTAGCGCGATCAGATGACAGAGGATATTTTGTATTTATATTCAAGCAGTGAGATAGGATCTTAGTGCACACTGTATAAATGTTTTTCTCTACATTTAAACACATTTAAAACAAATTTGATAGTGCAATTTATGTTTGTCAATTTCAATTACAAAAAAAAAAACCATAAATTTCTTTGTGTACCACCAGCAACTGTACATGCACTGCCAGTGGTTTGTTTACCACCATTTGAAAGGAACTGATGTAGAGAAATTTGCTGCCATCATTTTCAGAGGAAACTAACCCGAAGACAAGGCAGTGGGTTTCTGTCAATTTTGTATAATTGTCTGTCAGACTGTAGCAGTGCCATCCTGAGACACTTGTTGGCAGGGTCCTCCAAAACCCTGGTACCTGTCTACAGGTCTACATTGCATCATTTCCTAGAGTAGAAGATTGATGCACGCATCACCTCTCAACCTCATATCTCAGTTGTTACTTTGGTGATTTCGAAATGCATGGTTGTTCACCTCCTTATATCTGATAAGCCTTCGTCATGTAGCTTTGCTGTTGATCTTGGTGCACAGAATCAACCAAGTTAGATCTTGTGTCATACAATAGTATACGTGGTATCCAAGACTTGTAAGTGGGTTGTGTGTTGTTCTGTAATGTAGGCTATCACTTGCATCTTTGCATCTCAGGTGATTAATTTGTTTAACTGTGGAGTGTCTGGGTGCCATAAAATCACAGATTGGCTTCTAGTGAATCCAAATCTCACTTGTCTTAGACCATCCAAACATGGCATGTTTAGATTCTGGTGGTCATGAATGTAATGGTCTGTTCTGACATTCTTACTCTTCAGTCTTCATCTCAGCAGTTCTGTCACTTGTTTGGTGACAGGTTCATGGGCTTTTTGCCTTTGAGCTGCTGGCATTATGTAGTGACATTGTTGTGAGAATGAATTGGTCGCTATGGGAGTGACATGTGGTTTATTGGAACCTACTGTTACAACATTTGCTGGCAGGGGCTGAGGTACGCCACAAAAACCGCAGAATTGGCATCCAAAGTTTGGCCTTGTGACTTCGTATATGAAGCAGGAGTTCTGACTTTACCCACATTGTATGAATGCATTAAAGAAGGTTCTCTGATTGATCACAGATGGTAGAGAGGAAAGTTGAGCAGAAGCTGCACAGTTCCACTGCCATGTTGAGACAAGTTTTAAAGGTAGTGCCAGTGAGTTCCTGGTGGATGATACTGTGTGAGGCATTATTTGAAATTCAGGTTACATTGGATTCGGCTTTTGGAAGCTCTCCTTACTGTGACGTGGAGTGACAGTTGTTGAAAATATTTGCTACACTGAATTCAAGACATGCAAATGAAGACCATTAAGTCCCAATATTTTTGGTTAAAAACCTGAAATTACATCAAAATTATGTGTATTAATAATATGCACATTGAAATCAGTCCCAGTGATGTTGACATCGGTTATAATGTGCAGTAAAATAGAAGCCCTGCACATCATCATTACTGAAATTTACATTGTATTTCACTCTTTCATCACTGAAATGTTTTGGGACATTATGGCCAATCACGGTGTACAAAACTCGTTTTAAGTATTGTGTGAAAGAAGACAGTTCATTCACATTATTATTAAAAAATCTCATGAGTCAACATATGAAAGTACTTCACGTTTTGATATGTGTGTGAGTTTATTTCTGGCGTTACTCATCAAGATGTGCAATATCTGCATACTCGATGATGAAGATACCTAATATCTGCAGTACTCTTTGAGCCTGCAATTTCTTAGTCTGTCATTGAATACAGTATTGAAACAACTGTAGAGTCTGAATTGAATACAGTATTGAAACAACTGTAGAGTCTTAATATGTGTTTTTTTAAACAGATTTGGATCAGGCGTCTCGAATGCTTCCTCCTGGTGTCAATCAGAGAGACGTGGATCTGTTCAAAGAAACCAGGGAACGAGCCAATTCAGTAAGTTTGTTACGTTGTTGCATTGGTTTATCATATTCAACTTGTTTTGTGACAAAGAGAACTTTTAGTATTTTGTGCCAAGAGTGCTATCATATATTTTATAAGAAAGCAGATTGTGCATGGGAGAATACTAATACCTGACATCTTTGTTTGTACATAGAGAACTTTTTCGAAGGACGTAAGATCAGATTGAGAAAATATTTATTCTTTAATTTAATTTGGTAGGTTGACATTGGTACTTGCTTTCACTATATTGCAGATTTACTCCATCTTTTATGAGTCTGGAAACCTCAGTCTGTAGAGTGACCTAGTGTTTTAAGGCTTTTTCAGCAGGGCAGTTGATATCTCCATTCTGGTGCTGTGTGAGTGGGTGATTGGTGCTTGACATAACGAGACTGCCTCGTGGACTCATCTTCAGTGGTCAAAATGTCCGGGAAGAGTGAAGGATGAAGATGAGACTGTCATTGTAGCTTGAAACATCTGGCACCAATCACCCAGTGACATAGCATCACATCCCAGAAGACTGGAGACCTGACTGACTATTGTCTGAATGGTGAGGGTCCTTGGATGACTACCACAGAAATTATTTGTTAGTACATTAGTGGAATATAAAAAAGATTTCTGCTTGATCGGAATGCAGCACTAATTTACACATGAGTGGCTACCAGTATTAAAAAAATGACATTAAAGTCGTTGGCAAAAAGCTTTGTGTGTGTGTGTGTGTGGGGGGGGGGGGCATGTGATAGATATTGAATGCCCTTCTGTTGAAGAAGGTACCTGAGTTGTGATTGCAAGGGTTGAACTGAGTGTAAATGGTTTTGTAACAGACAACCCCTGCAGTATTACCCAACGCAGAAACGTTACTAGCATCAGTAGCAGTGGTGTCCCCCACCATTCTATCAGCTACAGCACAGCAGCGGTGTCCTGGTGCCATTGAATTTGGCCAGTATGAGATCCAGACATGGTACTCATCACCCTACCCTCAGGAATATGCCAGGTGAGCCTGTGGTAGACACCCATTAATATATAGGAAAACACTACCATACTAGTAATTAGTTCTTGTATCATTTGACCATTGGACTTGCCATAATACTAGGCATGTCATGTTAGTACCAGTTTGGGCCGTAGGGGGTGCCATGGTCAGGTTGGGCATGGTAATCCTGGGAATGGAGCCGAGATGGCAGTACCACACTGACACAACAGCACTACACTTTCCAAGTAATAATGCAGAGTTGTTACCTGTACTCTAATGATCAATGCAGCCAACTTCCTTTGTCTTGTATGTACTTGTTTCACATTGTTCATAAAACACCAGTCATATTTGTATTTCCTTCTGTTTTAACCATTGTATATTTACATTACTTTTTATGCTTTTTTAGACTACCAAAACTGTTCCTGTGTGAATTTTGCCTCAAATACACCAAGAGTAAGTCGGTTCTTGAGCGCCATCAGGATAAATGCACATGGAGACATCCACCAGCAACAGAAATATATCGCTGTGGTGACATCTCTGTGTTTGAGGTAATTTGATTGATTCTGGTAAACCGCTGGTTGAGAATCCTTTTTGATGGCCACTCATGTTAAATTGAATTTGTACTATCATGTAACCAAGTCTGCGTTTTTAACCCACACCAGACTTGCCAGCTGTCTTAACCCTTATCCTGCTAACATGGAGAATATGGTGAGCTCCAAATAATGCCAGCAAATGGCAGATGGGATTTAACTCGGCATTTAAAGGGTTAATGTCCCCACAAAACTTGCAAGTGTCCATTGTTTTCTGTTTCTGGATTAATTGAAACAGCCTTATTGTATTAATTTTCGTTAGTATGATGAACCGGTTTTCTTCCCAATAATTCAAAATTTAAAATTTACTTTTCAACTTTTAGATCTCTCAGATGACTTTAACAGATTTGTGTTATATTGCTAGTATAGGTATGATGTTGATGTTGGAAGTCATACTGTTATATGAATTTTGTGAAATTTCTTTAAAATCTGTGAAGGAATTTTAATGGTATTCACTGTGCATTCTCAGTCAGCATGAAGACTGTAGTTTCCATAAATATTAGTTGCATGAGGAATGTTTCACACTAGGGCTACAGTGTTGAGCCCTTTGAAGCTTTATGTGCATCTGAATTATATATAAAAGTGTAGTTTCTGTAGGAACACTGTGTGTTTCCTTTAGGAAGATGAATACGTGAATACTGTGTAGGGAAACAGTGGATGTTTGTATTGAGAGTCTACCAAACACATTAAGTTGTATGTGGACAAAGTGCAATGTTATTTATTGTCAGACCAGCGGGACTTTAAAAGGTTAAGGGCTAGCACACTGGGCGGTTTTCCAGGCGCATGTGAACTTGGCCACAGCGGCTAAATAATCACAAGTATTTGTTGAGTGAACACGTGAGTGAAAAAAAATTGCTAATGAGTGTTAGACCTTGACAAAAATTACATGCGAATGAAAATGGATTTTGAGGAGAAGGTTATTCGTGTGCTACTGCTTCGTATTTGAAAATAGCGAAGAAGGATGATACAGGTTCATCCTTTAATCAGCCAAAGACTGCTTATGGACTAGTTTTATAAATTTTTAAATAATATTTTTATTATGTAATACTATTTATTTTTGTGCCACAATTATCAATTTCTCGGCATCAAAATAATCCTCTTGACATCTTTCATTCACTGGGAGAGTACGAAGAAGCAGGTAGGCTAGACCCGATAGTTGATGTACATTGTAGAACTGAAAATACCCCTGAGCATTTGTTTTGCTGCTTGTGTGTGCAGGCACTTGTTTACATTTGTTTCATTTGCTCAAGCAGTGACTGCTTCTCAAAATGGAGCAGGTTGTGTTTTTAAAACTGTCACGTTAAATTTACGGCTTGTGTGCCATGACATATTTACATTAACATGTCCTAATCAGGATGGTTAAAAACCCACTATCACCTAGTGGCCAAACACCGCCTGTGTGTTAGCCATAATAGCATGAACATTACTGAATTAGAACATACATTGGATGGTGCCAGTGGGGTCATTCTGTCAAATACAGACAAAACTCCGCATCAGGTGACATGAGCCCAGACTTACGTAAATTCAACTGGATGTGTACATGTACATCCTATAAAACACGTGGTTGTGTCAATAGTGTGTGTGCATGTGCTTGCACATGCATGCACTTATAAATAAATAAAATTACATGATTGTGTTTGGTTGTGTATTTGGTGGGTAGTTGTTGAAATTCGACATATATGAAAGTTGAGTTACTTGAATGTTTGTGGAATGGAACACTAACACATTGTAGGGAGTCTTTATTGCACCATTGTTGTGCATTCATCTTTCACCTCTGAGGTGTGTTAGTCTGTAATTGCATATGCACTTCTGACCTGTAATATTGTCAAATTATTCTAAATGAAGGATGTTTTTAGTTGCTTGAAGTTTGGCCATGTGTAACTCAGGTAGGTGACTTCCACCTGCACATTATGTTTCAGTCCCAGAGCAGTCCATCTGGGACTTTAAATTGACATAGTTGCATGGGAGCAGGATTTTCTCGTGGTTCACCTGCTTTGCTTTTCTATTCCACCATTGTTTTGCACCACACCCATTATTAGTGGTTAGTGTCGTGGCCATTTTGAGGCTGCAGAACCACATTCATGTAATTAGAGTACCTGGAACTGATACCATTGCATTATATAGAATAATGTGAATTGAAGTACAATGTCTTGTTTGTTCAGGTGGATGGCAATGTCAACAAGATCTACTGTCAAAACCTGTGCTTGCTAGCTAAATTGTTTCTTGACCACAAAACGCTTTATTATGATGTGGAGCCTTTCCTGTTCTATGTGCTCACCAAAAATGACAGCAAGGTGAGTTGTAGGGTGATTTGCATTCTTCATTCCTTTCTCGGCCTTTTGACATGTTGGGCAAGTTTTTGTCACTTCTGTACAGATGACTGGAAGAGGAGAGAGTTGTTGAGCTTTATTTATTCATACTGAAAAATTTATTGACAGTGATTTATGCAGCATGTTTTCGTCTGTGGGTTACATCTGGAGTATTAAAGATGTTTTGAATAATTTTGAAAATTTTGGTTTTCTGTGAAATGACAAGTGTATATCTATTACACATAGTCAGTGGAGGGGGTTTAGGAAAATATTCACTGTTCGTTCTGACAATGAAAACTTCAAAAGCTTGAGGACTGTCGCCATACATGTTTTACATCAGGTACTGTTCAGTTCTGGTTGCCATACTAGTTGGATTTGTATTACAACCAGTTTGGCTGAGTCCATGCCTTTTTTTTTATTTATTTATTTATTTATTAATATTTCTGTGCCAAGTGGTGTACATTTATGTGGCTCTTTCTGTGCATAACAGTATGTTGCGATTTTTAAATTTTCTGGTTGGGGACTGTGCTAGATGCTATTTATGTTGTATGTGAATAAAAGTATAATGCTGTCCTACAGTACATTTTTTACTGTTTCACATGTATGTTGTTTTTAATAATTAAAAGAATATAATAATTGTGAAATGTGTAACATGTTCCCTCCATTGTGTATGTTTAGTGGGCAAAAAACTGATATTTCCTGGCCTTGGCCACAGACTGCCCAAGTACATTCTTTTGACTCCCCCAAAACAGGTATACAGAATTATTGACTCTTGAAGCAGCTGAAGTCTGGTGATTATTGTGCTTGTAACAATTCATATGTGTGTTTGAGATGAATGGTTTTATGCTGTAATTGCCTAAGTTTACATTAGTTTGATGAAGGAGCAGCCATATTGTATAGCAGTGGTTCCTGACTGTACTGTATCAGAGACCTTCTCCAGTGATGAATTGTAGTTAAAACTATGAAATGTAATACTGTGTTGCAAGGAGAACTGAAGTTGCATTAATTGTGAACTGTGACTGCTTGTAGCATACTGTATTTGCAAACCCCACTGTAGAAAAATGGTTCAAAGCAGAGAACCTTAATAACTTCCACAATTCTGGTTCCTAAGCATGTACATAACAGTAAGCTTTGCTTGGAACTGTTGAATAAGTTTTGATTACACTGTAGTTCCATGTATTTATTTGAATTTAGATTAACATCAAAGTGTTCCATCATGTTTAATTTTTAGGCACATTTGCAAAATTGTGAAAAGCGGCTATTTGCTTCATCATGTCTCCGTCTGTTCATCTCTGCGCATGAAACATCTCAGAGCCCACTGAATGGATTTACATGAAATTTGATATTTAGTATTTTTTTAAAAATCTGTCGAGAAAATTAATAAATCTGACAAGAATAACAGGTACTTTGCATGACAACCTGTGTACATTTATGAAAATATCTTGCTCAGTTCTTAGAATGAGAAATATTTTAGACAAAAGTTGTAGAGAAAATTAAAACACGCATATTATGTTCAATAACCTTTTTCAGAAAATTATGCCATTTATGTGGAAAAATGTGGTAGAGCCAGACAGGGCACAGGTGACAGTATAGTATGGTGCATGCAGTTTGTATGCTGGATGACTAAGGCTACATGCTCATATACAGAATGTGTAATATTTACTGCTTTTCCACTGCAACAGTGGTTGTGTGAACACACCTCAGTGTTGCATTATATGTACATTTCCTTTCTTCTTGATTTCAGACTTCTGCCATGTTCTGAATGTTGTATGTTTTCTTCTGGGTAATTCCGCGGCGTCTGAATTTTATATGCCGACGTTTCAGAACACTGTCCGTTCCATCTTCATAGGCAAGTAGGTATGAAGTATGACTAGGTTTGAGAAATGTTGGGGTATGTATACAGGAAAAGGTTTGGTTCGAAAATAGCCTGAGCCAATAGGAAGGAGGTTGATAGGGTAGGGGCAGTTCACCCTCCTTCCTATTGGTTCAGGCTATTTTTGAGCCAAACCTTTTCCCATATACATACCCCAACATTTCTCGAACCTAGTCATACTTCGTACCTACATGCCTATGAATGAAGATGGGACAGAGGGTTCCAAAACATCGGCATATAAAATTCAGACCCTGGGGAATTACCCAGAAGAAAGCATACAACATTCCCCCCCCCCTTTTAAGCTCGCGGTTCCATGCCTCGTAATTCAATGTGAA
>Ga0123357_10006034_pt1 | contig 14655 bp, 7 predicted proteins | sample TergutEmb28metaG_FD_89873 | JGI IMG/M metagenome (GOLD analysis project Ga0123357, IMG submission 89873) | Embiratermes neotenicus P4 segment gut microbial communities from Petit-Saut dam, French Guiana - Emb289 P4 | ecosystem: Host-associated > Arthropoda: Insects > Digestive system > Gut ...
GAACGCAATGCAGCAGTACGGTTTTGAATGGGGCACGACGTTTCTGACCCCGGCGTTCATCGACTTTAACAGCCTAATGGGCGTTTGCTGGGGCCTGAACGCCAGGTCGGGAAATCCCGAAGCCGCCGCGTTCGTCTTCGAGCTCCTGTCCACCGACAAGGATCTCACCAACCTGATCAACTTCGGTATTGAGGGCGTGCATTATACCCTGGACTCAAGCAATACGCTGATAAAAAATGAACCATCCCGGTATTTTCCGAACATCCTGTGGATGCTGGGCAACCGTTTCCTCTGTTACAGACTTCCAGGTGAGCCTCCCAATCTGCCCCAGCTCTACGAAGATTTTAACAACAACGCCGTCAAATACCCGAATTTCGGTTTTCCGTGGCCTTCCGACGCGGCCTGGAAAGGCGTAAACACGGATATGTTCTGGGGCACCTACAGCGCCCTTTGGGCACAGTACGAACGCAGTATCCAGACAGGAACCATAAGCGACGCAGATCTTGCGGACATCAGAAGTAAGCTGACCCAGGCCAATTATCAGGGAATGGACGCGGTCATGAACAGGGAATACGAGGCGTGGAAAGCTTCGCAACACTAACAGGTTCGATATGTGAAAGCGGGCAGGAACGGGGAATGCCTGCCCTAGTAAGATGCGCCTTGCGATACCGATTCATTCACGCTATATTAGTGTGACAGGCATGATATGGCATTGAACCAGAAGGAGACGGACCAAAATAACAAGGAATTGATGTTCTCCAAAGAACCGTTCCATTGTGATTACGGACGCCAAAATAAACCATACTATTACCATCCTCACTGGCATGATTTTCTGGAACTGCTTTTTATTAAAAAGGGTTATCTGCATGCCACGCTCAGAAATACCCAGCTCACTATTAACGAGGGTGAACTGCTTGTGATAATGCCGGGTGAAGTACATTCATTTGAAAATGAAGGCGATGGCGTTTTAGAAAACTTCGTTATTCATGTAGATTCGGTTTTCCTTCATAACGCCATATTCGATTCCAAAGAGCTTTCGAAGATATACCCTTACCTATTCAGCTCCTGGACGCCAAGCTCCTTTCTCTGCGGCGCCGAGGAGATGAAGAAGTCCGGGATCCTGACGATCATCAATAATTTGCTTTCCGAAACCAAAAAGATGGAACTTGCATACACCCTCGCCATACGGGCGGGTCTGCTGGAAATTTTTGTATGGCTTCTGCGGCGCTGGGATCAGTATTCCCATCCCGTATCGGAGGCGGGCAATTTTTCAATCTGTATGAGGCTGCAGCCGGTAATTGATTTTATAAAAGATCAATATGCCAAAAAAATAACCACTAAAGAAATGGCGGACAAAATGTACATGAGCGTTTACCATTTTTGCCGCCTCTTCAAAAAACTGACCGGATACAGCTTTCATAATTACCTCCGATCCGTCAGGATCGTAGAGGCCATAAAGCTGCTGCTTTCAAAAGATCTAAGTGTAAAGGAAATTGCCTTTATGGTCGGTTATAATGACGTGAATTTCTTTGTCCGTGTATTTAAGAAAGAAACCGGCATGCCGCCAGATAAATACCGGAAAAAATTCGCGCCTTCCCCTCCTCTTTCATAAAAGTGCGCAGATCCCTCTTACGCAAATTCCAGCATTCGCTTGCGGTAATGGAGATAGTTCTCAAAAGAAACCTCTTCCGGTACGCCATGATCGCAGGTGGGAATATATCCGCCCCGTTCTTTCATAACGGGCATGATGCGGTCAACTTCACGGTCAATCGCGTCTTTCCCCTTCGCCAGAATACGTTTGTCAAACCCGCCGTGGATTAGCAGTTCCGGTTCCTCCTTCCCTGTCCGTACCACATCGCAGCCCGAGGCCGCCTCAAAGGGACTCAGGTAGTTCAGGCCCAGTTCCCTGTACAGGGGAATAGCGGGGTCGGAAAAACCGTCCGTATCAAGTGCCAGGTAGAGCGTTCTGGTTTTATCCAGCTGCCGTGACTTGATGTTGGAAATAAGCTGCCGGTAATAGGGAAAAAGGAATTCCCGTACCATGTCCGGCGATATAAGCAGCCCGTGGTTGTAACAGATATCTTCGGCCAAAAAAACTTCGTCAAATACGACTTCTTTCTGCATTTCGGTGTACACCGCGTCGGCCAGATTGAACCAGGCCTCCATGCAGCGGTGAATGAGTTTTGGATCGTCCATAAATGTGTAGAGAAGCTCCAGCGGTCCGATTAAGCTGCGCAAATACATATAGCCGCCAACAATGTTTGCGCAGATCATCTGCCCCCGCGCGGCCGCGGCCTGGGCGCCGGCGATGCTCTGTTGGATTCCCGCCTTTCTTTCAGGTGTACCGGGGTCCATGCGCCACAGGCACTTTTCTTCCCAGCTCTTCTGGTCTTTAACCGGATGTCCGACATACTCGGGCATAAAACCGTTGCGGCGGCCCTTGAAATATTTTACCGTCCGGCCCGAAAAGTCCTGAACCAGTTCATATTCGCCCTGTTCTTCCAGGACTTTTTCCTCAAAAGCCGGATAGAACCCAGCTTCGCACCAGCCCAGATTTTCCATGGGAAATTTGTCACAATCATCAAAGCCGAAAAGCTCGCCCAGTTCGGAACTTGTAATACCCGGCTTGATGTGGCCTTCGGACTTCCATCGATCAAGAACGTAAAAACCGAATTCTTTCTGAAAAATCGGAGCGTTTTTTTTCATGGCATAAAAATCGCGCATTTTTCTTGCGCCGGGAGACATGGCTTCGGCAGGCGGAAGGGTTATGACAGACGGCATTATTTTGAGCTCCTCCAAAAATAGCAAATCAACTATATGGCTAACAATAATGTAGTGTCAACAACAAGTTCCATATCGCTATATCTACTAAATGATTCATTCGTGCTAATGAATAGCATTGGTTTGATATTTTTCTTTAATATTTAAAAATTTTGTTGCTCTATCCCTGAAGCAGTGGTAAAAATTTAATATTAAAGCAGTTTAAAATTGGACACTACGATTGAAGGAGTTTTTATGCAAAACAGACAGAAGGCGATTTTCGTTCTTTTCGCAGCGGCGCTCGTATTTGCGTCCGCCTGCAAAAGCCCCGTCAGCAGCAGTGGCGGCGGTACCAGCGAGACTGACAATAGTATGCTCACTATTACCGCCGCAACATCCCACCCCAATTCAGGCGTGTACCTGCAGAATTCCGCGGGTGATAACCACATAGCGCTCACGGTTGGCGGAATAGACTCCTATTCAGGCTCTTCCTTCACCGTAAGTTACCAGATTACCGATATCTTTGGTACAGCCGTAACCGATTCGCTTGAGTTTCTCGTGAGCGACGGCCCAACCCAGACAAAAAATATACACATCGATACGTCAAAGCTTGGCCACTTCACCTTTACGGCCTATATCCTGAACGGAGCTTCGGTTCCGCAGGCAGCCCCGTACGGCGGTCCCTCTTCAATATCGCTGCCCAAACTGGGTACCAGGCCAATGAACTTCATCACCTATGCGGTTCTGCCGGATCCCTCGCAAAGGAGGCAGAAGGCAGGATTTTCTTCTACTGATGCTGATAAATACATATACTTCGGTATGGCAATGAATGACGGAAACTTTGACGGCATAAACATGGCTACCGCTCTTGGTATTGATGTGGCAGTTACAGGGCAGTTACAGTGGAACGCCGCCTTTAATACCGGCACTGCGACCGATGTCGACAAGATCGATCAATGGATAAAAAACCCGTCGACGGCAAATATGCTACAGCAAACAGTATATTACCTGAGTGAACTAACTCCATATATGCCTTCATGGGCAAGGACCGACGATGGTCAGGCCGGAGCATACGGCGGTCAATTAAGCGAGTACGGCGAACAGGAATTCATAAAATACATTGAAGGTATGGCTGAGATAAATATCGTCTCGGCGCCCAACAGACCGCACCACTACTACCAGGTCCTGTGGGAACCCGTGGACTGGTGGACGGGATGGGCGCCTTCCGGAACCCCCGGCGACATAGCTCTGGTCAGGGTATATGAGCTGGCTTACGAGCATATCCACAAGATCTATGACGAGGCCGCCGCCGGTACGCTTATCCTGCCCGGCAGCAGCACTCCGCTTCCGGCAAACCCGGATTGGAGTACCAAACCGGTTGTCCTCGGCCCAACCTACAGCGATGCCGCCAACGTGACACAGTGTACCGCCTGGCACCAGCGCCAATTTGATCAGGGCCTGGGAAAATACATCGACGGGCTTTCGATCCACGCGTACTACGATCCGGGATACAACACCGCGCCAACCGATACCAAGAACGACCTTGTATATGCCAATACCATCAAGACTCTTGTGGACATGACTACGGAGAACTACGACGCCCGCGACCCGATGCAGAACCCAACTTATTTCAATAAGCCCTTCTTCTGGGGTACCGAGCAGGGTATGAGGGAAGCACTCCGAAACAACGGTCCCAAGGTGCAGGCTCAGCTCCTGACCCGGGAAAACCTTATTATGATGGGCGAGGGCTTTGACTCCAATTTTGGCTTCTGCTTCGCTGATTCTGATGCCAGCCGTTACGGTTACTTCTATAATGATACCCCGATGGTAAGCAGCAATGATCTTTATTTACCGGCGGCGGTAAGCCCCAAGATGGTGGTTCCGGCCTACGCCGCGGCTTCGCTGCTGCTGAAAGGCTATACCACCGCGGGGAGGCTTTCCCTGAGCGGGGCGACAGCGACAAATATGGGCTACAAGTTCACCGATACCGAATCGAGCAGCGTGATCTATGCGGTATGGAACTATGGCAAGGGCGTAACCGACACGGTTACCATCCCCGTAGGAGCAAACCAGGTTACCATATACGATATCATGGGCAATCCCCAGACAGTCGATTGTCCCGGCGGAAATCTAACTATTAATACGTCAGAGTATGCTCAATACGTTAAAGTAGGTTCATAGCATGAAGAGATCCATCGCAGCCGTTTCCGCGTTCGTGTTACTGTGCCTGTTTCTTGCCGCGTGTTCCGATGTAACCAAACCTGAAAATCCGGGTGTTACAGTTGACAAGACCGCGCTTCAAACATCCATTTTAGTCACCCAGAGCCTGCTTGCCTCGGTTACTGAATCTGAAGACGGCAACGGTTTGGCAGCGGGGACCGATTACGCTTCAAAGAGCGACTGCGATACATTAAGCGGCGCGATAAGCAGCGCCAGGGCCGTTAGCAATGATGCCAAGGCAACCGAGACGCAGGTTAATGACGCGAAAACCGCCCTGGACAGCGCCAGGGCCGTGTTTACAAAAGCGATCAGTACGGTACCCGGCAGTTCGGTTGACAAGACCGCGCTTCAGAGCGCCATTTCAAACGCCGCGGCCCTGCTCTCCGGAATCGCCCAATCCGATACCGGCAGCGGTTTGGCCCAGGGAACCCAATACGCCGCAGCCGCCGTATGCGGCGCTTTTCAGGACGCGATAAGCGCAGCGCAGTTTGTCTATGATCAAAGCGGCGTAACCCAGGCGGAGCTGAACAGCGCGCTGGCCGCCCTTGATACCGCCACTGGAATTTTTAACGGGCAAATACAGACTGTTCCTGTAGTTGTTATGCCGGCCCCTGTTCATTTCTGGCCGCTGGATAACAGCGCCGCGTCTCCGGGCCTGGTTGATCTTGTTGGCGGCAAGGATCTTTCCATGAACGGCGAATGGGTCTGGTTTGTTCCGAATACCGGCCCGACCTATGATTACTCCGATCACGGCGGCTGGACAGATACCTGGGGCCACGGCGTTTTGGAATTCTACTGGGTTGATCCGGCAGACAAAGGGCCGGCTTGCGGGGTGACGTCGGATCTCAACGGGGGCCAGCCGCTGACCAAAATGACCGCAGCGCTTTGGCTAAGGCCGGATTACCTGAACTATGCCACCGCGGGCGGAGGCAGGCTCCGTCAGACAATACTGACTCTGGGAAGCAACAGCCTCTACACGCTCGCGTGGATGAACGGTATAATCGCCCTTGACAACGGAGATGCGGCATATTCGTTTGGCCCGATGGATGCTGATACCTATGATTACCAGTGGATGCATCTCGCGCTGACCATTGAAGCCGGCAAGGCGGTTCTGTACGTCAACGGTGAAAAATACGGCGAAGTCGTTAACAGCGCCATACAGGGACCCGCCGTTGATAAATTCGTTATAGGCGGCGAGAGCGGAAACGACTATTTCTTTGGTTTTGTTACCGGCGTCAGGCTGTACAATGATGTACTGAACGCAGGCGAAATCGCGGCGCTGGCCGGGAATTCCGGGGGGACGACGCCGGTTCCCGTTATTACCGGTGTATCAATAAATCCTCAAAGCGCGGCTGTCCAAAAAGGCGGGACTCAAAGCTTCAGCGCGACCGTTACCGGAATCTACCTGTCGGACAGCGATAAAAATGTAACCTGGTCTGTCGAAGGCGTGGGGGGAAGTCCGGCTTCCGGAACTTCCATAGACGCTGACGGGAAACTCACCATTGACGCTGCCGAAACTCTTGCGACGCTTACGGTAAAAGCTGTCTCTACGGTAGATACCGCTAAAATTGCCGCAGCCGCCGTTACCGTTGCCAGTAACAGCGCCAGTAACGGCGACACATCCATGCTTTCAATCTCCGCGGTAACCACCCGTCCCCAATCAGGCATTTTTGAACAAAACTCCCCAGGCGCCGACTTTGTCAACATCACGGTCAGCGGCATTAACGGATATTCCGGCGCTTCATTCTGGATGGATTATACAATAACCGATATTTTTGGCCAGACTGTCCAGACAAATTCAATTGAGTTTGACAAGAGCGGCGGCGCCAGCCAGACAAAGCAGATTCCTATCGACAAATCCAGGCTGGGCTATTTCAACTTCATGCCAAGCATCCCGGGCGGCGCCCCTTCCCTGCCGGCTGTAGTTTCCCGGCCCGCCGGCTTTATCACCTGGGCCGTGCTTGTGGATCACACCCAAAGAAGGCAGAAAGCCGCCTATGGTCAGACCGGTACGGATAAATACCTTTACTTCGGTATGGCCCTGTCTCCTTCCGCCGCGAGTCCCGGTTACGACGACAACCTGGACATGGCCGCCCTTATGGGTATTGACGCTTCCACCAGCGGGGAGCTGGCGTGGAGAAACCACCTGTTGGGCACGGCGCCCAACCAGACGACCGATGTAACGGGAATCGAAAACTATAAGCCGGTTACCCTCACAACGAGTATCTACAACATGGTCGAGATGACGCCGTATTTCCCGCTCTCATTCAGAACCGATGCGGGCCAGGCAGGCGCATACGGCGGAGAGCTAAACGCGACCGGTGAAACAGAACTGGTAAAATACGTGCAGGCGCTGGCGGCTCTCCAGATCAGCGCGGCGCCCCAGCGGCCGCACCACTATTACCAAATTCTGTGGGAGCCGGTGGATTGGTGGCAGGGATGGACGCCGGGCGGAGATGAAGGCGATGCGTCCATTGTCAGGGTGTACCAGCTTGCCTACGCGGCTATCCACGCGGTCTATGACCAAAAAGCCGACGCGACAGGCGACGCGAGCTGGAAGACCAAACCGGTCGTCCTTGGTCCCACCTACAGTGACTCGACGAATGACGGTATGGGCTATGCCTGGCACCAGGGTTTGTTCGACCATGGCCTTGCAAATTATATTGACGGGCTTTCTATACATCCCTACGATTACAACGAAAATGCTCTTTCAGGCGGCGGCGGATTGTCCGGCACAGGTAACGACGCGGCGATTGCCACAAGTATCAGGCAGCTTGTGTCTTTGGTCAACAGCTACTACAATGCCCGCGATACGATCCAGTACCCCAAATACTTCGATGCGCCTTTCTTCTGGGGTACGGAACAGGGTATGCAGGAGGCCAAAGACGGCCCGATTCCGGCCGCGCAGATACTGACCCGCTATAACCTAATCATGCTGGGCGAAGGCTTCGACTCCAATCATATGTTCAATTTCGCCGATACCGATACCGATACACGTTACGGTTTTTTCTACAACCTCGATACGGTCAGTGACGGGTACTATCAATACGGGCCGCACATGATAAGCCCCAAACCGGCGGCTTCGGCCTTTGCCGCTGCCTCCTGGCTTCTCAAGGGGTATAAAACCGCGGGGAGCCTTGCCCTGGGCGGGACAAACATGGGTTACAAGTACCAGGATACCGAATCAGGCAGTGTCATCTATGCCCTGTGGAATTACGGCGGCGTTTCATCCCCCGTAACTGTCCCGCTTGGCGCAAGCCAGGCTACGGTATACGATATCACGGGTAACTCGCAGGCGGTGCAGTGTCCCGGTAACAACATCAGCCTTACGCTGAACGGATTTGTGCAGTACGTAAAGGTGGGTAACTAATAAGCGCCCCGGGTTTTTCCAACGGGGCGGAAAAGGAGGATTTTTGGTGAAGAAGCTTCTTTTGGCTATTTTGACCCTCGCATTATTTTCCGGGATAACGTTTGCCCAGGAGGGTGCGTTTACCTTTGCGGGCGAAACCTTGATGGGGGGCACGCTTCTTCTCCCGCAGGGGGATGTTTTAAAACCGTATTACCAGGACAAAGCCGACTTCAGCATGAACAATATTTACGGTGAGTATAAGGTATATTACGACAATCCCAATGTCGACAACGGTACCTTTCACGGAGAACTCACTTTCAGGGGAACCCTGAGGGATCAAACCGGCCAGGCGCTTCTTAATCCTGTGGAATCCGTGGGTACCCTAAGCTGGCTGGCGACCTATGAAAACGATCAATTTAAAATCGCCGCGGGTCTTAATTCATGGGAAAATACCCTAACCACGTTCAGGGATAACTGGGATGATTTCGAATATCTCTATGGCTGGTACAATATTTGGCATAAGCAGATAAAATTCGAAGTAGCCTATAAGGGTTATGACTTTTTGGATCCCAGTTATGGCTACTCGGAAGATCTTCCGCTGGCTTCCGATATTGTATCCGGATGGGATATGGGAATTGCCACCTATGACAGACTCCTTCCCTGGTGGGGAAACTTCCAGGGCATAGATGGTGCAAGAATAACATTTAAACCCGATTTTTTTCAGGGTTTAATTGTCCGCGCCGCATGGAGGGATCTGTTTACCTTCAAGTCGCTAAATATCTGGTGGGTGGAGCATCCTGAAAATTATGAATATTCGGTCCAGGAGTATCTGGAAACGTTTACTTTATTCGCCCGTTACGACGTGTCGGCCCAGACCAATATTCCCCTCGCCCTGTCGTTTGGATACGCCAACAGGGCCACCAAAGGCCTCCACTTGGGCGCTTCCTATATGTTAACCGACAAGATCAACATCAGGGGCGATATACTGGCCGGCGGGCTTGTGGACGTTAACAAATACGGATTCACCGCATTCGGCTTTGGTCCCTGGTACCACGCCCCTCCCCTCTACCTGGATCTGAATATCCGGTTTGGCGCCGATATATCAACGGGTACCAATATGAGCGGGAACGGGAACTTCCAGATTGAACCCATCATCAGATACGCCATTATCTCCAACACCGTGCTGGCGAGGTTTGGCATTACCTATACGACTGGTACAGGCGGCAACAAGCTGACGAGTCTTGCCCTTACTCCCGGCCTCTACTGGAATATTAAAGGGGACATGGATACCGAGCAGCCCATCAGCGGCATGCGTCTGACCTATGCGTACGGGTTTACCAAATACGACGGTTCGACCCTGAATATGACGAATTCGTTAACAATCGCCTTTTACTGGTCTTTCGGGGTTGGTTATTACAATACGCCTATCGACTAACAGCCGTAAGATGGGGCCGCCCCTTTTGATTGACGGCCCCGGCGTTATATAAAAGGTTTAAATATTTGAGGCTTGCCGCGGGTGTAATCGTCGGCGACAAGGACGCTCTCGATCCTGTCCAGGCCGCTGTATAATAGGTTTTCTTCAAATCTGGCGAAGGCATCGCGCCTGTGCGCAAACGTCAGCTCGTCCCTTGCGTGGACGGTGTTTCTTTCGAGTACATAGCTCTGACAGCGTATGAACGACAGCATGACAGTCTCTTCCCGGCATACAAAAACATTGTTCCGGATTATGTTGCCTTTTGACATATGGTTCATCATCGCCGAAGGACAGCCGCATACCAGATTACCCTCCACCACGCATCTGAGCGTACGTTCATCAAGGTATATCCCGTTGCGCGAGGTATCCGGCTCTTCGTATTTTTGAAGCACCCCGTATACCGTGTTGCCCGTTATCTCGCCGTCATCGCCTCCCGTAACGTATATTCCGCCGCCGTCGTTCAGTACATTGACCGCGTTGTATACTTTGTTTCCAATGATGCGAAAATTGTCACAGCCCCAGCCCGCGCAGATGGCGGTATAGGGAAGATCCGTTAACACGTTTGCAATAATACGGCAGTTGGACGAATGGGAAGCGCAAATGGCGATTGCGGAGTAGTATATTCTTCCGGCCCTGGTTACCCTGTTGCTCTTTATAAGGCAGTCATTTATGTCATTTATCTGAATGCCTCCGCCACCCGTATCGGTAACTTCGCAGTTCTCTATGATAACGGTTGGGGGCGGGAGTTCTTTCTTTACCCAGGCGCTGTCTTCGTGAGCGGCCAACTCCTCTTTCTGTTTCTGCAGAGCTATCTCCCACGCGGTCTTTTTGCCGGCCGACAGCTTTATTCCCCATCCGGACAGGGCGGTAAAGCGCAGATCCGTAAAAAGGCAATCAGTTAATGAGCCTTTGATTTCGGCGTCAATCGCGCCTGGCATTTCCACGGCGCCAAACCCGCAGTTTACAAGCGGGGTGTACGCAGCCGTAAAACTCAGGCCTTCGACGGTCAGGCGGGAAATGCCGCCCTGTATCTTTATGATGCTTTGATGAACAGGGACGATAAGCTGCGCCCGTAACATGTCTTCACCGTCCAGGGCTTTGTAGTACAGGAACCTTTCCTGTTTGTCCACACGCCATTTCCCTTTGGTCATTCCTTCGGCTGTGTTCCAGATTATATAGGTTTCGGACTCAAAGGCGCCCGGCGGATAGGCCAACTCTTCCCGGAATCTGAATGTATGCTTTGAGGCATCGTGGGCGCCGATGACCGCGAGGGTCTCGTCCCAGCGGTGAAAAATCGTGAGCTCCGCGTTCTGCCAGTCAAATCCGGCGGCTATATCCGCCGGCTCGTATTCAAGCGTAATGAGCTGTTCCGGCGTTGGTTTTATTTCAAACCCTCCATCCGTAACACCCAGCCATCCCGAACGGAATTTTGACCTGTGTTTAAGCCGCCCCTCCGCGGGGAACCTCGCGCGCTCGCGGAGATTCCCGTTAACCGTTAACATACGGAAATCCGCGGGCAGGTCAGGCGGCAGCTTTACGCGGTACGTGCCGTCGCCGCATTCCGACCAGCCCTGCACTTTTCGGCCCCCGCTCAGAACCGCTTCACCGTCGGCTCTTATCGTGAGTCCGCTGTCCCGCTCGTCCAGGGTGACGGAAACGTCCTCGTACAGCCCCTCCCGGACGATTATTGTTTGGAGGCTTTCTCCCGCTTGCTTCTCTCTCTCCTGTCTTGTCAGTTCCAGAGCTCTGGCAAGCGTTTTGACAGGCTGGTCCTCCGTTCCAGGAAAGGCATCATTGCCCTGCGGGGATACATTGTAGATCATACCGTTATTTCCTTTTTTTTAATATGCGGTTTCCGCTATGCTCCGGGTAATTTCAACAGCTTTTCTCACCTTTCCGATGTTGCCGTGAAGCGCATAGATATCCCGGAAAATAAATTCGCCCTTGCAATGGCCCTTGATGGTATTGACGGTTTTTTGGATATAGGCCCTGAAGGCCTCCTCGTCAAATTCGGCTTTGATCCCGATAAAGTTTGGTGAAGGTTTACGGGAATAGATGACCTTACGGCCTTTTAAACGTTCGGCCATGAATTCCTCGTCGCACCATGCTGATATGGAGATCTTCCGCAGATTGGGCAGGCGGCAAAGGCTCCTGTCCCAGTACGCGTGAACCGGTTCGCAGCAGCCGTAATAGACAAAAGCGTATTCTTTGGCGAGCGCTTCGTAACAGGGGTAGATAAATTCGTCGAACATCTGTGGTGATATTCCAACGCTCTCCTGGCTGTCGAGGTGGCCCCAGGTGTCTTTGGAGAGGACTCTGCCCCCATCACCCGATCCTCTGGAAGGCAGTTCATCGGAAAAACAAAAACTGCCCGAACCTATGTAATCGTTACCGCTGTTGAGAATCACAAGGCCTTCATCCTCCTGCCAGCGGAGAAGACGTATGAGCTCTTTGGTCACCAAATCCATTAGCTTATGGAAATCCTCTGCTTCGGTCATCATGGAGCAGTACATATTCTCCATTCCCATTATATTAATCACATATTGGGTAGGTATCGTACACCACCAATAAAAGTAATTCTTCGGGACCACGGGCATTATGTCTCCCAGGATATCGGTAACCGCTTTTCTGTATTTTTCCGTCTCCTCTTTGTGGTAATAAAGGCCCGATTGCCCGAGCATGGGGAGGCCTTCTTCCAGAGTCTCAAAAAGGGGTTCGATGTGAAAACCTTCCCCTTCGCTTGCCTTGGTTTTTTTCTCCTTCACTCCCAGAAAATCCATATTTATGGAATAGGGAATTGGGTAAAAATCCGGCACTACTTTATCATCGTCAAACAATTCATGGGCGCAGGTGACTTTGTTAAGCAGCCATTCCATGGGACGGGATACAGGATGTGTACATATAGGTTTTGGCAGAAAATCACGGTCGAAGGAATCTTCCTCCATAACCACCATGGGCCGCTCCCCTTCCAGACGGTTATGCAGGGTCCAGAGCCGTTTCCGTTCAGCCATTATTGGCAGATTCGCGTACTCGAGCTGCTTTTTGGCCAGGTCCCGCAGGAATTCAATTTCATTTTTTGGAACTGGTGAATCGGAGTCCATATCCTTCTCCTTGTACTGTCAACAATAATCCGAATTGTCCGCTACGCAAAGACTCGGAGAACAAAAGGCATAAAAATGTGCTATAAATCAGCAAACTAATTCAATGTCGCAGAAAAAAATAGGGTGTACTATATAAGGAATTCCTGAAGCATTGGAAATGCTTCAGGCACTTTTGGCAGCCGGATCCATTTTTGCAGGCGCCGGGTATTAAAAAATTTAGCACAGGGGGTTTTATGAAGAGTAAGTATCTATGGGGGGGAATAGGCCTTCTAATGGGTTCGATTCTGTTATTTTCCTGCGGCGGCAGTTCCGGCCTCGGTTCCAGTACGACCACATTCAGCTTAAGCGCGGCAACATCCCATCCCAACTCAAACGTGTTCGCACAAAATTCCACGGGTACCGATAATATTATCTTTACGGTGAGCGGGATGGACCCCTCCAACCCCGCCGCTTTTACGGTTGATTATTCGATCGCCGATATCCTTGGACAGACCATAGCCCAGGATTCGTTTGATTTGAACAGCTCTGCCGGCTCCGTCCAGAACGTTTCAATCCCAATAGATAAATCAACGCCGGGTCATTTCACGGTAAAAGCCAACATCGAAGACGGCCCTTCACTTGCACTGCCAAGGATTGGGTCGCGTCCTTCAAATTTTCTAACCTACGCCGTCGTTCCGGATCTCGCGACAAGGCGGCTGAACGATATTACCGCATATACCCCAAGCCAAATAACGAGCCAGACGGCTCCATTGCCCAATGTCGATAAATACCTGTACTTCGGCATGAGCTTCTGCCCTGACGGAACCTCCGCCGGATATTATGATAACGGCGCGGTAAACATGACCAAGTTCCTGGGAATAACCTGCTCCATCAGCGGAGAGCTGCAATGGAACGCTACCTTCTGGGATACCGCCAGCAATACGACCGATATGGCGAACCTGAAAAAATTCGCTACGCCCGGCGCAATCTATTACAACAGTTATATGCAGGAAAATGAACCTGTGGCCACTTCCCTGCAGACGCCCGTCTATTCCATACCCGAAATGACGCCGTATATGCCGAAACAGGCCAGGTCCACGGCGGGTCAGGGAGGTTCATACGGCGGGGAGCTGTCCCCAGGCGGCGAAACCGAATTCATTAACTATTGCCGCGGTTTGGCAATTATACATATAGTCCAGGCCGCCCAAAGGCCGATTCACTACTACCAGATTCTGTGGGAACCTGTTGACTGGTGGGGCGCATGGACACCCGCCGGAACCGCCGGTGATAAAGCCCTGGTGAGGGTATGCCAGCTGGCCTACCAGACTATTCATGGCGTGTATGATCAACGCGCTGCCGGTAGTCTGACGCTTCCCGACGGCACTACTCCTCCTGCCGACCCTGGCTGGAAAACCAGAGCCGTTATCCTGTGCCCCACCTACAACGAAGTCTACAGCGGGGATACAAACCCCGGACATGACGGGTGCTTTGCCTGGAACAAGCGCCAGTTTGACCAGGGGCTTGCAAATTGGATGGACGGATTTTCCATTCATCCCTACAATGACTACGGAACCAATGGCGTGAGCACTTATGTTACCGACGACCAGTACGCCAATAACGTCAAGACACTTATGGACATGACCAATACCTATTACAGCAACCGCGATGCAAGCCAGTCTCCAACCAAATACTTTGACAAGCCCTTCTTCTGGGCCACCGAGCAAGGTATGAAAGAAGATACCAACGGTACGACCGGACAGGCGCAAAAGTTA
>Ga0123357_10006035_pt1 | contig 14654 bp, 17 predicted proteins | sample TergutEmb28metaG_FD_89873 | JGI IMG/M metagenome (GOLD analysis project Ga0123357, IMG submission 89873) | Embiratermes neotenicus P4 segment gut microbial communities from Petit-Saut dam, French Guiana - Emb289 P4 | ecosystem: Host-associated > Arthropoda: Insects > Digestive system > Gut ...
AGAACATGATCGTTTTCACCCTTCACAAGGGCCAGGATACTGGAACATCTTATACAATTCCCTTCTGAACATTAAATTTACTAAAAGTTCTAAAGCTGTAGCATTCGCAGTTGACTTATTATTAGCAATTAGAAACAAAACTCTAAGGGCAGCAGAAAATATTTCAAACATTGAAATGAACAAAATAATAGCATGGTCGATGAATAACAAGATTAACTTCAATGAGGACAAGTCAAAAGTTATGATTTTATCAAGAAGGAAGAGAAAAGAAGACAAAGAAATTAACATATATTTAAACAACAAACCTTTGCAACAAGTTTCAACGATGAAGTGTTTAGGCATTATTATAGACAACAAATTCAAATTCAGTGAACACATGAGCTATGCAGCCGAACGAAGTAGCAAACTAATACACAGCCTATCAAAATCTGCTAAACTAACACGGGGACTAAATCACGAAGCGCTACAGACCATATACAGTGGGGCGATACTACCTCTTCTACTCTACGGAGCCCCGGTATGGGCTGAAGCTATGAGATTAAAATATGACAGACTAAAATACCTCAGGGTACAAAGGCTAAATTAACACCAAAATAGCCAAGGCCTTCCTTATCGCATCTAATGAAGCCCTATACACCTTGACTGGTATAACTCCCGTGGTGATCAAGGTGCAGGATGCGGCCACATTATATAACATAACGAGGAACAGGCAAGCCTACGAGATCGATCACAAAGCACAGCCGAAACATTGGCTCCATCCAGCAGACACGGTTAATATCACAGAACAACCAGAGAAGCAAGACATTCAGATCTACACAGACGGTAGCAGAAGTGAACACGGGGTTGGCGCAGGAATTGTAATTTTTATTCCGAACGAACTAGCACAATGCTCGCAGTACACACTCCACAATAGCTGTTCTCACAATCAAGCCGAACAACTGGCAATTGTCAAAGCCCTAAAAATCATAGGGAAACTACACATTAAAGATTCTATTTCAAGACCTGCAACAGTACACACAGACAGAAGAATCACACTACAATCCCTCCAAAACGCAATCACAACTACTTCATGGATGAAATCAGGAAGCTAGTAACTAGCCTTGGGAAAAACAATTGGACAATAAAATTTGCCTGGATATGAGCCCATGTAGGAATATACGGAATAGAACTAGAAGATAACTAGCAAAAGAAGCTAGCAGTAAAAACGACATTTCATTCAAAGAATTCCCAAAACAGAAATAATAAATCAACTGAGGGAACAGAGCTTAGCCAAATGGCAAAACCAATGGGACCACACACAAAAAAAAAACAAATAACTAAACAATTTTTTCCAAACATCATGGATAGACTGAAGAAAAAATTAAACTAACACCAAAATTTACAGCAATAGTTACAGCACACGGTAAAACTAAGGCCTACCTGCATCACTTCAAAATAATAGAATCTCCAGACTGTCCATGCAAAGGCGGAGGACAAACTGTGGAACACATAATTTATGACTGCAGTAAAAATAATAGAGAGAGACGATCTCATAAGAAATACATCAAACCAAGACAAGTGGCCGGTGAACAAAAGTGCCCTATTGAACAAGCACATAAAACATTTCACGCAGTTCATAAATTCAATAGACTTCGAGAAACTGTGAACTTAACAAATAACAACACTAACAAAAGTGTTTACATAATTACAGAACATAGGAAAATATACCACAAACGAGATAACTATCTTATGTAACGCCAAACTCAAATAACATATATTAGTAGTATAAGTGAAATGTAAAACTTATGTATATAGAAATGCAAGTATGTAGTACTGCTATTGACGGCAGTGGCGCATGCTGCTAATAAATTAAAATAAAAAAGGGCAGTCCCTGAATTATTGAGTACGAGTTCCATGAGCGGATGAAGAGAGTCGAAAATGAAATGAATGTGATAACAAGATGGGCAATGGACGTATAACTTAACCATTGTTGCAGTGGAAAGGCAATTAGTATTACGTATTCGTTATGTGGGTCTGTACCCTTTGTTACACAGAACGCAATGCGCATCTGCCATATTTTATTGCTTTCCGTGGGCTGCTAGGCTTTACTATATATTTCCAAATTATCTCACTAACGGCACAATTTTCTGAGAAAAAAAAATCGTGATCATAAAAGGCGTGTTTCAATATCCTCTAAAAATACTGTCCGAAACCTTCTCATTATAATAAGAATTCGCGCAGATATAGTCATAAATGTATATTTGTCTTCATGTGAAGTATCCATTATTGTCAGATTTTAATTTAACTCAAATTTTCTCGACAGAATTTCGAGCAATATAAAAATACCAAGTTTCATGAAAATTCGCCCTTTTGGGAGCCGAGTTGTTCCATGTAGAATTTAGGGACAAGCGAGCAGACATGATGAAATTAATAGTCGCGTTTCACAATTATGTGAACATGTCTAAAACTGGGACGACAGGACACAGAGCACGGGGTTTGTTGAGGAACTGTACTGCAAACAGGAACGTCGCGGGTTTGATTCCCGATGGTGTGACCGGAATTTTTCATTGACCTATCGCTCCCAGTCTCAGTTAGGCTCTGGTGTAACTCGGTCTCTAACAGGAATGAGTACAATGTGAACGTGTGATTATAGGTGTAACTTTACTCGTGTATGTTTATACAAGTCACATACAACAAAATTATACTTACAATTTTGTGAAAAATGTATAAATGAAATCGAAGTTCACGACCTCTTCTAGGGTGTCACTATTTTTAGCACATTTTTACAAAAGCAAAAATTAATCTCTGCAGGCAACATAACGTCGCGACGTGAGCAACCTGTTGCCTATCAGCTATGGGTGGAGCAGGTGTGCCCTAACACATCACACAGTTCGTTAAATGTCTAGAATGCCGAAGGCTTGGCGGGATCATAATATAATCTGCTAGTGGCCATTCTATTAATACTTTACTCGCCTACGTCTTAATCCGAGTTCGATAACTCACCGCCTGTTCTGAGGAAAGAGGTGTGATATGACTTCATCAAATTTTGGTCCGCGCGTTACCTGACTGTCAACGCCGGGCTGGTAGTCAGTCGAGTGAGCGTCAGTCAGCACCAATATTTTCTTATATATTTTCAGATCATCAATCGGTTAACATTCTTGGGCGTCAATAGTTCCCAAAATCCTTTTGTCCCTCTAAATTCTTGTCCCTTAATCGTGATATCGCTATCAGTATCTACAAGTACAGCGGAATCATCTATCATAAACGAATCGCCAACTTTTCGAATACCGTATTGTGTATCCAGAAAACGTTTGTTGTAGAAATACGGCACTATGTTCGGACTGGTTATGGTGCCTACGTTCTCCCTGCCAAATGCTTGTACATCTTCCTCGGCAAAATTATTATCACCATCATGGTTTTCGTCATCTTCTTCGAGTTCGGGAAAAGGTCTATGTGTCGGAGTCTCACATACGACCTCTTTCATGGTCGAAGTAAATGCCGGAGTACGTAATGCCGCCGACTCCTCCGTCTGCGTCCCCGAAAATAGCAATATGTTAGAGTTCGAGGGGGAGAGGATTTCAACCGGCTAGAAAATGCTGTGTCGGGTAACACATTTTTAAAAAATCCGCTATCGCCTGTATCTGAGTCTTGCGTTTAATATCTGCCTCGCGAATCTTTTTACGATACCTATCACAATTTGCGTTAGGGTGTTCACGTTTCTTTTGTTTTTGTCTCTTCTTCTTCTTCTTCTTCTTCTTGACGGGAGCTTTCGGTTGCGCCGCTGAAAGAGGTAAAATAGAGGGTTGTTTGTCTCTCTGAAAGCTTACGGCCGAAACGAGATAAACTTTAGGTAACAATTTTTTTTTCACTTGTCTTTATTAGATGGTCTGAAAATGAGACTAGCGATCGTGGGTAAAACAGCGTTCAAGAAAGACAACAAAATCCGCCTCTTTGATCTATAAATTTCTTCTTGCTAGAGAGAGGCACTCGCTTATCTGCGACCTTGCGAAGTCGACTTTATGCTTTCGCAGTTTACACTTACTACAAACTCTAAATTTAATATTGCCATACAAGACGATCAAGACGCTTTCGTTTATGCTATTCACAAGATCCTACTTACTATTCGAAACCAAGGCTTTACGCAGTCTCGGTTCGGCTGACTTTAGTACGTGAGGAGCGTGATAATTTGATTTCACTCGCTCCATCTTCTATCGGAGCGTATTTGATAGGAAGGGAGGATCTGTAGGGAATACGTTCGTTCGAAATCGCAGGCGATCATTCGTATCTTGAGACAGATCTAAAATGAGGTATCCGTGAGGTCGTTGGTTTGCAATTCAAGTATGCCTTATATAGAGTAGTACTATTTTCAGGATATACATGAGTGGCAAATAACATGAACTGATTTTTATCCCTGACGTTGTTAAATACAACCAAATTTGTGGCATTAAGCGAAATATTCCTACAAGAGCGTCCCTTGTGAAAAATATTTTGAGTAATTAGAATCACGCTGATATTTCTGTGATGGCTGCATTTCGTAATCAAATCACACACTTCTTTGAAATAGACTCGTTTAGCAGATCGTCGAGGATAATGAGGAACGGTCTGCCATGCGCGTTTTCAAAACCTGACGGCACACCCTCTTTATAACGAATCTTCTTCTTCAGTATGACCAACTGTTGATTGGGTAAGGCTGTCTTCTCGCTACAGCACCAGATTAACCCACCTTCAAAATTTCGCACGCTACATAGCGCGTCTCGGTTCTGCAGGAACCGTATGCAAATTGAAGAATTGCCAGAACCGCTAGGTCCACTCATTAAACAAGTGAAAGGATGTTTAAATTTGAGATCGTCACTCGTAGATAAGAGTTTAAACATTGATCTTAGAATGACGTTCAGAGAGGGCAATCCTCTCCTATTTATACCCAAACGACAATGACGTCTTGTCGTGTAGTCCCCACCTCTTGAAAAAAGTAATTCTATATAACTTGTACTCGGGTTCGGTTATTATAGAAAATACGCCCCTCCTGCCTTCCTCGTAGGCTTGATCTTATTATTGTGTGTACAGTCACTTGTCCCCTCTCGGTTTTCCCCAAAATAATGTCCTCAATTATGTCAAAATTGACCAGTTGCGAAGCGTTTTAATTCAGAGTAATTACTCTAACTTTACAGACCGTCTTTCGCTCGCCTCTCGCGGAATCGACTATCTTGTAGGCATAGTTTTGTGGCCCTACGCTAACATATTCATCAATAAATTCTGAGTGTCTCAGTTCCGAAGACATGGCCTCGAGATTGTCTCCAATCTCGAAAAGCGCCGTTTCGTCTCTAAGCTGGATAAACATGATGCTATCTGTATCGCAATATAGGGCCCGCTCTTGTAATCTGTCTAGATACGAATACAAGTGAAGTCAAGCACCGGCTGTTACATATGCCGCAATGACTTCGTTCGTCTTACGTGAGCTCGGGATCTCTTCCTCCGCAATGAAACGCCATGAAACCCAGACTACGTCATCGTTGGGGAACATCAGGTTCGCGACTTCGATATCCGGAGTGGCCAGGAACCTGTTGAGTTCGTGTGAAACAGAAATCATCATGGATTTTGTCTTGTTATTTCTTTCCGTCAGTTTGCCCCACATGGAATTCAGGCAGATTTTGCCAGACCGCGTTTCGCCGCGTTAGGTCTAAAGACCTGTTTGTCTAGATGGATCCCTTCGCTAGCGAGGAAATTAGCGATATAGCGATCCTTTTCCTCCGGGGTTCGAACTCAGTCCGGGTATCCGCTAGGTTCCGTCTTCAATTAAAAAAATGTAACTACAAACTGGACAAAGAGACCGACCTAACCCGTCTGAGGATCGTACTGCGTGACAGCGTATTCGTACACCTCAAAAATCTCAATGACCTCATAACTTCTGCACGGCTAACGTATCTTCGTCTATGACAAATGTAACGGTGAGAGCCCAGTCGGCAACTGTTTCATGAGTGCATTCGCCATCCGTGTCGCGTTCGTTAGCGCACGACTTCGACAGAACAATAGTTTGTCTTTGCAGCATAAAGGTAACACCAGATGGTAGAGTCTCTGGGGTGGTAGGAAGCAACATTTTACCAATCCTTCTTTCCGTAACATGGCTTCTGTATCTTGGCACGCGTCAATCACATGAATTACAGGGTGTCCAACGGTAAAATTGAAATATTTACACACGTACGGATATAGACTCATCACGTCCACGTATTGTACAGTCTCTTCTCCTTCGCGTGCCTTATAGTGAAGTCTCATGGCCTCAGTTCGACCCCCGTATAAGGCATCTCGCGTGTTGAGTGAACTATGTAGTACTACAGGATGTTTCTTCAAATCGGGATGATGTGTCAAAATTTCCTGATAAAACCCGCACTCCCAACGTATTTCTACCTGATAACCCGCGCGCGTGATCTGCTCTATTCGCATCATAGTGCGCTTATACCTCTCCGCTAGGGTATCCCCTTTAATTGTAGTGACGTCACGGTACGTTTGGCACGTATGACCGTGATAGTAACAGCCGAAAATTTCGTACACGGTCCACAGAAGAGAGCGGGAGTTCTGGCAGCCTGTTCTCGCGACAGTTGCGCCAGTGCAGTATCTTGCGTCATCCCGTCTATCTTCTCCCTGTAGACCAACCACATCAACGATTTCTTGCTGTAATTTACATTGCCGGTGTATCCGCCCGTCGGAATGAGACCTATGGTATCGGGCTTCAGAATTTGTTTACGCAACACTTTATTGCATGCTGAAGCGAATGTAATGGCTTCCAGAATAACCTCTATGTTACCGATCTGGATAAACTCTCGTCTAAACACTCTGCACGCTTGCCGTAAGACCGTGACATCATATTGGCAGTATGTTTCCAACACGCGCCTGTTACCGAACACAGCGCCTTTCTTTTTCTGAATTTCGTACCAGGCGAGAAAATCTCTCCTCTCCGATTCGCACATCTCGTTCGCGCCGTGATACGAGACACCAGGGATCGGACAGACATATTCTAGGTTTTCCTCAGTATTAAAATAGTGTGGGTACCATGATTTGGAAGCCGTCAGACCGAACACCTCGGGCAGCTTACGTAGCGAACACGGGAGATAAAACACGCTATCTAGAAACACCAAATGCTCCATCTTCTTGCACAATACTTTCAGCCTATTTATTATCAGTTCAGGTCGCCATTTAAACAGGATCGCACGATTCAGAATGAACTCTAGATCGAACGTTTTGGCGTTGAGCTATTGAAATGTCCTTGTTAATACAAGGACGCGCTTCGCATAGATATGATAGCATGCTACATGCAGGATCGTCCCAGGAAGAGTGTTTTCTAACGCCGCATTGCACGCAATAACGTTCAACGTCTTCCACATCCTCGCACCTCGAACAAAACTGCTGTATACAGACACGATTTGGAACTTGTAACGTGGCCGTATCCGAATAGCTCGTGTTCTGCGTGGACTTCAAATTGGTAAAATACGTACAGCACCCAATCGCAAGCTGGCAACACGTTCTTCAGAGGTCTCATGGGTCACAAGTGACTGGCTTCCTTGTTCTGGTTACAGTTTTGGCTAAATCGTTTATTATATTCGTGGTTTTCGCGCGTCAAAATTACTCCACACGTGCCACAACAACGCTTACTATCACATACGGTTCTTTTCTTCGGTGTACGTCTCTTTGTGATTATCGAAACACTTCTGACTTTTAAAGTGCCGGTTGCATATTTCGCAGGGTATGCGAATATATTCAAATGCGCAAGGCAAGCTCATCATGCAGTCACTACACGTCTGGTCGCATACGTGCGTCACGGCTCTCCTACAACTTTTGTTATACGCCTTACAGACGTACCGTCTTGCCATAGCACCCGTCAGATTCGCAATAACATGATAGTGCCTTTCAACATCGTCGTAAAGTAAATTGAGACGTTTTGCGGACTTGACTCGACCTACAAACATTATGTTGTCGCAACATAAACCTTGTTACACCACTGTCTTGTACTCGCGAAAATGTTCCTGGAATCTGGCGAGTTCTAGGATCCCTGCACCATTAGACAGATCGATACCGGTTTTCTGGAGCAGGTCACGGACTACAGGACATATCTTCCAACCTTTACGGTACGATTTATAGTTTGAATCGTGTTCTATTCTCGCAATCGCTATTATTAACGCGTGCGCTAAGCAATTCTCGGTAGCATTAATTTCTAGGATAATTTTTTGAGGTGTGCCATGACAGAGATCGGTCTGCCCATTGTCTTGATAAAGCCGCCTCCAAATCCCACTGGCATCTTAACAGAATACACATTTACGACCAAAGTGTCCAAGGCGTTAAATCTAGAATTAGACTGAAACACTTTTCAAAGACGCTCCATATCACGTCTCCGGATAATTCATATTTCCGACTGAAACTGATTCCGATTGGCTTGTCACTTTGGTTTACCTGATTATGAATGGTCATCCCCACCATATCACTATCGCTAACATACTGTAACACATGCCCAAACAAATCATTTACACTGGCTAGAAAATGAGTAACAGGGTCAACATTAGTTGAACGAGAAAACAGGCGCAAGTTAATTTGTGTTCCTAAGCTATAAACCATCTATATTGACTCGTAATTGTGCCATCTATCTCAAATCTGCGAGCTATTCTGAAAAAATATATTTTTTAAAAATACAAATTCCTAGATATTTTTCACGTAAAAAAGTAGTTGGAATAATACAAACCCGCTGATTGGTCTTCACTGACGACGACACAAACGCTCAACCTCTATTTATTACAGTACACTTACATCACTTTTACATGACATCATCTTTCTATTCTAGAAGACTTTGCATTCTATCAACATATAAAGCAGAACACGCAGAGAAATGTTGCCTCATTTCAAGGCGACAAACGCAAAGAAGAATTATCTCCAGTCCGCAAACAAAAGAAAATTTATTTATTATTATTATTATTATTGTATTTTGACTTCGGAAAAAATAAGTTAGCCGACTTAAAGTTCAAACATGAAATACAATACGAATTAAAATTTCTTGCAGATGGAACTCGCAAAAAAATTCGAAGCGGCTACTTCGTGAAAGTCTGTCAATATCTGCTCCTACAAACGGATAAAACGTATCCGATTGTCCGCGCTAAACTAATGACGAGTAAATTCGTACCGACAGCCACCACCGTCCAGACCTTTCTGCCGAAACGATACAGTGCTGTCGATTCGAATGATGATATAGAGAAAATAAATAATAAAGTAGTTTCGTTGAGTCCCATATGCATGGAAATAAGTGAAAAATCAAGATCTTACTTGTTAAAAATCCAAATGTAATTGACACTTTTCATTTTTGCATGTCTTAAGCAAAAAAAACACGAATCCTCAAGGCAAGAACTTTAGTTGGTCGAGCAGTCTGTTTGAAACACAAGATTTAGGCCAGCAAGTTTAAAACCACAATGTATATATCGATCATACAAGTATTTTATTAAATAATGTGTAAAGTAATGTACATTCATGGATGACTTCCATTACATATTTTGATTGATGAACAAAACTGAAAAAAGATGGCTCGCATTTATAAATGTTTGTAAAAATTATTTCAAGTAATGATGTATGTGTACAAACACAAAACATTGTCAAATATTTGTGTGAATTTTTATTTTCCTGAGGTGTTAATGTTGAACAACATTCTACAGTGAATTGTTATCGTTGCATCTTTGTAATTTACATTTCGGATACTTTCGTGTATGTACAAATAAATAAGCATTTGGAATATTATTTTAACTTTGAAACAAATAAAATAGAAAAAATGTGTGTGTGTACATGTGTAGGAATATTTATTTTTTTCTTGCCTGGTGTAAGATCCCTTCAAAAAATAGATGATGAAAACTACATGATTCGAACCTATACAAACTTCCAATTACGAAATTTAACGTTAGCAAGCAGGTCGCCATCAAAGATACAAAAATTAAGTTACAAATGGCGGAATACAAGCTAAAGGCGAATATTAGGTAATGGTAGGGGCCTCGTATCACTACGAAGTTACAAATGACCCAATACAATGTAAAGAGGCGGATTTCGTTTGGCCGCCATTCTGCAATATGAAAGACTTGAAGATTCAGAAGTTAAATTATGAATACAAATGGCTTAATATATTGCTAGATGCGAGATTTATGGGAGGGGTCTTGTTCCACTGCTATGAACTTAAGGCAGCCATATTGCTCAGGTTAAGTTACAAATACTAATAAAGGAGTACAATGTAAAGAGACAGAGATTAAAACAAGAGAAGCATTCGTAAATTATCTGCATCGTACATATTAATGTAACTCATTCACGCCTTACGCTACATAGTAGTATTCATTCACGTCATAGTGATGTATGTTACGTTACACGGATAAACAATTTCACGTGAACATCGCGTTAACTTAGGACAGTTACCAGTGGCGCTGGGGTGGTGATGGAGGAACTACTAACAAAACTTACGGTGGTAATGTACCAAACTATATGGCGGCAATGTACCATACTGTACGGCGGCAATTGGCGTAGGGGTGTGGGGACACCCTGACAAAATAACCTGGAAAATGTCGAAAGCACAAAAACCCCAGACCTGACCCATTACTAATCACAAATATACATACATAGTGTACAAGCAACTGTCAATTACAGCTGAAGCCTCATTGCTCATCATTCTCCTACAATCATACATCACCTCTACAACACACAGAATGGAGTTACTGTCCGGTACAGTGCCTGGCAAAGAACTAAGCATGCACCCTGTCATGGTGCCTGCAGTGTCATTTTTGTACATGTTAATACAAAATAGATTTATAACAGAAACTAGCAATTATACCAAAAAATTCTCCATTGTCATCCACATCATTACACCAACATCAGGACTAAGAACTGGAAAACATTAACCACTGAGGAGTTAAATAGATCAATAGCCTGTCACAGGTCAACAGACGAAAAACAAGAGCCATATGCTGGTACACAAATCCCATCGCAGCATTGTCCTTGGTTCCATAACATTTCCAAGGAACAATTTCCAATTAAACCTGACATGTTTTCACATGGTAGCCAAGAAAGGTTTCTGGAAGCTTTTTGAAGGTCAGTGGTCTTATCACACCTCCAGCAATTTGACCCCGGAAAAGAACATTTGTATCTGCTGAATAGTCCGCAGAGTAGGCCTATCAACTATTTTAGATACTGTACAATATAAAAAAAACAATTTGCCCCTACGTGCATTCGAAAATCTGACAGACTAACCATGGCCTATTCCGTAATTGGCTATGCTATCCCAGCTGCTACAGCAATCAGTAAATATTAGCTGCATGAATTTACAATCACACTGCATAATGGCACTAAACTAGAGCCACTGAAAACGGACATGATTCACTAACTCTCCATACACTGTTAACCACAACTAGGCAAAGATTTAATTTTAGAACACTGTGCAAAGGAATATGGATTTAAATATTCAATTTGGAATTACCAAACAAAGACGTTATATTTCACATGCTTTAGAAAAACTTGGTCACAACGAATCATGATTGCAGATTGTTAAATAAATGCAATGCTTCAAACTTTCAATGCATCGGGCACCATCAACATATTCTTACACATATCACACATAAACTGCCACAGAGTGTATAAGCATGTAGGTGCACCTCCTAGGGACGAAACTGCTTGAAATTTTTCCTACAAAATACCACAAGTAAATGGTCACCCTCCAGTATGAGTGTGTAAATGCATCTTCAAGACATAGGGCTGTTTGAAGGATTTCTTACATATAGTACACATGAATGGACGCTCTCCTTTATGAGCGTGTAGATGGAATTTCAGCATAATGAGGAGCTAAATGTTCTGTACTACTACACAATATTGTGCGGTTGATAAAATAGAGACGAATGAGATTGGGTTGGAATGTAGCATGTATGTGTGAGGAGAGGGGGTGTATAGGATCTTGGTGGGGAAACTGGATGGAAAGAGACCACTGGGGAGAGCTAAGCATAGATGGGTGGAACATTAGGATGGATCTCCAGGAGGTGGGATGTTGGTATGTGGACTCGATTGGGCTGGCTCAGGATAGGGACTGGTGGTGGACACTTGTGGGTGCGGTAACGAACCCTACGGGTCCCGTGAAATGCGGGGAATTTCTTGACTAGCTGCAAAACAGTTAGCTTCTCAAAAAGGACTCTGCAACATGGAGTATGTAAGTAAGATGGAACTTTAAGGTACTGGCCTCTCTTTGACAGAATTATTACATACATCTCTTGTAAACAGGTGCTCCCCAAATTGTGTGTATAGATGGAACTTCTAGTTATGTGACTGCTTGAAGGATATCTTACATACGTACACAACAGGTAAAAGCTGCTCATAAGTACGAATGGGTAAATAATTCTTCAAGGTATATGAGCGTTTAAAAGATTCCTTACATGAATTATAAGTTTCTGGCAGCTGACCTCTATGATTGTGTAGATGAAACTTCGAGGTACTTGACATTTTGAAAGATTTCTTACATAAAACTCATGTAAAATATCGCTTCCTAGTACGAGTGCGAAGATGCAACTTTAAAGTATTTGAATGACTGAAAGACTTCTTACACACATCATATTCAATTGGCCACTCCAACATAAAACTGCGCAAATGCTCCTTCCAAACACAAGACAGCATGAAAAATTTCTTATACCCAACACATTTTTATGGCCGCTCCCCAATATGAAGCGCTTAGATGCATTTTCAAGGAACATGACCACAAGAAAGATATATTACATACATCACATGTAAATGGCCGCTCCTCATTATGATTGCGAAGATACAACTTCAAAGTATTTACTGACTGAAAGATTTCTTACATACATCACATTTAAATGGCAGCGCCTCCGTATGAGTGCGTAGATGCACCTTCAAATCAAAAATGCTCTGAAATATTTCTTACAGACATCACAATTATGCGGCCGCTCCCCAGAGTGAATGCGCAGTTGTGACCTCAAGTTACTTGGCCGAATGAAAGATATCTAACACCAATAGCATGCAAATGGCTTCTACCCTGTATCAGTGCGTACATGCAACTTCAAACTATTTGACTTATGGAAAGATTTCTTACATATATCACATGTAAACGGCCGCTCCCCGTTATGAATGCTTAGATGCAACTTCAAAGTACGTGACTGACTGAAAGGTTTCTTACATACATCACATGTAAACGGCCGCTCCCCAGTATGGGTGCGCAGATGCAACTTCAAAGTAATTGAGTGACTGAAAGATTTCTTACATACATCACATTTAAATGGCTATTCCCCTGTATGAGTGCGCATATGCCCCTCCAAAGTACCAGACATCCTGAAAGATCTCTGATATACATCACATTTAAAAGGCCGCTCTCCCATATGTGTGCGCAGATAATACTTCAAAGCTCCAGAATACCTGAAAAATTTCTTATATACATCACAAGTATATTGTTGCTGCCCGGTATGAGTGTGTAGATGCAACTTGAAATTATCCGACCGAATGAAAGATATTTTACTTATATCACAGGTAAAGAGCCGCTCCACATTATGAGTGTGTAGACGCAAATTGAAGTTACGTGACAAATTGAAATATTTATTACATACACCACATGAAAACGGTTGCTGTCCAGCATGAATGTGTAGATGTGCATTCAAGTTATCCGATAGTCTGTCTCTGACAGTGGTAGCAGTAGGACCGGTTAGTGCAGTCTCTTAGCCTGTGCCTACTAAATCACCAGTCTCGGGAGTACAACCTTACTTCAGCCATACAACTTGCAAAGGAGATCGGTACAACATCAGGTACGCACCCCACTCATAGAAACGCACAAAACAAAGCACGACACATAGATCTAACACGAATAAGCACCCGTTGACGATCCCAAAAATACCCACCCCCACCCATGCACCATCCTAACCACTGCGTCTACACGCAACCCCGACGCACACAACCTGACGATACACACTCTCACATGTCCCCCCCAGTTGGGACTAAACCACCATGAACCATTCCTCACCATGTGGCCATGACGCCTAGACCCAACCAATTGTGCCCCATTAATACCGCTGTGGACACTCCAAACAAACAACGCCATAATTGCCTATCCTCCTCCAGTGAGGAAGCCGAAGAAGCCCACCAACTAGCTGCAATGGCTGGCAAATTTTACGACACACGAAACGCAAAAAACTCGACAGCTCACAACCTGCTGTCCAGACGCCCCGAACGGAAACACACAACCGCTATGATATACTCACACAGGTTGTTCACCAAGCGGAACCAGACGAACAACCTCAATAACGAAAAAACCACAAACTGCCACCCATATTTATTCATGGAGTAATAAATTGCAGTGAAATGACAAAAAGCATAAACGAAGTAGCCGAGGATGAACAGTACTTTACTAAAAGCATTGCAAATAATGTCATCAAACTAACCTGTACGACACCAGAGACATACTGTAACCTCATTAAGCACTTCAAAGAAAAAGGAATATATTATCACACATATGAATTGAAGGAAGAGAGGGCCTACAGAGTGGTTCTTAAATACCTACATCCCACCACTGAGGTTGAAGACATCCGTCAGGAACTGCTCGACCTGGGACATGTTGCCCGAAACATAGTTAATGTTCACCATCGGCTGACAAAGGAACCATTAAACCTGTTTTTCGTTGACCTAGA
>Ga0123357_10006036_pt1 | contig 14653 bp, 13 predicted proteins | sample TergutEmb28metaG_FD_89873 | JGI IMG/M metagenome (GOLD analysis project Ga0123357, IMG submission 89873) | Embiratermes neotenicus P4 segment gut microbial communities from Petit-Saut dam, French Guiana - Emb289 P4 | ecosystem: Host-associated > Arthropoda: Insects > Digestive system > Gut ...
GAGAGGGCGTTGCCGACTTAGTTGGCCGGTTCGTGATCCCAGTCGATGATGTCGATCTTCTCGCCATGCAGTTCGGCCACCACGTTGCGCACCCGCTGGCCCATCGGGCCGATGCACGCGCCTTTGGCGTTCACTCCTTGCGCCAGCGCCCGCACCGCGATCTTGCTGCGATGCCCCGCCTCGCGCGCCACCCCGACGATCTCGACGCTGCCGTCGTTGATCTCCGGCACCTCAAGGGCGAACAGCTTGCGCACCAGGTTCGGGTGGGTGCGGCTCACCGTCACCTGCGGACCATGCATCCCGCGCACCACGCCGACCACGTAGCACTTGAGCCGAGTGCCATGGGTGTACTGCTCCCCGGGGACCTGCTCGGTATGCGGCAGCACCGCCTCGACCTTGCCCAAATCCACCAAGACGACGCCCCGGGACGCCGCGTGCGCGTCCGCCTGGACCACCCCGGTGACGATGTCGCCCTCGCGGCCGGAGTACTCGCCGAAGGTCTGGTCGTGCTCGGCGTCGCGCAGCCGCTGCAAGATCACCTGTCGCGCGGTCATCGCGGCGACCCGGCCGAAATCGGTTGGCGTGTCGTCGTACTCCTCGATCAACTCGCCATCAGCGGAGAAGTCCTGCGCCCAGACGATCAGATCACCGCTCTTGCGGTCGATCGAGACCCGGGCGTGCGGCATCGAGTGCGCGGTGTGCTTGTAAGCCGATAGCAACGCCGTCTCCAGCGCGTCGATCAGCGTGTCGAATGGGATCTCCTTCTCCCGCTCGATGCTGCGTAGCGCGGCGATGTCAACTTGCGCCATCATCAATCATTACCATTCTGCTCGTCGCGGCTGAATTCGACCCGCACCCGCCCGGCGCCCAGGCGCGCCCAGCAGACATGGCGCGCCTGCCCATCCAGGTCCAGGGTGACCCCGTCATCGGTCACCTCGACGACGCGACCGCTCGCCGGCTCGCCATCGATCGCGACCTCGACCAGTCGACCGCTGGCGCGCCGCCAATGCCTGGGCTCGCGCAGCGGACGGTCCACGCCTGGCGAAGTGACTTCCAACACGAACGGGCCGACGAAGGCCGCATCGTCCCCGTCCAGGGCCTCCGATATCGCGCCGCTCACCCGCGCGATGGCATCCAGATCGGCTCCGCCGTCGGCGTCGACCACCACGCGCACCAGAGCGCGCCGGCCCGCCGTGGCGACCGTGACATCCTCAAGGTCCAGGCCCGCGCCAGCCACGAGCGGCGCCACAAGATCATGCAGTCGCGACCGGTCGGCTGGGCGGCGCGACGTGCCCCCAGCCCGCCGGGGATCGCCTCGTCCGGGATCGCCGCGTCGGGGATCGCCGCGTCGGGGATCAGCGGGCGCCATCGCAGTCCCTCCAGTCCAGTTGTCCCCTTCGAGGGTAGGCCGTTGGCCACGGCCCGCTCAAGTGCTGGACCCAAATGGGATGATTTACCCAGATATACCCCCACCGGTTCAGTCGAAAGCCGGACCTTCGAGCGGCGGTCGCGCATGAGGCCGCGAGCGGGCGACACCCTGCCACCGACGCAGCCGGAAGTCGAGCCGCTGGCTCTGGGAGACTGCGGAACCATGACCGTGGCCACCAGGCGATGACGCACCGCTCCCCGAAGCCAGCTCGGGTCATCAGCCGACGCCGATTGTTCGCCGCAGCGGCAGTCGCGATGGCTGGCGGCGCGGGCGTCGCCGGCGGGCTGGCGCGTTCGGTGCGCCGCCCGGTCATCGCGCCCCCATCGTGGTTGGTGGCAGCGGTCGCCCGCGAGGAGTCGTTGCTCGCCGGGCTCGCTGCGGCGCGCGCGAGCGGCGGCCCGCCCGGCGCCGTGCCGAATATCGCCGCGATCACGGCCGACCACCAGGCGCACTTGACCGCGCTTCGCGCGCTGGCCGGCGCGGTCACTTGGCCGACCCCAACCGGCGCGGCTCCGGCGACGGCAACCGGCGGCGCGACCGTGCCCACCGACGCGACCGTGCCCACCGACGCGACCGTCTCCGGCGGCGCGACCGTCCCCACCGACGCGACCGTCTCCAGCGGTGCGACCGTCTCCAGCGGTGCGACCGTCTCCAGCGGTGCGACCGGGACGGGCCCAACGCGCGGCGCCACCGAGTCACCCGCGCGCGGAGAAGCCGGAACGGCCCCAAACGGCATCACGACCAGCCCGGGATCACTGGCCGGGCCATCCGACGCACAGTTGCGCGCGGCCGAGCGACAAGCGTCTGCTGCCGCCGCCGCGGCTTCGGCCAGGCGAACTGGCGACGCGGCCGCGCTCCTGGCCAGCATCAGCGCCTGCGAAGCCGGACACTCCCAACTGCTGACCGAGCCGCCCGCCAGCCAAGCACCCGCCGCGCCGTCCGCGGCCAGCCAGTTTTGGGTAGCCCCGACCCGCGCGTCCCAGTCCCAGGCAGCCCAAGCCTCGACATCACCGAACCGGACGCCGCAAACCCCGACCCCACACGACCGGACCGAGGCACCGTCGGCCAACCCCGCCGCGCCCACCGCACCGCCGGCGGACCAGGCCGCATCACCAGTGACCGCCGTGCGCTCGGCAACCCCGGCGGACGGCTCGACCCCGGCCCCGGCCTCAGCCCCGGCCCCGGTCCCGGCGGTGCTGGACGCGTGGCAGGCGGCGCTGGCGTCCGAGCACGCGGCGGTCTTCTGGTACGGCGTGGCAGGGCCGCACCTCACTGGCGCCGATGCCGCGTTCGCGCGCTCCGCGCGACAGGCCCACCAGGCCCTTCGCGACCAGGTTTGCGATGAGCTCGCCGCGCTCGCCGTGACTCCGGCCATCCCGCAGCCTTACTATCAGCTGCCGTTCGCGATGACCGGCCCGGCGCCCGCGCGACGGCTGGCGCTGCGCGCCGAGACGGACGCCGCCGCAGCGTGGCGGTACCTGATCGCGGTGGCCGCCGCTCCGCCCAACCGGGCGCCAGAGCTGCGCGGGAAGGCGCTCACCGCGCTGACCGGCGCCGCCGTGCGAGCGGTGCGCTGGCGGCGCCTGGCCACCCCAGACGCGCCCACCGTCCCGTTCCCTGGGATAGCCATCTGACCACCGGGGATGGGCCATTGGACCGCCGGGGATGCGCTTGGCCATGGCCCCAGGGTGAACGCAGGCCGGCGGGTTCCCGGGGACAGTCGCCTGGCCGCCGGGCATGGGTCCTCCGACCACGACCAAAGTCGCCCACCAATAACGTGAACCACTGATGCGCCGTGCGCGCACCATTCGCGCGCATCAGCACGACGCCAGTAGCCCCATGCCGCCGGGCACCGCTCTCCCCTGGGCACCGCTCCCCCTGGGCGCCGCTCTCCCCCCGGGCACCGCTCCCCCCTGGCCGCCGCTCTACCCCGGGCACCGCTCCCCCCTGGGCACCGCTCTCCCCCCAGGCACCTCTCCGCCCTGGGCACCGCTCGCGAGTCCCGCTGGGTGAGACAACGGATTGAATCTCGAACGCTTGTTCGATACAATGGTCAGGTGACCGAGACCCTGGACACCTTCGAGATCGCGCCGATGAACGTGGCGCCGGGCGTCATGGGGCACGGCATCGATGAGCACAGTCTTGACGTGCCCAGTCGCGACGGACGCGGTTCCGATGGACGCAGTTTCGACGGGCCGAGACCGGTGGACGCCCTGCGGTTGGCGGTTGATGGGTTGGCGGGTTCGGACTGGTCGCGCCTGGCGGGGCCGGAGCTGTTGGATGTGGTGCGCGAGGTGGAGGTTCAGAAGCGCCGGCTGGCCGCTGTGGACCAGGCGCTGTTGGCGCAGTTGAACCTGCGGCACGTGGCCGGCGAGATGGGCTGCCGCGACACCGCCACTCTGCTGGTGGATCAGTTGCGGGTCAATCCGGTCGAGGCGCGGGCACGGGTCGGCGACGCCGAGGACTTCGGTCCGTCGGCGACGTTGGGCGGGCAGCCGCTGCCGCCCCAATTCCCCGACCTGGCCGAGGCGATCGCCGCCGGGGAGATCTCAGTTGGACACGCCCGCGCGGTCACCAAGTTCACTGGCGCGATCCCGCATGGCCTGCCCGAAGGGGTCGTCGAAACCGCCCAGGCGCACCTTCTGAAAGCCGCCGCCGAGACCTACCCGGCGCAGGTCGCCAAGCTCGCCACCGCTCTGCTCGCCCGCCTGGACCAGGACGGCCCCGAGCCGCATGAGGAGACCGAGCAGCGGCGGCGCGGATTGACGCTGGCCACCGGCTCCGATGGCTGGTCCAAGTCGGAGGGGTACCTGTCGCCGTTGTTGACGGCGTCGTTGAACGCGCTGTTTGACTCGTTGGGTGGGCCGAAGCCGGCCGAGGATGGGACGCCGGACGACCGGTCACCTTCAGCGCGCCGGCACGACGCGCTGCTGGACGCGTGCGAACGCTTGTTGCGCTCCGACACTCTGCCCGACACCGGCGGCGCCCCGGTCACGATCCTGGTCACCATCGACGAGACCGACCTGCGCGAACGCGTCGCCGACGCCACCGGCGCGAGCCGGACCGACGCCCGCGACGCGGCGACCACCCCGGGCACCACCAACCCAGACACCGCCGCTTCGGGGGCCGCCGCTTCGGGCACCACCACCTCAGGCACCGCCGCTTCGGGGGCCACCGCCCCAAGCGGCGCCGACCGGGCGAAAGGACACGTCCCCAGCGATAACAGCCCGGGCGGGGACACCGCAACCCAGTGCTTCGCCGCCGGGCTCGCAACGACCGCGTTCGACGCGACCCCGCGCCGCGCCACCGCCTTGTACGCCAACCGGTTTGGCGCCACCGGACACGGGCCGGGCGGGGACCGCGGCTACGCGGTGACGAGCCACGGTCACCTTCTCCCGATCGCCGACGTGCTGCGCCTGGCCGCCGAAGCCAATATCATCCCAGTGGTCCTCAACGACGCCGGCGGGATCGTGTCCTATGGCCGTGCCCAGCGCCTCGCCACGGCCGCCATGCGCAGAGCGCTAGCGGCACGTGACGGCGGGTGCAGTTTCCCTGGGTGCGACATTCCGCCTGAATGGTGTCAAATTCACCACACGACTGCCTGGGAGCAGGGCGGGCACACCGCAATCAGCGAACTCACCATGGTCTGCGGCCATCACCACCGCGACCACCAACGCCAAGGCTGGCAATGCCGGATGATCAACGGCGTCCCCTGGTGGGTCCCACCAAAGTGGATCGACACCCTCCAACGCCCCAGACGCAACCACGCCCACACCCGAATCCAGCCACAACAACGCGACCAGGCCGCCCCGCTTTGGCTCGCCGCCGCCTGAACGGGACCCTCGTTGGCCTCCAGCGGCGCCCCATTAACTCAACTGGACGCCGCACTCAACTGGACGGCGGCTCACTCAACTGGTCGCCGCACTCAGCCGGGCAGCTCACTCAGCCGGGCGGCGCCCCCAGCTGGGCGGCGCCCGAGGCGGCACCACCAGCGACGCCACAAGTCGCGCCGGCAGCCACCGCACCGCCACCAGCATCGACACAAGTCGCACCGGCAGCCACCGCGCCGCCACCCGCGCGCACCAGCGCGGACCACGCGCCATGCCACGGTCCACGCGTCAAGGCCACCGACCGAACCCGGCCGTCGCGAGCGCTAGCGCACCGCAACCTCGGGCGCGCCGCCCGGCATCGCGGACATCCGCGCCGCGAGCCGCTCCGCCTCTTCGATCAGCGTCGCCACGATCTGCGACTCGGGCACGGTCTTGACCACCTCGCCGCGAACGAAGATCTGCCCCTTGCCGTTGCCCGAGGCCACGCCGAGGTCGGCCTCCCGCGCTTCCCCCGGGCCGTTGACGACACAGCCCATGACCGCCACCCGCAGTGGCACGGTCAGCCCCTGCAATCCCGCGGTCACCTGCTCGGCCAGGGTGTACACGTCCACCTGGGAACGTCCGCAGGACGGGCAGGAGACGATCTCCAGCCGGCGCTGGCGCAGGTTCAACGACTCGAGGATGGCCAGGCCGACCCGGACCTCTTCCACCGGGGGCGCGGACAGCGACACCCGGATCGTGTCGCCGATGCCGCGCGACAGCAGCGCGCCGAACGCCACCGCGGACTTCACCGTGCCCTGGAACGCCGGTCCGGCCTCGGTGACGCCCAGGTGCAGCGGGTAGTCGCAGCGCGCCGCCAACTGCTCGTACGCCCGCACCATCACCACCGGATCGTGGTGCTTGACGGAGATCTTGAAGTCGAAGAACCCGTGCTCCTCGAACAACGACGCCTCCCACAGCGCCGACTCGACGAGCGCCTCGGCGGTGGCCTTGCCGTGTTTGTCGAGCAGCCGGCGGTCCAGCGACCCGGCGTTGACGCCAATGCGGATGGACACCCCGGTGTCCGCGGCCGCTTTGGCGATGGCGCCGACCTGGTCGTCGAACTTCTTGATGTTGCCGGGGTTGACCCGCACCCCCGCGCAGCCGGCGTCGATGGCCGCGAAAACATACTTGGGCTGGAAGTGGATGTCGGCGATCACCGGGAGCTTGGAGCGCCGGGTGATCTGCGCCAGCGCGTCCGCGTCATCCTGCGAGGGCACCGCCACCCGCACGATGTCGCAACCGGCGGCGGTGAGCTCGCCGATCTGTATCAGCGTGGCGTCCACGTCGGAAGTCAGCGTGGTGGTCATCGACTGCACCGACACCGGCGCGCCACCGCCCACCGCCACCGTGCCCACCTTGATCTGGCGGGACGGCCGGCGCGGCGCGAGGACGGGCGGTTCGACGGGCGGTTCGACCGTAGGGGCACTGGGGGTGGCGGCGGAACTCACTGGTCCAGTATCCGCTCCGCCGCAACACGCGGCGTCTGCTGGACCGGCGACGACCGGGCGCCCGTCGCCCGCCGCGCTCGCCCCACCCGAGCACGCTTCGCCTGCCGGACGCTCGTCGCCCGCCCGACCCTCCGAACGCACCCGACCCGCCGAACGCGCCCGGCCCGCCCGACCTGCCGGACGCTCGTCGCCCGCCGCGGCGCGTCGCCCGCTGCTCCCGTGATGGCCCGGTCAGCCGCCGATGGTGATCGGTTTGACGATGTCGGCGTAGATGACCAGCATCGTCACCAGCACCAGCACCGAGGTCACCGCGTACATGACCGGCAGGAACTGCGCGGTGTCCACGAAAATCGGCGGCCGAGCGGCGCGGGTCCCGTCCGGGCCGGCGGTCGCGCGCCGGGCACGCAGCCGCGCCGCGCCGCGTCGGACCGACTCGATCAACGCGCCGAGCACGTGCCCGCCGTCCAACGGCAGCAGCGGGAGCAGGTTGAACAGGCACAACAGCAGGTTGACGCTGGCCAGCAAACCGAACAAGAAGTAGATCTTGTCTTGCAGGTCCAGGACGTGGCTGTCGGCCACGTCGCCGCCCAGCCGGCCCAGGCCGACCACGCCGATCGCGCCGTTCGGGTCGCGCGGTTTGCCGTCGAACACCGTGCCCCACAGGCTGCCGATTTTCTGCGGGTAGCTGCCCAGGGCGCGGAACGCGGAGGAGATCTGACTGCCGATCTGCCCCGGCGCCGCGGTCACCGACAACGGCTGGTACCGCTCGGTCGGCGACACCCCGATGTAGCCGGCGACGAAGGTCGCGGTGCCGGTGTCATTGGCGTACTTGGTGTTCTCCACTGGGGTGATCGACAGCTGCCGCTGCGCGCCGTCGCGCTGCACCGTCATGGTCAACCGCTGGCCGGCGGACCGCTCGATGATCGCGACCGCCTGGTCCCAGCTCGTGATCGCGGCGCCATCGATGGCCACGATCTTGTCCCCCGGACGCAGCCCAGCCTGCGCGGCCGGGGCGTCGGGGGCGCTGGCCGGGCAGGTCCCGGCAGCCGCGTCCGCCGAGTTCGCCGCCACCACGCACTGGGACACCGACTCAACCGTCGTGGTCGGGTTCTTCTGGCCCATCAGGGTCAGCAGCGCCATCGACAGCACCAAGTAGATGACCAGGTTCATCGCCGGCCCGCCCAGCATCACGATCATCTTCTTGCCGGGGGTGAGCCGGTAGAACTCACGCTCCTCGTCGCCGGGCCCGACCTCGCAGCGGCTGGTCTGGCGGAAGTCCTCAACCGCGGACGCCATCCGGCGCGGCCAGCGCGACGGCTTGCTGGTGTCGTTCGGCGGCACCATGCCGATCATCCGGATGTAGCCGCCGAACGGGACCGCTTTGACGCCGTACTCGGTGTCGCCGCGTTTGCGCGACCAAACAGTCGGGCCGAAGCCGACCATGTACTGGGTGACCTTCACGCCGAACTTCTTGGCCCCAACCAGGTGGCCGACCTCGTGCAGCGCGATGGAAATCAGTATGCCGAGCGCGAAAATCACCACGCCGAGCGCGTAAAGCAATTCTCGTCCCTCCTCGGGTCAGCCCGTTCCGCCGGCGGTCAGGCCGGCCCACCGATGATTTCGCGGGCCCGTCGGCGCGCCCACTGCTGTGCTTGTTCGACGTCTTCGACCCGGGTTGGGTTCCCGGCGGCGGCGTGTTGCGTCGCCAGCCACTGCTCCAAGACCGCGCCGATGGTGTCCACGATGGCCAAGAACCCGGCCCGGCCGGCGTGGAACGCGGCGACCAGCTCCTCGTTGGCGCCGTTGAACACCGCCGGGGCGCAGCCGCCGGCCAGCCCGGCCTCGCGGGCCAGCTCGATCGCGGGGAACGTGACCTCGTCGATCGGCTCGAAGACCCACGTCTGCGCGGCCGCCCAATCGACCGGACGGGCGGCGCCGGGCACCCGGTCCGGCCAGCCCATTCCCAACGCGATGGGCAGCCGCATGTCCGGCGGCGAGGCTTGCGCGAGGGTCGAGCCGTCGACGAACTCGACCATCGAGTGGATCATCGATTGGGGGTGCGCGACCACCGCGATGCGCTCGTAGGGCAGGTCGAACAGCAGATGCGCCTCAATCACCTCCAGGCCCTTGTTGACCAGCGTGGCCGAGTTGGTGGTGACCAACTTGCCCATCTGCCAGGTCGGGTGCGCCATCGCCTGCGCCGGGGTCACATCGGCCAGTTGCGCCCGGGTGCGACCACGGAACGGCCCACCGGAGGCGGTGATCACCAACCGGCGCACCTCGTCGGCGGACCCGCCGCGCAGGCATTGCGCGATCGCCGAGTGCTCCGAGTCGACCGGCACGATCTGGCCCGGCTTGGCCTTGGCCTTGACGATCGGGCCGCCGACGATGAGCGACTCCTTGTTGGCCAGGGCGATGGTCCGCCCGGCGTCCAGCGAGGCCACCGTGGCCCGCAGGCCCTGCGCGCCATCGACGGCGTTGAGGATCACGTCCGCCGGCAGGCTCGCGACCTCCGCCAGCATGTCCGGCCCGGTCAGCACCCGCGGCAGCGGACGATCCGGCGCGTCCGGCCAATGCCGGCGCAGCGCGTCGCGCAGCCGATCCACCGTCTCCTCGTCGGTGGTGGCGATCCCGACCGTGTCCACGCCGAACTCGGCGGCCTGCGCGGCGAGCAGCTCGATGTCGCCGGCGGAGCACACCGCGCTGACCTGGAACCGGTCCGGGGCGGCGCGCGCCACATCCAGCGCCTGGGTGCCGATCGAGCCGGTGGAGCCGAGCACGACGACGCTTCGCGGAGAGTTCATAGGGCAATTATGAGGCGCGCGGTCACCGCGCGGCGAACCGTCGACGGGCGCGTCGGACCACCCAGAACGCGTAACCGAGGGTCAGCACGTAAAGCGGGTAGCCCATCGCGATGCGCGCGACCGCGAGCCAGCCGGTGGCGTTCTTCTGGAACAACGCGAACTGCACCACGCCGCGCGCCGCGAACAGCGCCACCCCGGACAGGGTCGCGAGCAGGTAGGCGCGGAACAGGCCACGATCGCGGTGCCACGGCTGGCGCTCGTCCGGCGACGGGTCCAGAAACTCCCAGGCCAGCCCAACCAGCGGCCGGCGCACCAGCAGCGACGCGGCGAACAGCGCCGCGTACAGGAAGCTGGTCCAAATCCCGAGCAGGAAGTAGCCGCGCGCCTGGCCCAGCCGCTGGGCGATCAGCGACGCGACCACCACGCCGACCAGCCCGGACAGCGCCTGCAGCGTCGACTGCCGGCGCGCCAGCCGGTACCCGGCCAAGACCACCGCCGAACCGACGGCGGCGAAGATCGCCGTGCGCAGATTGGTGAGCACGTTGACCACCACAAACACCACAGTTGGGATCGCGGCGATCACCGTCCCGGACCAGCCGCCCAGCGTCGTCAGCAGCTGATGGCGATACTCCTCACGCAGCCCACCCGGCCCCTCCGCGTCGTCCGCCGCAGCGCCCGAATCCCGCTGCTCACCCGACTCACCTAGCTCCGCCGCCCGATCCAACACGAATGGTCCACCTGGATCCCCTGGCTCCGCCAGCTCACCCGACTCACCCAGCTCCGCCGCCCCATCCAACGCGATCGGTCCACCTGGATCCCCTGGCTCCGCCGACTCACCCGGCTCCACTGCCGCCCGATCCAACGCGAATGGTCCACGTGAATCGCCTGGCTCCGCCAGCTCACCCGACTCACCCAGCTCCGCCGCCCGATCCAACACGAATGGTCCACGTGGATCGCCTGGCTCCACCGACTCACCCGGTTTGGCTGGCTCGCTTGGCGCCGACGGCGCAGCAAGCTCTAGCGGGTCCACCGGGTCCGGCGGCGCCGCCTCAGCGTCGCGCGAGGTCACCGGCGTCGCGCAATTCGTAGCGGGGATTGTAGATAGCCAGCCGGTCCTCGTGCACCCCGACGCGGCCATGGACGAACACCGACCGGCCGGGCTCCACCCCCGGCACCCGTCGGCGGCCGACCCACACCAGATCGATCGCGGCGGACCCGTCGAACAGCTCGGCCGAGAACGTGGGAACCGTCTCACGCGGGGTGTAGACAACCGAGCGAATGCGGCCGGTCACGGTCACGCGTGCGCCGCGCCGCGCCTCGTTGATGGGCGTGGCCTCCTGCCGGCGCACGTCCCCGCGCAACTCGTCGGCGTCGAGGGCGTGCACATCGGCGGTCAGCCGACGCAACCGCGACAGCGGGCGAGCCGGCATCACCGCTCCGACTCGGGCCGCTGCGCCGGGTCCTCGGTTTCGGCGTCAGCTCCTTCGGCGTCCTCAGCCTGTGGCAGCGCCTCCTTGGGCAGCCGCAACGGCACCGGGTCACGAACCGGCAACGGCTCGTTGCCGCGCACGACGACCAGGTTGCGCAGCGCGCGCTCGAACGGCAACGCAGCGGCCCGCTCGGTGGCCGCCCTGCCGATCAACATGGCGCGCACGAACCAGCGCGGCCCGTCCACACCGATGAACCGCACCGCCGTGACCCGATTGTCCACCGGCAACCGCCCCACCAGCTCGGTCCCGAACGCCCCGCCCGGGTTGTCCTTCAGCGCGCCCTGTTTGCCGGCCGACTCGCGGATCTCGCGGCGCACATCGTCCCAGATGCCCCCACTGCGCGGCGCGGCGAACACCCCGAGCTGCATCTGGCCGTTGCGGTCCACCACCGTGGCGGTGAGGACCTGCTGGCCGTCACCCATCGCCAACCGGACCTCGGCGCCGGGCCACACCGGCACCCGCAACGCGCCCAGATCGACGCGCTGCAACTCATCGTCGGGCGCGTCGCGCACGTCGAACGGGCCGGTGGTCGGCTCCGGCTCATCAGGTTCACGGGTGCCCCAGGGCGGGGTCGCGTCGAGTTTGGACCGCTCCGTGCCCCGCTCCCGCCGTCGCAATGCCATCTACGGTTGCTCCCCTTCTCCCAATGCGCCGACACCGCCGGCGCACAACCGGTCATCACCGACACTGTCAGCGCGCAACCGGTCATCGCCAATACAGTCGCCACCGGACCGGCTGGCGCTTTCCCGCTCGTCACCGATCCGCTCGTCACCGATCCGCTCGTCGCCGATCCGGTCCGCGCTGAACCGGCCAGCACCGGACGGCTCGTCCCCGATCCGCTCGTCGCCCATTCGGTCGGCCGCGACGCCACCGGTCGAGCCGTGGCCGCCGGTTCCGCGCTCCGAGCGCGGCAGGCGCGGCACGGCGACGAACCGGGCCTGCTCGACCCGCTGGATCACCAACTGGGCGATGCGGTCGCCGCGACGCAATTGCAGCGGGCGGCGCGGGTCATGGTTGATCACGATCACTTTGATCTCGCCGCGGTAGCCCGCGTCGATGGTGCCCGGCGCGTTCAGCACCGACATACCGGCGCGCGCCGCCAGACCGGATCTCGGATGCACGAACGCGGCGAAACCGTCGGGCAGCGCCACCGCCAGGCCGGTCGGCAGCACCGCCCGCTCCCCCGGGGCCAGCACCACATCCACCGCAGTGGCGATGTCGGCGCCGGCGTCACCGGGAAGCGCATAGGCCGGCAACGGCAGCTCCGCGTCGAGCCGCTGCACGAGCACCGTCGGTTGAGCGTTCGACGCACCGATGGTCACGACGCGCGACGCTGCCGTCTGCCGCCAGGCTCAGGCACAGTCGCGGCAGACGTACTGGCCGTCGCGCTCACGGGCGAGCCGGCTGCGGTGGTGCACCAGGAAGCACACCGAACAGGTGAACTCGTCTTCTTGCTTGGGCAGCACGCGCACCGTCAACTCTTCGCCGGACAGGCTGGACAGGTCCGCGCCGGGCAGCTCCTGCGACTCGGCGAGGTCGGCCTCGTCGATGTCAATCAGCCCCGACTGAGCCTCCGCGCGGCGAGCTTTGAGTTCCTCCAGCGAGTCAGCGTCCAATTCATCAACGTCACCACGGCGCGGCGCGTCGTAGTCGGTGGCCATGTCAACTCCTCGGTTATCTCTGCGGTGCATAGATTCTCGTCAACTGAACTGGGCGGTCGCCAGCGTTCACAGCAGCGGCTCAGCGATCAGCGACTGGCCCCTCCTGGTCGCGCGATGCCAACGTGCGACCGCCCGGATTCGTGCCCATGGGCGCGACCGGCGACGAGCCCTCGGGCATCTCGCGCTGCCCGGTTCACCCGCCACCTGCCAGCCGCGCACCATACAACGCGGCTCTGGCGGCGCCTGCGGCGGGGAGCGCCCAAGTGCGCGAACCGGCTTCGCGGACTAGACTTTTCCACTGATCTGTGCGCAAGCGCCAAGGCCGGCGAGCGCCCGCAGACCGGAACAGCGAGCTACCGCAGCCATCTTCCATCAGCCAGGAGCGCGACATCGTGGCCAAAGCATCACCGCGGCGACCGTGGCCGGCTCTCGCGTTCTTGCTCGCGCTGTCGCTGCTCACCGCAGTGGTCTGGTGGCGGGTGATCCACGAGGGGAACAAGCCGCCGGCAGCGGTGCCTGCCCCAGCGCCGACGTGCGCCACGCTGGCGCCCAATGAGCTGCCACCACCCGCCATCGTCACCGTCAACCTGGTCAACGGGACCGCCACCGCCACCAAGCCGCGCGACGGGCTGGCCGGCAACGCGGCCAAGGCGCTCGCCGCGCGCGGCTTCCAGATCGGCACCATCGGCAACGACAGCGCGCCCGCAGTCACCGGCATCGGTGAGATCCGTTACGGGCCCACTGGCACCACTGCGGCACGACTCGTGTCGTTCTACCTGCCGGGTGCCAAACTGGTCAAAACCACTCGCACCGACCTGACCTCGATGGTGGTCGAGGTGTCCGTGGGCGCCAAGTATCAGGCCATCCTGAAGCAAGCGCAGGCCAGTGCCGCGATGGCCCAGGCGCAGGTCAGCCTGGCGCCCGCGCCGCCGCCGACCGCCACGCCAACCGCCACGCCAACCGCGACGAGGACCGGTGCCACGGGCACCGGCACGAAACGCGCCACCGCGACTGGGACCAAACCCGCCAAGACTGGCACCGGAACCGGCACGGGCGCCGGGGCTGGCGCGGGGGGCAGCACGGGCACGGGCGGCACGGGCACGGGCGGCACGGGGCCGACGGACGCCACTGGCACGACCGGCGCCACCGACGGCGCCACCGCGCCGACCACCCCGGCTGCGACCACGCCATACCTGCCGCCCTGCTAGCCTGCCGCGCTGCTAGCCTGCCGCGCTGCTAGCCTGCCGCGCTGCTAGCCTGCCGCGCTGCTAGAGCCTGCCGCGCTGCTAGCCTGCCGCGCTGCTAGCCTGCCGCGCTGCTAGCCTGCCGCCCTGCTAGCCTGCCGCCCTGCTAGCCTGCCGCGCTGCTAGCCTGCCGCCCTGCTAGCCTGCCGCCCTGCTAGCTTGCCGCCCTGCCGGTCGGGTGGTGCCAGGGCGCGGCGGTCGCGGTCGAGCGCGCGGCATGATCCCGTGCAGCGGCTCACACGTGGGTCGCGGCCAGTTCGTCGAGCAACCGGAAGAACTCCCCGGCCAACTCCGGGCCGGCGCCGGCCGTCAGCTCCGGTCCGGGCGCGCCGCCGGCCGGCCCGGTGAGCACGCAGCCAGCCTCTTGCGCGATCAGCACCCCAGCCGCCCAATCCCACGGATGCAGGCCAACCTCGTAGTACGCGTCGATCCGGCCGGCGGCGAGCGCGACCAGATCCAGGCTCGCCGCACCGGCGCGCCGAATGTCGGCCACGCGCGGCAGCAGGGCGGCGACCACCGCCGCCTGGCGGGCGCGCCGCGCGCGGTCGTAGGCGAACCCGGTGCCCACCACGGCCCGGTCCAGCGCCACCCGGCGCGGCCCGCGCAGCCGCCGCTCGCCCAGGAACGCGCCGTCACCGCGCACCGCGTGGAACACCTCGTCAGCGGCTGGGTTGCACACGCAGCCAGCCACCACTTGGCCGTCCA
>Ga0123357_10006037_pt1 | contig 14653 bp, 17 predicted proteins | sample TergutEmb28metaG_FD_89873 | JGI IMG/M metagenome (GOLD analysis project Ga0123357, IMG submission 89873) | Embiratermes neotenicus P4 segment gut microbial communities from Petit-Saut dam, French Guiana - Emb289 P4 | ecosystem: Host-associated > Arthropoda: Insects > Digestive system > Gut ...
AAGGTCTCTGGATGATGAACCCCCGACTATTATCATAATGCCCTGATTTACATGATGTTATATTATTATCTCTCTTCGGTCTATTTTCACTTCGCCACGTACGAACTCGCGGTTAGAACAGACATCATTATCTCTATATAGACATAATACGTGGGGGGGGGGGGAATAGACTATTACAAAAATTTGCGCAGAATGCGGGGCATCGCAACCTGATGATAGCCAACATTGTGCTTATTGCGGTTCAAAGACTTTTAGAAACTCCCGCTTAAAGTGGTTTGCCATTGCCGGAGTAATTGTGATCGCCGTTGCGGCAGCAGCCGGATTCGGTCTTCACTCGATGAGCAAATCCAACACCGCATACATCGAATGGAGTATAAATTCCGCGCATATCCTCTATGACGTTGATGTCGTTATTTACGTCGACGGGGTGGCCGTTGCAACCTATAGCGGTCTGGGGCCGAACGACAGTTTCTCCAGTGAAAAGTACTACGAATATCACTTCCCATCATGGAATAGTTCAAAATTGATCGATGTCAAGGCGATATCGTCAGGCGGCGGATTGGGAGCGCAGACCGACTATGAACACATCATGGTATCATCCGGCGGGAAGTATTCGGTCAGTCTGAGCGTATGATCAACGGTTTTATGGGAGAAGCGAGAAAATGAAAGAGAAGAGAAAAGTCATCCTGGGAGTTATCGCTTTGATAGCTGCCGCAATAATTGTCATGGTGGGAGTATATGCGGTGCTCGGCGTAGTGGACAACGGAAATCAATTTTCTTCTGTGTCCGGCACAGACCGAACCGGGGATCTGGTGATCAATGTGGAATCCGACCATATTCTGCTCTCCGCGAACTATACCCTTTATGTGGACGGGAAGCAGGTAGGCAGCAGTTTCGCATTGGATTCGGGACAGAGCAAGGAATTCGCTCAGAAGATAACGGTACCTGCGGGCAAAAGTTCTGTATCGGTCGCTGTGTTGGTAAAATCAACGGGCGGCGGATTTGGAAATGAGCAGGATTCGAAAACGGCGAATATTTATGCCGATACACAGACAAGGATAACTCTGTCTGCGTAAGCGTCTGCCGTTCATGATCGGGGAGGCGCTGTCGGGTATTTCGCCCTATTCATTTTAAGAAGAACCTCCCTCTGAACTACTACAAACCGAGCGAGGGTAAACAAGAGATAGAGTTCCTATTGACAAAGAACGGAAACATCATCCCGCTGGAGGTGAAATCCAAGAACGGAAGGACTCTTTCTCTTGATGAGTTCATAAAGAGATTCGATCCGCCGTACGCTCTGAAACTGATCTCCGGGAATGCAGGCACAGACGGCAAAAAACTGACGCCGCCGCTCTATATGGCAATGTTCCTTTGAATCCGGCCCTGCTCCGAGCCATGCGGTCTTTCGGGGGTCAAGCTTTTATCATCGGGAATGATAGAGGAAGCCGTGAAAGATACCATCTCGGAGGAGAGGATCGACAGATATCTTGAGATAACGAAAAAAGCGCTGGATAAGCTCAAGATAGCCGCGCCGGACAGATCATACGGTAAAAGACTTGCCGATGACTTCCTCGAAATGGCCTCATCATATTACAGCGATGCGAAACATTTCAGAGAATCCGGCGATCTGGTCAACGCGTTCGCGGCCGTGAACTATGCGCACGGGTGGCTGGACTGCGGTGCCAGGATCGGATTGTTCGACGTGGGCGGAGACGATACCCTTTTCACGCTTTTCGAATAATGCGCGCCGGCTCCGGCGTCGATGACACGGAAAATATATCGCCGCCCCCGAAAACATCTCTGACCTCTCCCTCGGAAACATCGGTGAAGACGCTGTTGCCAAGCATGCACATCGATGACCTTATCCCCTTCTTATCAAGAGCGCTTATCGTATCGGCCACTTCCGGCCCTCTTATGTTCGCCTCCAGAGAGAACCTGTTGGATACTCCGAATAGAGACTCTTTCGATCTTTTTCCAATAAATGCTTCCATTGCGGCATCGCCCGCAGCGCATAATCTTTTCACCGTACCGTCATCGCCGAGGACGCCTGCCGTGCTCAGTTTCGGTCCAAGAACGATCAGCGTCATATTCTCAAAGGACATACCGCCGTCGATCACATGACCGAAAGGCGGCAGCCCCGCCTTTACCCTTATCGGAACATCTCCTTCATGCGTCAGCGCCGAAACGTCTCCCAGCCCTCCGCCGCAGACCACCTCCGCGGTATGCGCCGCTTCGAAGGCTTCCTTTCTGCTTTTGCCCGTGATCTCCGCCATGCATAAAGCGGCGGCTATCGCCCCCGACGCACTCATTCCGAATCCCTGCCCCGGCGGAAGACCGCATTCCACATCGACATCGAAATTACGGCCTTCGGCCATATGTTCCAGAACATGTCTTGTTATCTTCGCGTCATCCGCCTTGCCGTCGATCGTGACCTTCGTATTCCCTCTTATCTCCTCGACGTGCACGGTCGTGCCCGCCTTCAGCCTTATGCCGGCGCCTCTCGAACCGCTGTGCAGTGTGCTATCGGAAACTGCCGGTCTGAAAAAGCATGTTATGTGCGCGGGGCAGAATGCCGATATCATATTATTTCCGCGCAGTAGTTCAATATCTCATCCGACACCTCTATCTTAGTGCCGGTGATGTTCTTTGATGATCCTTCGGTGACCAGTATCGCGGAAGATGTTGAACGTCCGGCATCGTCGATATCGTTCGCGACGACAGCCCTGAGGCCATACTCTTCCATCCTCGCCCTTGCCTTCTTTTCCAGCTCATCAAGGGTCAGTCCCGACTCCGCCTTGAATCCTATCACGTTCTTACACCTTTTTCCGATCATGGGAAGAACCTTCGGGACCGGCTTCAGTTTTACATCAAAGGGTTTGTCGCTCGGTATCTTCCCTTCCCTCTTCTCCAATGGCGTAAAATCCGCCAATGCTGCGGGCATGATCACAAGATCATGATCAACGGCATCCAGCATCCCCTCCAGATCGGACACGGTGGAAAATCTTTTTATCTTCAGGTAATCAGGCAATGATACGCTGCATCCGCCCATCCACAGTTCGACATCCGCCCCTCTCTCGAACGCGCGTTTTGCGAGTGCCAGCGCCATGAGGCCCGTGGATCTGTTCGTTATCATCCTCATTGAATCTATCGGCTCTTCGCTCCTTCCGCCTATCACCAGGATGCGGCGGCCGGAAAGATCGTTCCTTGAGAGAAGCTTCACCGCCCAGGATACAACCTCCTCCCTGGAGGCCGCCCTCGCTCTGGTCCCGTCTCTGTGCGGACCTATTATGTGCACCCCCCATTCGGCGAGGAGTTTGAGATTCTTCGACACGGCTGGGTTATCCAGCATCAGTTCATGCATGGCGGGCGCCACGGCGACCGGTATCTTTCCCCCGAGCGCGATGGTGGCCATCGATGTCACCGCGGTATCGTCTATTCCCTGCGCCATCTTTGATATTGTATTGGCGGTCGCGGGGTAGACTATGAAGAGATCCGCCGCAGAATGATCGCCCAGATGAGTTACGTGTTCCGTCTGCCCGGTGAGCTCGGTTATCGGTTTTACTCCGGCCGCAAACTCTATTGCATCCGGCGCCGCAAGCTTCACCGCGCTCGGGGTCATCACGGGGATCACTTTCGCTCCGTGTCTTATCAGCTCCCTTATCACCGAAAAACACTCCGTCGCCGCTATGCTTCCCGTTATTCCGAGGACGATCGTCTTTCCTCTCAGCCTGTTGCTTTTTTCACAATATATTTCCTCTGACGGATGCATTAAAACCTCTCCCTGAGTTTCGCGATTATTTTATTTGCGATCTCTGTCTGGCTCTCTTCGGCATCGACTATCATGAACCCAAACTCATCGGCAAGCCTCAGATACTCTCTTCTGGTGTTCTCCAAGTAGTGGAGCTCTTCGTATTTGCTCAGTTCCCCTCTCTCCCCTATCCTGCTCATGCCTTCTTTTGGATCGATGTCCAGAAGCACCGTGAGGTCGGGTGTGGTGATCACCGGTTTGTTGAGGGATATGAGCCACTCTCTGTCGAGTGCCTCCCCGTTGAGTCCGGATGACTGATACGCGACGGTTGACGCGAAGTATCTGTCGCATATCACGATGATGCCTTCCTCCGCCCACCTTAGGATCCTCTCCGTATGGACGGCGCGGTCCGCCGTGAACAGGAGGGCTTCCGCCTTCTGCGAAATACCTTTAACTTTGCCGTCCCTGATGAAACTCCCTATCTCATCATAAGTGGGTTCCTGAGTGACCTTTACGTTATATCCTTCATCGGCGAGCATCTTCTCCAGCATCTTGCAGAGCGTGGACTTCCCTGCCCCGTCGATGCCTTCGATAACAAGGAACGCCCCTTTCAGAAACTCACCGTCCGCGACCATATCGCGTCCTGCTTTAATACCGCTTGTGTCGGCGGACAACCTTTCCAGCAGCGTGTCCAGAGATTCGACGTCTTTGATGTATTTCTTGCAGAGAGAAGAGAGCTTGGCTCTGATGCCCGCATCATACCTTGCCCCCAAAGAGCATAACTGGTCCTCAAGCTCACGGGCGATCCTCCCTCCCTTATGATCCCAGTCTGTAAGTATGACCGCTTTCCCGCCGTGTTCCGACACATACTCAGCAGCTTTTATCGGTCCGCCTTCCGATTGTACCATGAAGACTTCCCCGCCTATACCTATGGATCTCAGGGCTTTTTTGTCTTTCGGGCCCTCTATCAGAAGAACGTGATCCCGGGACAGCTCTCTCAGCTCCTCCAGTACCTCGGTTATTTCCTTCAGCCTCTCTTCATCATTCAATATGTTCCCTCAGTTTTGAGACTATTACGGCCGGATCGCCCTCTATGCGGATGGTCTTCTGCCGGTTCGTATGCCCAGATATGACGGAGGATGGCGAACCCGCGGCCCTGCTGATGACATCTTCAACCTCTCTGTTCGCCTTCCCATCAAGCGGCGGCGACCTGACCTTGACGATCAGCCTATTCCTCCAGCCGTCTATCCCTTCGATCCCGGATCTCCCCGACCTCGGAGACACTATGACATCAACCTCTATCCCGAAATCCTTTACCCTGGCGATGTCTTCGATCAGCATCTTCCTCCAGTATATCCGTTGGTGAATATCTTTATTTTCTTCCGAGGCGGGGCGTGAATAAAACCATATATTGACAGTAAAATAGGGGTAACAGAGGCAACTGATATTGAAGAATTCCGACCCCCTGTCCTATGAGGACCTCAGCACGATATACCGTATGGAAAAGAAATCCAATACGGTATCCGCCGTCAGGAGGGACCTGTATCCGGCCATGGCGGGCCTTATCATCAATATCCGGATGGAATACGAGAAGCATCTTTCCGCCGATCCCGACTCTATAATATGCGAGGGGGTGAACCAGCGCCGCAAAAAAGCGGTCGTGATGTCAAAGGAGATCACGGAACTCAGGATGGGAAAGATCGCATCGCTTGCCCTCATCGGCGCGAGGGGTGGGCAGAATGTGCTTGACCACTTTACCCAGGAAGAAAGGGAATATTACGATAATATTCTCGACATCTCCAGAAAGCATGTCGGGATAGTGGACAGACTGAGCAGCAAAAGAAGATTCGAAACCATGGAGATAGATCCGGAACCCATCATTGAAAAGGCGGCGCCGGAACCGATCCGCATCAAAAAGGAACCGGCGTACGAACCCGCTGCGGAAGAGACGCCGCAGCCGGAACGGCCCTCTGAAAAGATGTCCGAAAAAATACCGGAAGGGCCAAAGAGCGATGACCTCGAAGAGGACGAAATGGTAGTGATAAGGGTCCTGGAGGACCTGCCGCCTTTCTCCGGTCCGGACCGCAATTACGAATTGTCCAAGGAGGATATCGTCAGGATGCCCAAGGCCATGGCGATGGCGCTCATCAGCAGAGAGAAAGCGGTGATGATCAGCCCCGGACCTTGATGGTCCTGGTGTCTCCCTGGAATTCCAGACAATCGATCGTCAGTCTTTTCAGCCCCGTCGTCTCCGCCACGGTCTCCCTGGCTATGTCCGGCGCGTTGTTGGTCTTGCTGAGATGCGCCAGAAAGATCTGCCTGTTCTCCCTCATCGTCCTTTTTATCGCTCCGGCGCAGTCTATGTTCGAAAGGTGCCCCATGTCGCTCGCAATGAGTTTTTTCAGATACGGGGGGTATGGGCCCTCGGCAAGCATCTTCTTGTCGTAATTGGATTCAATGACCGCAACATCCGCTTGTTTGAGTGCGTGCTCTATTTGAAAAGTGAGCTTTCCGGTGTCCGTGGCGACAAGCACCCTTTTTCCTTCAACCTCGACGAAGAAAGCATTCGGCTCGACCGCATTGTGGGATGTGGGAAGAGGGATGACATTCATGTTCCCGACGCAGAAGGAACCCATTGTCTTGATCTCCCTGTAATCCACATTCCCGATGTTGCTGCACTCAAAGGTCGCCTTGTTGCACAGAACCGGAATATCAAATTTTCTTGCCGTTGCGCCTGCGCCGGCGATATGGTCGGAGTGCTCATGCGTCACGAGAAGAGCTTTCAGGACCTTTCGGTCTATGCCTTCTTTTTCCATCAGCCCCATTATCTTTCTGCAGCTGATCCCGGCATCTATCATTATCGCTTCATCGTCAAGCTGTATGACCGTGCAATTCCCGTCGCTTCCGCTTGCAAGGACATGTACCTCTAACATCGGTCTTCAGACCTTTTTCTTGTACATATAGAAGATTATATCAGATCTGGACAGCGTTCCTACGAGGATACCCTTCTCCAGGACAGGCAGGCGGTTCACATTCAGATGCATCATTTTCTTGAGAGCCTCGACTATCTTCTCATCCGGGGATGTCGTGAGGACGCTTCTGGTCATTATCTCTTCGACCTTCATCTCCGATATCGTTTTGTTGGCTTCCGCGACCGCCGCGTCCGGGGACGCTCCGTCGAACGGCAGACTTAGAAGAGAGTGGATGGTGGTCGGATCATCATCGAGTTTCTGCTGATATTTGAGGATCAGACCGAGGACGTCGTTCTCCGTTAACATGCCGACGACGTGGTTCCTGTTGTCCACCACCGGTGCGCCGGTGGAATTATCGACCGCGAACTTTATCGTAGCCCGCTTAATAGTATCCGTTGGCTTAACGGTCGATACCTGTGTTGTCATTAAGTCCCTGACCCTTAGTTCTGTCATCGCCTTCGGATATGCCGCTGAAGATTATATGATTTTGTATACGCCGATCGTCGTATTCTCAAAGTGATGAAACAGACAGTTTTATCTATCTTAATGTAATCAAGAGGCGCACGGGGCCTGTAGCTCAGCTAGGTAGAGCGATCGACTCTTAATCGATCGGCCAAGGGTTCGAATCCCTTCAGGCCCGCTTTTCCGAGTTGGAAATCTCCACTTTCGGGGCTATAATAAAAAGTTCATCTTCAAGTTCAGAATTGAAACAACGCTTAGAGAGGTCCGGTTGACTTGTCCTTTCGAGACCATTCAATTGACCTATATGAGACGGCCAAATGAAATTCTCGGAAGTAAAAAGACCCCTCTTTCGAGGTCAAAAAATCGCGGTGAAGAGAATAAATATGTACCCTGTCCACTCAGGTTTCATTGTTTCTTCCTTAATGTTGTCCGCCCCTTTCGCCCGAAGATTTGAAGAATTGCCCCCCGGGCATCCCGATACCCCACTACTCCAGTCTTGTTCGTACCAACGGGGAGACACGTTGAAAATTGACATTCCCCCAGCAACTTATGGTAAAGAAAGGTTTACTATTGCCTATATGCCGTTTGAGGCCGTTGTCGGTACACGAAATATCATTGATCACCAACTCTGAGGACCTTTTCCTAAAGAGAAATTACACGACACCGTTAACCCTTAATGTCAGGGGAGACTAATCCCCGAGTCTAAAAACAAAAATCAACTTATCGTAAGGAGGATTGTTTTTCGAAAGTCCGATTGCTTGCTACGCGAAGATTTCAAATACATATAGATGATTATCTATATATCATGACCTTTCAAAGTCTAACGAACACCGGCCACCTTATTGCCATAGATCTGCCCTCTTGCGAAAACCATGTGTTTTGTAAAAAAAAATATTACAGGGTTGGGATGTAAATGTTGAACGAATCCAGATTATCATTTTTAGATCGTTTTTTAACATTGTGGATCTTTGTGGCCATTGGTATCGGTATATTGCTCGGTTATATGGATCCTAGCTTATCGGACTTTTTAGAAAGTATGAGTTCTGGCACTATTTCATGGCCCATTGCTGTCGGCCTGATTGTGATGATGTACCCGCCACTGTGTAAAATAAAATATGATAAAATAAGCAAAGTAATGAAAAATACAAGGGTTCTGGGCTTGTCCTTGGTTCAAAACTGGGTCATAGGCCCGATATTAATGTTCTTGCTTGCCGTATTACTGTTACCAAATATGCCAGGCTACGCCGTCGGTCTAATCATCATCGGACTGGCCCGTTGTATCGCAATGGTAATTATCTGGAATACACTGGCAAAGGGCGATAATGAATACTGTGCTGCGCTGGTAGCACTGAATTCCATTTTCCAAATTCTGTTTTATTCCGTTTACATTTACATATTTGTCACAGTATTGCCGCAATGGCTCGGATTGTCATGGGGCGGTCAGGTCATCAGCATATCCATCCGGGGCGTTGCGAAAAGTGTGCTGATTTATCTTGGGATCCCATTTGTGGCCGGTTTTCTCACACGGTTTCTTCTTATACGGGCGAGAACGGTGGAATGGTATGAGAAAGAATTTGTCCCTAAAATTTCGCCGATAGCGTTGATTGCGTTGATATACACCATTATTGTTATGTTCACGCTCAAGGGTCAGTATATTGTTGAACTGCCTTTGGATGTAGTAAGAATTGCGATTCCGCTGTTGATCTACTTTGTTGTCATGTTTCTTGTCAGCTTCTTCGTGTCCTACAAGCAAAAATTCAGTTATGAGCAGACGGTCACTTTGTCATTCACAGCTGCCAGCAACAATTTTGAACTTGCTATTGCTGTAACTGTTGCCATGTTTGGTATCGTGTCTGATCAGGCGTTTGCAGCCGTTATAGGGCCGCTGATTGAAGTACCAGTTATGATGGGGCTGGTCAGTCTAGCCTTTTTACTCAGGAAAAAATACTTTGTGAATGGGTGAGTATATGAATCAATTATGCTGTCACAGTTCAAAAAATATCTGCTGCCTTCTGTGCTCCGCGAAGCAAATGTTCACTGAATCAACTTTACGAAGGATTCGCCCTGACGTCTTTGATATCTGCTATGCAACAGAGGCTGCATTTGCTTAAAAAGCATGATGGAGGTAACACATGGAAAAAATCAAGATAGCGTTTATTTGCACGCATAATTCCTGTCGGTCCCAGATTGCCGAGGCATTATGCAAGCATTACATGGGCAATGAAGTTGCTTGTTATTCGGCCGGGACGGAGACAACTCCGCAAATCAACCAGGATGCAGTTCGATTAATAAACCATATTTACGGGATAGATATGGAAAAAACGCAGCATTCCAAACTACTCTCTGGAATACCTTCTGTTGACATTGTCATTACAATGGGCTGCAATGTTAGGTGCCCGTTTCTACCTTGTAAGTACAGTGAGAATTGGGAATTGGACGATCCAACGGGCAAAGGTGATGACGATTTCATCAAAATTATCAAATTGATTGATGAAAAGGTTAAGGAATTGCGAAATCGTATCTCCAAGTATCCTCAGTTTGACACCTGAGCGTAAATGATAAGAATCTAGTCGGTACGAGATGATAAATAAGAGCACCCTCCTAAATGTTTTATTATGAACCTACGGCGGATGCAGGGAGAAGTATCCTCCAACGTAACAATTCCCTTCAGGTCCGCTTTCTTCGTCTTTCGATTAAGATAAAAATGTTACGCCCAAATATTTTAATCACTGGTCTGATTTCATATTATGGATTTACTGCAATTTGCAGTAAGATCGCATTGCGCTGGAGGCGGACGCCATGCATAGCATTGCCAGCCGCCGTTTTTCATAAATATCTATACTCAAATTTTATCGCTTTCCCGGTTTGTATGCCTTGAGATATTTTACCAGATCCTTGTCCGCATCTGTCCATTCCGGGGTCTGACCGTTTTTGATATACTCGTTATACCAGGCCGTGGCCTCTTTCATATATGGTGCCATTTCCAGTTTCTTTTTGACGATCATCTTGGTGTTATCCTCATTGGGAACCCAAAGCTTTGGTCTGTCATAATCGGCATCGTCGAGGAACCCCACCAGGAATACGATCTTCTCCAAGTGAGAGAGCTCCGCATACAGCGACGCCTGCAGCATGTATTGCTCTGTCACAATTGTATAATCTCCATTCTCATCCTGCCACTTGTCCCTCTCGCCTGATGTCTTGATCTCCAGAATGGAATTCCTCTTGCCGTCGACCGTTACATAGCCGTCAACAAGCCCGCCGAATACCTTCTCATTGTGGAAATGATCATAACCGCACATTTCCCCGGAGACCGGTTCCTCTATGACCGTTTTAGAACCGTCCGGGAGAGCCAGTAAGGGTATGAGTGAGGAGACATTCTTTTTCATGTATGACCTGAGCACTGGTTCGAGGATATTGCCCGCCTCGATGTATTTTGTTCTTATTTCCTCACGGTAGATGCCTGCGAGCTCAAGTGCGACGGAAAAAGGCGTCTGGAAATCACCCTTTCCAAGGATCGGAGCGAGTCTTGTTCCCGTGATCTTCTTGATGCTGAATGGATCGAAGTAGACTGTCCTTCCATCATCATCGATGTCCTCGATCCTTTGTCTGCCGTCATATGCCATGCTATGGAATGGCCCGTGAAGGATTTTATTGTGTCGGACCTCTTTTCATTTGGAACGGCAACCCGTGAGATATACTCAGCTCAGCTTTGACAATTTATTCTCCAGCTTCCTGATGCGTTCGTTTTGAGGGCTTGGCAATTGATCTTTACGGGCATCCAATGCGCCGAGAAATTCCCCGATGTTTTCCTTATTGATGCATATGGACATCCTTTCCGCATGCCGAGCCATATCTTTCGGCTCGCATTTCCGTAGGTGTTCGAGCAATAAAGGCAGCAGGTGCTCTTCGTATGCCTTATCGGCCTCGCACAACTTGGACAGAACGGTGATGCCGTTATCAACGGTAATGGCGCCGCCGTCGTTGAATGCCGACAGGACCGTGTCTATCTTCTCATAGATAACATCCGGCACTGATTCGGCTATGGCGGCCAACGCCGTCATGCCGCCCCATACAAGCCGATTATTCCGTGATGAAAGCAAAGACAGAAAGACATCCGCATACTCCGAGACCAGACCGGGTTTTCTCGCCCCGATCTCATAAAGCACTTTTATGCAGTCGCTTGCAATGGCTTTATCCTTGCCCTTTAGCCCCTCGACAATCTCGCGGATGCCTGTTACATCCTCGCTTTTGCAAAGCAATTCTGCTAATTCGATGTTTGGAAATTCATCATTTCGTCCAAGCTGACAAGCTAATTTCTCAATCATGATTTTGCCGCTTTCAAAATCATCGTATGTCTTATTTATAGTATCATTTGAAAAACTCTAACTTACCATTTGTTGTAACAAATATACAATTTCAAAGGTCTGTTTGTTTGCACTTTTGCTCTATCCCGACTCAAAATAGTGTTGTTTGCCGTTCTTTTCGCTTAAATTCCCGCAAGTATGCCCAAACTTCTTCCTGTCTCCAAAGAATTCCGTTACGCTCGCAAGTCTCTCTGAAAATATTCATCAGCCGGCCGTTGTTTGGGCTGAAACACATATAATCGTTGCCGAACTGCCGAGTATACCGCTCCGCCATACCCGGGAAAAGGCGGTCGAGCTGACCATAGAAATATTCTCTGCTTCCCTCGCGCGTGGTCGTGCCGAAGCCGAAACACAAAATGCCGTAAACCTCCGCTTTGACGCAGTAGTCCAATATTCCGCGCAGATTTTCCTCAGTGTCATTGATGAACGGCAGGATCGGGCTGATCCATACAACGGCGGGGATGCCCGCTTCCCGTACCGCTCGAAGTGCTTTGAACCGCTCATATGTCGTTGACACATTCGGCTCGATCTTCCGGCACAGATCCTCATCATAGGTTGTCAGTGTCATTTGAACTACGCATTTCGCTTTATCGTTGATCGCTTTCAGCAGATCCAGGTCCCGCAGGATGCGATCGGATTTGGTCAGTACGGAAAGCCCGAATCCGTATCGTTCGATCAATTCCAGGCATTGCCGGGTGACATTCAGCTCATTTTCCAGCGGTATGTAAGGATCGCACATTGCTCCGGTGGCTATCATGCACGGTTCTCTCTTTCGGCGCAGCTGAGATTCCAGGATGGAAACGGCGTTGCGTTTTACTTCGATGTCCTCAAAATCATGGTTTATTTTGTAGCAGGCGCTCCGGCTGTCGCAATAGATGCAGCCGTGCGTGCATCCGCGATACAGATTCATCCCGTTCTTCGGAGAGAGTATGGTTTTGTAGTCGGCGTAGTGAATGCCTATCGCGCTCCTCTCTGACACCGGGAATGCGGTATTAAAAAACTACTCTGCGCGAGCTCGATCTGTACAACAACGCCGGTTCGTGACTGCGAGGGAGGAGAAGAAAGAGTCGAAGTTAACACTTTTTTTCTGTCTTGAGAATATTGCGGAGCAGAGAATCGTAGATCGGCTCGCTTTTGCACAGGTCCGCCGTGACATAAGCGACCACCGCAACAAGGGACAGCGGCAGAATGAGATTGAAGGATCCCGTCATCTCAACCAGAAGTACGATCCCGGTGATCGGCGCACGGACGATGGCTGTGAATAATCCGGCCATTGCCAGTACGATCAGATTGTAGAAGATCGATTGATCGAGCCCGAACCCGATCATGAATATCTGTGCGAAGATCGCTCCGAACGCCGCACCCATCACCAGCAGCGGGAAGAATATACCGCCGGGCGCGCCCGAACCGTAGCTTGCCATGGAGAACAGGAACTTCAGGACCAACGCAATGCACAGGAACCCTATGCTGCTCCCTATGCTGATCGAATTTATCATGGAGTCACCTCCGCATATGACGGTTGGGAAGAGAAGCCCGAACACGCCGGCGATCAGGAAGGCGATCACCGGGCGGAGCTTTCGATCCTTTATTCTGCCGAACAGTTTGATCGATGACAGCAATACTTTGTTGTAAACGGCGCCGAAAATACCCAACGCTGCGCCGAGGATCAGAAGCATCCAGTATTCCGAGATCGGTATATCCGTGACTGAAAAGTTGAAGATCGAAGCGGACCCCATTACCAGACGGGAGATGGAGTCGGAGATCACCGCCGCTATCATGCCGGTCAGCAGAATGATGGGAGAGAATGACTTGAAGACCTCCTCCAGAGTGAACATCACGCCTGACAGCGGTGCGTTGAATGCCGCGGCCAGGCCCGCGCTTGCGCCGCTGGCCACCAAAATACTCTTTTCCTCATCGGTTACGGCCATTTTGTCGCTGACGCCCTGCGCCATCGATGCGCCTATCTGGATCGACGGCCCCTCGCGCCCCAGCGACAGACCCGCCAGCATTGATACGCAGCCGCCGAAGAATTTACCTATCATTGTACTGAGCCAGTTCACTTTGAAATAGCCCATCAGAACCCCTTTGACCTGAGGTATGCCGCTCCCGCTGAGCATCCTATTCTTATCGATGAGGATCCCGGTACCGTACCCGGCCAAAGCCAGCAGAGCAAATGTCGGAATTATGAGCAGGATATGGTCGGAAACATACCCATAAGCTTTTACGCTGTACTCTTCGAGATGCGTCAGCGCAAAACGATACAACGTGGTCACCAGACCGGCCGCCAGGCCGATGACCGCGCTGTATCCTAGCAGCGGGAGGGTGCGGCGGTTCTTCTCGCACAGCGTATTTCCGCACTCGTCGTCGGTCTGCTTCATATCGGTTCGAGCAAGTACTCGGTTCCCCCCATATGCGGATTACCTGAGGAATGTGTTTTAGTCTTTGATGTAAATGAAAAACTCCCTGCGCAACGGAACTCCGACCGAATAAAGAACGATTTGAATGGATCTACGGCAGAACCCTCCGGCATTGAGGCAGGATATCATTCCATACGATATAAGCCGATTGCCCGCGCACTCGCAGGGCCTCGTGAACACCGAGTTAGGTGAAACCATGGACAACCATCCGCCGTTTCAAAGGCTTGCGGCCACCGCCGTAAATGCTCACGACATTTGTTTACCGATGCAAGTTTCAGAGAGATAAACTCGGACACGTCAGATGCCGGCACGCTGTCCAGATGTCCCGCTTATCCCGTCGGCCTCTGAGCATACGGTCTTATGGCGGCATCAGAAAAGAAATGCAGCGGCGAAGAGAGGATAATGTTCCACGCCCGACTCGTCAATGTATACATTGGTACTTTCCAGTTTTATGCCTCTCCTCACATTATATTTTTCAGACATCACCGCACTCAGAGATTTCGATTGTCTGTTGTTCCCTGATTTGACCTCGAGTGCGGTCACGATGCCTTCAACATTAAGTATGAAATCCACCTCGAGTCTGCCTTTTTTCTCAAAGTATGTCAACGTCATGCCTTTCTTTGCAAGGGTATCGGCCGTCAGATTCTCTATGATGCCGCCTTTGTTTATCTTCATGTCTCCGTCCATGAA
>Ga0123357_10006038_pt1 | contig 14653 bp, 9 predicted proteins | sample TergutEmb28metaG_FD_89873 | JGI IMG/M metagenome (GOLD analysis project Ga0123357, IMG submission 89873) | Embiratermes neotenicus P4 segment gut microbial communities from Petit-Saut dam, French Guiana - Emb289 P4 | ecosystem: Host-associated > Arthropoda: Insects > Digestive system > Gut ...
GGCTTTGCCAAGGGTTTGACCATCAGAGCCGCGACCGTAAGGGAGCAACTTGCGTTATTTCTAGAGGATCGCACGGTCGCTCCCTAACGGTCGCGGCTCTGATGGTCAAATGCAATCGCCCTGGGGGCTGCATTGAAAAATGGTCGTTTTTTTTGAACCTTTCGTTCAGGATGCGCACTTAATGGGGTAACAGACGAAGGAGGTCGCTATGCGTTTGGGTTGGATTCTTGTTCTCGTGATGACGGTGGGAGCCTGTGCTGTGAGTAGAGTGGCGCCGACGCGAGAGATGTCGGGGATACTGAATGTTGAGTCTGTCTCGCTTGCCGCGGGAGAGACGGCGAGCGCTCCACCGATGGGCGAGACGCCCCGCGACGGGGTGATTCTAGCCAGTGCCGTGACGTCACAGGACAAGCCGGTGGAAAAGCGGGCCATTATTTACCAGGCGGGATTGTCGATCGTGGCTCCTGATATTCTCGCGGCCCAGCGTGCCGTGCAGACGCGAGCTGAGCAAGCAGGTGGTTATCTGCAGGAACTCAAAGGGACCGCCATCATCGTGCGAGTGCCGGCAGCAAAGTTCGAAGAAGTGATGTCCGCGATCGAACAGCTCGGCGAAGTGACCGGACGCCATGTGCAGGCCAACGATGTCACCGAAGAAATGCGTGACTTGGCCATTCGCCTGGAAAACGCCCAGAACGTGCGGAAACGCCTCGAAGCTCTGGTCGAAAGAAGCGAAAAAATGGAGGACACCATCAAGCTCGAACAGGAACTCGAACGCGTCACGCAGACGATTGAGCTACTCAAGGGCAAAATCCAGTACATGCAATCCCAGGTGGCGATGTCGACGATCCGGGCGGAATTCAATTCGCCTCTGGCGCAGAAGCAGGCCGTGATGAATTTGCCGTTTGCGTGGGTGCGAGACCTGGGCGACGGCGTCACCGCGGGAATGACTGCCGCATCGCCGGATACAAGCCGCTGGAAACGCAACGAACGATTCGCTCTGCCCGCCGGATTCGTCCGCTACTTCGAACGCGATTACGTGACCGAAGCGATGAACGGCGAAGAGGTCGTCATCAAACTCAAACGCCAAACCAATTACGATGGCGGCGAAGTCGGCTTCTGGCGAGACCTGTCCCGGAAAATCCTGGTGGAAAATCGGGCCATAGCGATTTCGCAGGAAAGAGAAGTAAAGCTCAAAGACGGAACCGTCGCACGGGTGCTCATCGGCGTCAAAGACCGCGGAGCGAGCAAGCAGGGCTATCTGCTGGGAATCGCCGCAACGCCGCGATATGTCTACACATTCGAGGCGTGGGGCGAAAAGGAGAAATTTGAAAAAGCCGCAAGTGCCGTGGAAGAAGCGTTCAAAACACTTGACGTGAAAAAGTTCTAGCCTTGTGTGGAAACGCAAAGCTATAGGAGCATCGACATTGGCGATTCAAGGATTGCCTTTACTTCCTGCAGGAACCTTGCTCCGGTCGCTCCGTCCACTACGCGGTGGTCCGCTGAAAGCGATACGTGCATGACCTGTGCCGGCACTATTTGTCGATTGCCGTCGATTTCTTTTATCACCGGCTGCCACGTTGTGCCGCCCACTGCGAGAATTGCGGATTCCGGGGGATTGATGATAGCGTGGAAGTTCTTGATGCCGAACATACCCATATTTGAGATCGTAAATGTCGAGCCGGTCATCTGATCGGCTTTGAGTTTTCGTGCCCGGCCAAGTTCCGCCAGTTGCTTGATCTCCTGCGTAAGCTGGCGAACGGACTTGGTGTGCGCCTGCCGCACTACCGGCACCACCAGTCCCTCCTCCACCGCCACCGCAATGCCCAGGTCCACCGTTCCGTGCTGAATGATCGCAGTTTCCGCGAAGCTCGAGTTCACCGCCGGAACGCGTGTGAGCGCCATAACCGCGGCACGGGCGATAAAATCCGTCACTGAAATTTTCTCTCCGATCACTGCCATCTGCTCATTAAGCTGCGTACGCATATTCAGTAAAGAATCCATGATGATATCGATGGAAAGATAAAAATGTGGAATATACTGTTTTGATTGCAGCAGTCGCCGGGCGATTGTCTGACGCATGTTCGAAAGCGGGAAGTTCTTCTGTTCGAGCTTCACCGCCAGATGCGAAGGGCCAGCCTGTGCCGCGGTGGAGGGACCGGCCGCCTGCACCGTGCCCATCGGAGCCGCGCCCGTAAGGAAGCGACCGTGCGGTAATGCGGAACCTGTCGCTCCCTTACGGTCGCGGCTCTGATGGGCTACCGCCTCCATCACATCGCGTTTTACAATCCGTCCATCCGGCCCACTGCCCCGCAACGTCGTAACATCGATCCCCTTCTCTTCCGCGATCTTTCGAGCCAATGGCGAAATCCGCCCCCCACTCCCCCCCTCTGTGACCAACGCCTCCGGCTCCGACCCTTCATGGTGATCCTCAACGGCGATCTGCTCTTCCGGCCCCGGCATCACCGGCCCCGCAGGCTGCTCTGCCAATCGTTCAACACGCGGCTTGACCTCCTCCCGCCGCGGCCTAGGCTCAATGATCGCCCCTTCATACTCAGCCGCGACTTGCGCAACATCCTCGTCCGGCTGAGCCAGCACCGTAATCAGTGCTCCCACCGGTGTCTTGCCACCCTCAGGCACCATGATCCGCGCAATCGTCCCCGCCTCGAAGGCCTCAAGTTCCTGCGTCGCCTTATCCGTTTCCACCTCCGCGATCATGTCGCCCGGCTTGATCGCATCCCCTTCCTTCTTGAGCCATTTCGCCAACGTCGCTTCCGTCATCGTATCCGTCAACTTCGGCATCGTGATTTCGATAGGCATTGCAAAAATTCCTTTCTCCGTTTCCGCCACTTCCCTCATATAGCCCCGGCTTTAGCCGGGATTCCCGACAAGCAAGTCTAGTCACCGATGTGAGCATAAGTAAAGTTTCACCACAGACACAGACAGGTATTGAATGACGAAATTCGAATTTCTTCCACCTTCTGGTTCCTTCCGCGTGAAAAAGCGATAATCCTCTCCATAATGCCCCAAGCGAGGAACGCCGCCATGAATAGTTACGAGCGATTGACCGCCATGATGGAAGGGCGACCGACGGATCGGCTGAGCGTGATGCCGATCACGATGATGTTCGCCGCCGCCACCGCCGGCGTGAAGTACTGCCAGTATGCTCGTGATTACCGCATTTTGGCTGGCGCGCAGATTCAGACCGCCCAGCGTTATCGCTTTGATTATGTCTCCGCGATCTCCGATCCCGGCCGCGAGGCTGGCGACTGCGGCGCAGCTCTCCGCTGGTTTGACGATCAACCCCCGGCCATGGATGAGGCCCAGCCCTGCATCAAAGACCCCACCGATCTCGCCCGCATGCAAATCCCCGACCCGTTCGGCGGCGGCAGAATGACCGACCGCGTCCAGGGCGTAGCCGAACTGCACAAACGTGTCGGCAAAAAGCTCTTCGTCGAAGGGTGGGTTGAAGGCCCTTGCGCCGAGGCTGCCGACCTCCGCGGCATCAATGCCCTCATGCTCGATTTCCTCGAAGCCCCCACATTCGTCCAAGACCTTTTTGCATTCTGCCTGGAGATGGCCATCAAGTTCGCCCGCGCTCAAGTCAACGCCGGGGCCGACATCATCGGCATCGGCGATGCGGCCGCCTCCCTCGTCGGCCCCGACATCTACCACGAATTCGTCTGGCCCATCGAAAAAAAACTCATCGACGCCGTCCACGCCATGGGCGCCAAAACACGTCTCCATATCTGCGGCAACACCTCCGCCCTCCTCGCTCCCATCGGCGAACTCGGCAGTGACATCGTCGATCTCGATTACCCCGTCAACATCGCCCAGGCCCGCGTCGCCATGGGTCCCCATCAAATTTTGTTAGGCAATCTCGATCCCGTCCGTAGCGTTCGCAACGGCACCCCTGAAACCATCCATGCCGCTCTTGCCGAATGCCATCGTCAGGCCGGCGACCGCTATATCATCGGCGCCGGCTGCGAAATCCCACGTGATACCCCACCCGCCAATGTGCTGGCCTTCGCCGACTACGTCCAATCCCAACGCCTCTGATCCTGCGCCCAGCAAAAGTCGTCAAGTCGTTAAAGCGTCAAGTCGATTTAACGACTTGACGATTTAACGACTCCCTGCAAAGCCCAAATGCGTTTGCCAAGCTGCCCCGGCGTCGCTACGCTTCCCCTGTACGCTCTTTTTAATGGGGATCGAAATGACTGACCAAGGCGATTACGATCTGAAACCACAGGAAAAACCTGCGGAACCCGTCAGGCCCAAGCCTGGCGAGCCTGGGTGGGTTGAGCCGATCCCCGTGATCGTCAAGCCTGATGTGCACGAAGTATCCGACTCGCCCACGAGCGATCCCGATGTGGAAAAGCACAAAGGCCTCGCGATCTTGGGCTACATCCTGTTCATCATCCCGCTGATCATTGCCCCCCAATCCAAGTTCGCCCGCTTTCACGCCAATCAGGGACTGCTCGTGTTCATCGTCTGGCTGACGACTCTGGTCGTAGGCACGATCCTGGTGGTGGGCGGAATGATTGCAAAAAACTACCTCGTCAAAATCTGGTTTCTGTCGATGTTTTGCGGCTGCATCTCGCAGATGGTGCCCGTTCTGATGTTCCTGGGCGCGATAGCGTTGATGATCATCGGCATCATCAACGCCGCCAACGGTGAAAAGAAAGAGTTGCCCCTCCTCGGCCACTTGACGCTGATCAAGTAACCATTCATCCGCCTTCTTTTTCTTTTGTCACAGTCACTGTCACGCTGCTCACGCGGTTGCCGGAGAGCGTGAAGGTTCCCGTGACGGTTCCGATCTGTGGCACCACGCATGAGAGGCGAGGCAACCCTCCCCCTTTCGGCCGCTCTAACTGCCAATCCCCACCCTTCGCCACTTTACTGACGCCATCCACCAGCGTTGCCGGCAGCCACATGTCGCGGCTCAGCTTCACGTCCGTCGGCTTTGGCGCCGCTAACAATCCGGCGAAATCATCGATCTTCCGCTTCTGGAGTTCCTCCCTCGCCAACAGGCTCGTCATCGTCGCTACGATCGCCCGCACATAGGCTTCCCGCGTGGGATTCTCCGGCAACTCCGACCACCACTTCTCACACTTCTGCTGAAACGAGACAACATCCTTGCCAAAGACTCCTGCCCAGGCGTCTGCCGGCGGTGTGCCATTGTTCATCCTTCTCAGGTACTCATCAAACGCTTTGACATATTTGCCATCTTCGCCGTGCACGAGGAAATGGACCATGGCCCAGACCTGATCGTAGTTGGTGATGTCCATCTGTTTGGCCCACACCTCAGGCGCGATCGTGGTGATGTTGGCGAAAGACTTCCATTTTTTCCCCGTGAGTTCCTCTTTGACGCGTTCGAGTCGATAGGGAGGGATGATGCCGACGATGAAGCAATCGCCGGTGAAGAGGCTTTCGCCGAAATACTCGGCGAGTCCTTCGTTGAGCCAGGTGGGAAGTTCTGCGCGGATGGTCGCGGCGGCGAACTGGTGAAAAGCTTCGTGCTGGATGATATGCCAGGTCATGGGGTTATCGCCGTGCTCCGCACAGGCCAGGAGCTTGGACCCGCTACTGGACCGCACGAAACAACCGGCGCTATCCTTCATACCGCCGGCAGCATAGTAATCCGCGGACGTGGCGTAGAGATAGAAGGGCAACTTGCCCTTGGGCGGGACGCTGAAGGCGGCGGTGCGACGCCGGTATTCCTCGAAGATACGCGTCATGCGAAGGTCCGCTTCACGGGCAAGCGAGTCATCAATGTTCGTGCTCAGCGTGTAATACGGCGTGTCGAACGTTCGCATCGGACGCCGGGCGGATTGCTGCTGTGCGATCGCCAACGTGGTCAGGGCGATGAGAATGGTCAGGCCGAGAAATGATGGCAACTTCATGGTGAGTCTCCGTGAAAATCTGGTGATCTGGTGATTGGGTGATCTGGTGGTTGGCTCTGTCGCGTATGCGGGGATGCCATTCCATTGCCAAATTCAAAATCACCAGATCAGCAAATCACCAGATTACCAAATTCCCCCATTAAAAGGCATAGGGGTTGGGCTTGCCCATAAGTTCGACGAGCTTGGCGATGCGACTTTCGGTGGGTGGATGGGTGCGGAAGAGGTTGGCCATGCCTTGGCCGATGGAGGGACGCACGATGAACATGTGGCTCTCGGCGGGGCTGATGTTCATGGGGATCTGACGATTGCCGACCTCGAGTTTTTTCAAGGCGCCGATGAGGCCTTCCGGGCCGCCAGCGAGTTGGGCGCCACGGGCGTCGGCGGCGTATTCGCGGGAACGGCTGATCGCCATCTGAATCAGACCGGCCGCAAGAGGAGCCAGAATGATCGTCAGCAGAACGCCGATGATGCCCAGCGGATTATCACGGTCGCGATGACCGCCGCCGAACCACATCATCATGTGCGCGAGGTAGCTGATGGCCGCGGCGATGATCGCGGCAATCGTCGCGATCAGAATGTCACGGTGCTTCACGTGCGAAAGTTCGTGGGCGATGACGCCTTCGAGTTCCTTGCCGGACATCATGTTCATCAGGCCGGCAGTCACGCAGACCGCGGCGTGGCGAGGATTGCGGCCAGTGGCGAAGGCGTTGGGAGCCTGCTCCGGCGAATAATACAGCCGCGGCATGGGGATACCGGCACGATCGGCAAGAGTCTTGGTCAAATCGTAAAGCTCGGGAGCCTCTTCACGCGCCAATTGCTGAGCTCGGACGGAGGCCAAGGCGATCTTGTCGCTGAAGAAGTAACTGCCGAAGGACATGATGGCGCTGAAGATCAGGGCGATGAGCATGCCCTGTTCCCGGCCGAGGCCGTAACCGATGCCCATGCACAAGGCCATGAGCAGCGCCAAGAGCATCGCGGTCTTGACACTATTGATGAACATAATCGTTTCCTTTCTCTGCAAAGTCGCGAGAACACGCTGCAGGCACCATAAGAGAAGGCGCTTGTCTACACAAGTATACGCGGGGAATGCCGTTAAATCGTTAAGTCGTTAAATCGTTAAATTGTGAAATCGACTTGACGACTTGACGACTTAACGATTTAACGACTTGACGATTTAACACCGCGGTACGTGGTTTGTAAAACGTACCCATGGACCACAAGGACTTCGAAGCGAAAAAGGAGATCACAATGTTAGCTCGCAGAACTCAACCCATGGTGGAAGGCCCGATCGACGTGCTGGATCGCGAATTTAATCGGATGTTGAATCGGTTCTGGGGGAGCGCGGAGGTGCCAGCGACTTTGGCGCCGTATGCGGTGGATGTGCATGAGGATGCGGATCGGTTCTACGTGGACGCGGAGATGCCGGGGTTTCGGAAGGAGGATATCGAGATCACGCTGGAAGAAGGCGTGCTGACCATTCGTGGGTCACGTAAGGATGAAGGAGAAGAAAAGAAGGAAGGCGAGAGGCTGCCGTTGCACATGGAACGCCGGTGGAGCCGTTTCGAACGGAGTTTCACACTGCCCACCGCGGTGAATGAGAATTCGGTCAAGGCGACTTTGGAGGAAGGCATTTTGAAGATCACGCTGGACAAGCGAGAGGAAGTCAAGCCGCGGAAGATTCAGATCACCGCCGGCATGGCCACCTCTCCTAACGGCCCCAAGACGCTCGAGAGCAGCAAGACGCTGGAGCCCAAGAGTTCATCGCCGCAGCACATGCAGCAACCGCCGCAGCACAAGTAAGGTTGCGAATTTGGTCGGCTCGTCGCGCCGCGGCGTCGCGGAGAAAGCTGCCTACGGGCCCTCTCTCACCGGCGCTTGAGCCAAGCGAGTCGGCCCGCAATCCAGGCCGGTCCGGAGCCATACCCCGGGCTGGCCTTTTTTCACGCCCGTCAGCCCTTTGCACCGCTTCCTGACACCACGATATCCCCCCTACCCGCACAGAGCAATCACCGGATGAGAAACATCAGAGCCGCAATCGTAAGCTCGCTTTTTCCACGAAGTTCACGCTTCAGCATGTTATGTGACACGCTAAAGTATGAACTCCGGTTCATGGAATCCGCAGCAGCCAGCGTGTGGGAAATAGCACTGCCATGTAGACTATAAGATAAATGCCTAGCCAGCCGAAGTCATAATGCCAGCCTAATGGGGCGAAAGGCGCGAAGAATGCTTGAGCGTCGACGCGGCGAGTATCGGCGTAACGGATGCGAAAGGCGAGGATCGGGCCGGGGGGAGAGCCGGAGGGGACAGCGATGATCTGTTGGAAGCGGTTACCTTTTTCGTCGGTCTGGGCGGCGGGCGGTGGAGCGAGGTCGCCCAGTACCAGCGGCGCGGTGAGAGTCTGGCCGTTGGCGGCGGTGGCGGTGACGTGGTAAATCGCGGCAGTTTCGGGCGGCGTAAGAATGCTCCAGGAAAGCGTTTGCGGTGGTAAAGAATGAGGGGGAATTTGCAGGAATTTTTGCAGGTCTGTTGCGAGAAATTCCGGGGATTTGCCGTCCTGTGCGACCAATGATCGTACCGCGGGCGGAACTTCGCCACGCTGCAACTGGGCGACGAGCGTCGTGAGGACGGGGCGAATCGGCGTGGCTGTCTGCGATTCGGCGGCGGGTTGGAGCGCTGGGTCGGCGGTGAGGGTGATGGGGCCGGCGTAATCGGTGTCGATGCTTGCGGAGATAATGGCGGTGGCACCGGGACGGGGATTTTGAACCGCGGGATCGATTCGCTCCGGCAGCCAAAGGAAGGACATGACCATCGGCCCCAGCAGGACCGCCAGCGGCACAAAGGCCGCCAGCGTCAGACGCATCTGCACCGGCGCCGCCAGCGACGCAATCGCCCGCCCACGCGGCGAGCCGAGCGGAAGCGATGCCAATTCCTGACGCAGCAACGCCGCCCGACGCTTCGCTTCCCGCAAACGAGGTGTGTCGCACAGCAGCCATTGACCGATCATCGACAGGATCGCCAGCGATGCCGCGATGATGGCCACGGTGATCGGGCCGCCCAGACTGCGGACCAACGGCCAGAGGACCTGGTCCAGAGCGGCCATCGACGCCTCGTACAGTTGCGTCTGCGGCAGCAGGAACACCAGCCCCAGGAACACGCCCCAGAGCAGCAAACATATGTTGCGAAGCCACGATGAAGTGCGTTCGCGTCGCCCCGCCACCGGCGGTACACAATCCCAGGCAATACGCATGTCGTTGGGGTCAGGGGGGATTTCACCGGACGTCGTGATCGGTTCTTCGCCCGCCAACATCACCGCTCCGAGCGTGCCATCCACCGCGATTTGTTGATTTTCTGTCAGCAGTTGCGTGGCGTTTGGCAGCACCACCGCCGGCTTGCCCATCTCGCGTGCCACTACCGCCCCGTGCGAAAGCGTTCCGCCGCACTCGAGCACGATCCCGGCGGCATTCACGAATAACGGCGTCCAACTCGGATCGGTACTGCGACATACCAAAATGTAATCCCTCCCCAGATCCTCCGCGGACTCCGGCGATGCAACGATCCGTACCGGGCCCAGACAATGGCCAGACGACAAGGGGAACGCCGTCAGTCGATTCGTATGCGACGGCAACTGCAACTCGCCAAATCGCTCGATTTCCTTCTCGTCAATCACATCCGGCAATGCGATGCGGCTCTCCGCGGTCCGACGGGCACGGCGATCTTTAATCACATCACTGGGCGAACCCCCGGCAGAGCCGGGGGCTGACGGGCGTAATGCGGCGGCGAGTTCGGGGAAGGTCAGCAGGCATACGTCCGCGGGAGGGAGGTTCAAGCGACGGGCGGCGTCGAGTACCATGTGACGCAGTAACTCATAACCACGCATCAATTCGTGTTTGCCGTCCTCGCGGAAACGCAGATAGCGGCGGCAGAGCGTCACGCGCTCGTCCAATTCCCGCTGTTCCCGCGGACGCAAGCGTGTTTTCAACTCCGCGATCCGCTGATTCGCATCTTGCTGTCGTTGGCGATGTTCCTCTTCGGGGCGAGCGCCGCCGAGCAGATGTTTTGCCAGAGCTCTCGCCGCTTCCGAACGTTCTCGCCATCGCGGTGCCGCCAGATCGAACTCTTCCGGACCGCGATGGCCGTTCTCCAGCAACCACGCCTCCAGCGGCAAAGTCCCGCTCGCCACACGATACAACGCATCATTCGATCGCATCGTCGCATCTTCTGGCCCCCCCGCCGCCAGCATGTCCGCCAACTCCGCGGGGTCCTGATCCCAGACGTGCGGGGACAAAAAACTTCGCAAATTTTCCAGTGCCATCCCGCAGATCAGGCTCGGCAGCAGCGACCAGGGCGCAAATTCGTCCATGATCCTCTTTTCCCGCCACTGCCAGACTTCGAGCCATTCCTCCACGTCGAGCCGCGAAAGGCCGACCTGCGATTCCAGCCGAATCCACTGGCGGAATTCCGGAATCAGTTTGTAATCGAGATGCGTATCTAAATCGCGAGCCAGTTCCGCGAGCCGTTGACCGACGCGTCTGAGCTTCCGTCCTATCCGGAACTGCGTCAGCACCGAACCGCAGGGAATCGTCGGCGCCCCTTGCGCCGCCGACGGTGTCGCACGCAGCAACTCCGTGTCGTAGCGAAACGGAAATTCCGCAAAAAACATCTCCGGCGCCCGCGAAAGGTCCATGTAGATACGTCCGGCGATCAATTCCAGGAAGCCTTCCGGATTTAACTGCTGCGACGGCTCGTATCCCGCCAGCGCATACATTTTTCCAAAGCCGCCCGCCGGCGTCATGAACCGTTGCAGAATCGACCATGTCAGCGGCGTCGGCTGCGGCAACGTCTCGCCGAGATTGTGCTGCGCCCAGTCTCCTCGGCCCTGCTGCTTCGCTGCTGTGAGCGTCTTACGATGCTCCTCGATCAGCGCCGTCCGCTGCCTGGCCGCAGCCAGCGTCGTCACTGCACGCGATTGCAGCAGATACAGTTTGCCGTCTTTTGAGATCGCCCATTCCGTATCCTGCGGCAACTGAAAATGCGCCGCCACCCGATGCGCCAACGCAAACAAATCCGTCAGATGCGAATCCGCCAAGCATCTCGCCTTCCGCTGTTCCTCCGGCGCAGGGTGAGCATATCGGTGCTCAACCACCGCATTGCCATGCGGTGCTCCGTTGACGCTGCCGCTCGGATGAATCGCCACTTCCTTCGTCCCGATCACGTACGATTTCACTGCCCCCGTTGCTCCGTCGAGCACGATCGTGTCCGGCTGCACCAAGCCCGATACTACCGCCTCGCCTAATCCGTAGGACGCCTCGATCAAAATTTCCCGTTCATCTCCCGTCCGCGGATTTGCCGTGAACATCACACCGGCCACCTCCGCCGGCACAAGTTCCTGCACCACCACCGCCATCGCCACATCGGCGGGATCAATCCCGTGCTCACGCAAATACGCCTGCGTCCTCGCCGTCGATACGCTCGCCCAGCATTTTTTCACCGCCTCGATCACCGCGTCTTCGCCGACGATGTCGAGATACGTTTCATACTGTCCCGCCATCGACGCGCCGGCCATGTCCTCCGCGGTCGCAGAGGATCGCACAGCTACTGCTTTGCCACCCAATGCACAGTATCGTTCACGGATAGCCGCTTCCACGCCAACGTTATCGCTTGCCGCCGCGTGAAACGCCGCTGTGGTAATCACGAACCCGTCCGGCACCGGAAAACCCGCCCGAATCAGTGCCGCGAGATTAATGGCTTTCCCGCCGACGAGACGCACCTCCGTGCTCTCCGAGAGCGAAAGAATATAGGGACCCGTCATGCCAACTCCTACATCTCACCACAATTGCTTGAGCCGTGCGCCCGGATAATAGAATCCCAAAATTCTTCCATACGTCCATCCTTTCATCGCCAGCGCTTCCGCCCCCCACTGCGACATGCCGATCCCGTGGCCATAGCCTTTGCCATGGACCAGTTCGATTGCCGGACCGACATCGCGTATGCCGAAATTGCTCGAGAACGGTTTGGGTGCTGTGCCTGTGGGGTCTCGCACCAACGCCAGTCGAAATTCCTCTGCGCGAATCGGCGCGGTGCGCCCGGTCGTATCCGTCAGCGTCAACTCCGTCGGCCGACCCGTCGCCGCGTTGCGCTTGGTGATCGTCACCGACGCGATCGGCCCAAGCTCTGTGAGATACCCAAAACCGTTCTGCTCGCCCCAGCTTCGCACGCACCGTGTCATATCGCTCTTGCTCACACGCATCGTCGGCCAGGCATATTTCGGACACCCTTCATCCACCGGCCCGATCACCCTCGCCGACAACGGCCCCACCTGCGGATCGCCCCACGCCTCAAACGGGTCCTGCGTCGCACCACCGATGCACGCAGAATAAAAACTGCAGAAAATTCCTTCTCGCGTTTGGCCCTGGCTGTCGCAAATCGTTGTCTGCAGCACCATTCCACGCGTCTCGGCTACCGCCGCCCGGCTCTTTGCCGTCTCGCCGGCGATCCCGCCGTACATCTGCGACGACTCATCGTTATTCACGTCCCACTGGCGATTCTTCCCGTCCGCGAGCATCTGGAAGAGCGCAAAGGTCCGTGCCGCGATCGCCTGCGCACGGTACGTCTCCATCGACCACGACCCATACAACTCCTTCGGCAGCACCCCCGCCAGATACGCATCCATCGGCACCACATTCACCGCCACATACTGCCCATTCGCCAACTGCACCGTTTCCACACGCCCACGATACGCCCCCTTGCGAATCACCGGTGGACGATCCTGCGCCTCCGTCAATCGTACCCGCACCATTGGCTCGGCCATCTTCTCCGGCACCACCACAATCGCCGGCTGCACCGCTCCGAGCAGCCGCGGCTTACCCGTAACGCGTAGCAGGGGCGTCCCACCTCCTCCCCCCATGTGCACGGGCGAGACGCTTGTATTACGTAACACCGGCTCTTCCCGCCGCGGCTTCTGGCACGAAACAATCAGCCACGCCACCAACATGAAGCATGCCACCACGCACGCCACCCGATGCTTCATGGAAATGTTCATACTGCACCATATAGCCCCGGCTTTAGCCGGGATTTGCTTCCGATGGAAGAAAACGCTCAAGATACGCGCCTGCTATCGGCGTAGCAACGTAAAATTCTTTATACTGAGGGGGGAACGGGCAAACGCATTTGACCATCAGAGCCGCGACCGTCAGGGAGCGACAGGCACCGCCCCCGCATTGCCGCACGGTCGCTCCCTTACGGTCGCGGCTCTGAACGCCACATGCGTTTGCCCTGCTTTGGAGAGTGACATGCGTACGACTGTGTATCTGGTGGGAGCGGGACCCGGGGATGTGGGGCTCTTGACGGTCAAAGGGGCCGAGGTGCTACGCCGCGCCGATGTGGTGGTGTACGACTACCTGGCGAATCCGGAGCTTTTGAAACTGTGCCCCCCTGCCGCCAAGCGGGTGTATGTGGGGAAGAGTGCGGGGCGGCATACCAAAACGCAGGAAGAGATTCAGGCGATTTTGGTGGAAGTAGCCAGAAGCCAGAAGCCAGAAGCCAGAAGAGAATGGGTGGTGGTGCGATTGAAGGGCGGGGACCCTTATGTGTTTGGGCGTGGCGGCGAAGAGGGAGAGTATTTGCGAGAGCATGGGGTGGCGTTTGTGGAAGTGCCGGGGGTGACGGCGGGAATCGCTGCGCCGGCATACGCGGGAATACCTGTGACACATCGGGATTTTGCCTCCACGGTGACGTTCGTGACGGGGCATGAGAGAGAGGAGCCAGAAGCCAGAAGCCAGAAGCCAGAAAAGGGAGGACGTGTTGATTTTGATGCGTTGGCGAGGTTGGGGGGAACGATTGTGTTTTATATGGGGGTGAAGAGTCTGCCGGAGATCATGCAGAAGTTGATGGCGGGCGGGTTGGACGGGACGACGCCGGCGGCAGTGATTCGCTGGGGCACGCGAGAAAATCAGCGGACGGTCACCGGGACGGTGGCGACGATCGCTGATGTGGCGAAGAAGGCAGTGATCACGGCGCCGGCGATCACGATCGTGGGGAAAGTCGTGTCGCTACGAGAAAAGGAGGGGGGGCTGAATTGGTTTGAACGGCGTCCGCTGTTTGGCAAGCGGGTGCTGGTGACGCGGACGCGCCAACAGGCCAGCGAATTGACGTCGCAACTGGCGGAACTGGGCGCTCAGGTGCTGGAGGCTCAGACGATTGAAACCGTTCCGCCGACGGATGAACAGGGGGGGGGGGTGGCTCAGATCGACAAGCAACTCATGCATCTGCCGACCTATGACTGGGTCGTGTTCACCAGCGCCAACGGCGTGCGAGCGGCCTGGGAGCGATTGCAGCACCTGGATTTCGACGCCCGGCATTTCGGAGCATCAAACGTCGCGGCGATCGGGGCGGCGACGGCTGAGGCGCTCAAGCAAATCGGCATTTCGCCCGACGTGGTGCCGGAGAAATCAGTAGGCGAGGAATTGGCCGCTGCACTCAAGAAACGCATCGGCGAGGAAGAGATGCGGGGGAAGCGGTTTTTGCTGCTGCGCGCCGACATAGCGCGGCCTGCGCTGCGGGAGGAACTGCTGAAACTCGGTGCGAGCGTCGAGGATGTGGCGATCTACCAGACGCGTCGGCCGGAGCGACTGCAGGAAGAAATCACCGCCGCCATCGACAGAGGGGGGGGGGGGGGGGAATTGGACGGGGCCAATTACCCCACGAGTGGGCCGGGCACCACTTTTGGGGAACTGCTCCCGCCGTCGCACCGGAAA
>Ga0123357_10006039_pt1 | contig 14653 bp, 8 predicted proteins | sample TergutEmb28metaG_FD_89873 | JGI IMG/M metagenome (GOLD analysis project Ga0123357, IMG submission 89873) | Embiratermes neotenicus P4 segment gut microbial communities from Petit-Saut dam, French Guiana - Emb289 P4 | ecosystem: Host-associated > Arthropoda: Insects > Digestive system > Gut ...
AAAAAAACGGAGAGTATATACCATGTTTAAAATATTCAGTACCTATATTTGTTGAATAAATATATAAAATGCAACGTTTAGAGGTTAGCGGTGCGGTACGACTACTATAGTGGTCGTTAGGCGTCTAAGGGTTAATTGCGCCAAAATTCTAGCCATGTCACTATTTCTTTCTCTTTTATTATCCGGTTCCTTCTTCGTCTTCCTATTCTTTGACGGTATGTTGGAAATGACACTCTCTTAACCCTTTAAAGACAAAACGTTTCTGTGTTATACAGGGTGTTTCAGGAAGAATAGTAAATATTTAGGACGTGTTAGTATGGACTGTTCCGAGTAAATTAGTTCATATAAACATGTGTCCAATTTTCAATGGATGTGAAGATAAAGCTGTTTGAAGTTGGCGCGTACAGATTAGATTTTTGTCTGTGGGGATGGATGAAAAGCGAAGTCTACAAAGAAAAAGTAAACAAAAGAGACGAATTGGTCGCTTGCGTTATGAATAGTGCTACCATCATAAAGCAAGAACGTCAAGACGACCTCAGAAGAGCTACACGTGCTATAGCCAAGAGGGTTGAAAAGTGCATTGAAGTCGATGGTGGGATTTTTGAACATTTACTTTGAACTGTTGCAATTTATTGAGATGATTTACGTAACCAATAAATGTAATCAATACGTCATTTGTCTTTCCTTCATACCTTTTGTAAGGCTTTTTATGCGTAACATTCAAACAGCTGTATCTCCACACCCATTGAAAATTGGACACATGTTCATATGAACTTTTTTACTCGGAATATTCCATACTACCACCTCCTAAAATATTTACTATTCCTCCTGAAAAACTCTGTATAAGGATTCAGTCCGTACCGCGCTCTAAACACTCTCCACCTCGGTTATAAAACCCAAACTGTTAATGTTGTATAAGTCAAAAGTCACTGGTTTGTTCTGAGAAAACATAGACGGAATATAATCATGTAGAATTTTTAAATATTAAATCTGGTGGTACGTAAATTTCCTGGCAGGCTTTGAAATGTTAATTAGACGAGCAACACACTTTTCAAAATACTCAGAATATCTCAAAATAGAATTTGAAACCTCAAAAATGTTCACGGTTTAAAACGTTACGAAGGCGCCTGAGACAAAATTCAGCTGTTGGTATGACCGACGACTTTATCATCCCGTCGTTTTATGTCACTCAAACTGCTTTTTGCTCATCTGAAGGAAGAGACATGCAGCAAACCTCTGTGAAACGAATGTGTACATTCCAGTATACATAATATGCTTGATCTGTGATTGAATCACATCCGGTTTACTTTTTTAACGCATGGAGAATACAAATAAATTGGTGATTATTTGTGAATCCGCTGTTAAAATACGGATGAAAAAGCTTCCAGGCGAAAAACAAAAGAAAGTTGTGATCGATTGTGAATCTGTTGACAAGAAATTCTATACTGTCTGATGTGTAAAACTGTGAAAGGCACATTGCGGATACACGCGGTAGCACAGTGGTTAAGGCGCTGTGCTACAAATCGGAAGGTCGCTGGTTTGATCCCAGCTGGTGTCATTGGAATTTTTCATTGACATAATCCTTCCGATCGCACTATGGCCCTGGGGTCGACTCATCCTCTAACAGAAACGAGTACCAGGAACATATCCTTGGGGTAAAGGCGGTCGGTGCGCAAGGCTGACAACCTTACCACCATCCTGAGCCGTTGTCATGAAATCTGGGAACCTTAACTTCCTGGAACATTCTGGGTCACTCCAGGCCTATAACGGGACTGCTTTTACCTTTTACATTGCGGATACGCGCGCGCGCACACACACACACACACACACACACATACATGTACACACATACAAACACACATTCACACACATACATACACACACATATACACACACCCATATATATATATATATACACACACACACATACACACACACCCACATATACGCACATACACACACATTCACACAACATACACCCACACACATTCACACACATACATACACACACATATACACACACACACACCCATATATATATACACACACACACACCCACATATACGCACATACACCCACACACACACACACACACATTCACACACACACACATTTAAAGCGCAGGAACACTGAGAATTGTTACAAAATACCTATATGGATGTGCATCATTTCTAAAAAGTATTTAAAACATTCATATTTGTTAAATAATAATAATTCAGTTAATTAACTTGCAGGCTTCAAGATGCAGAGCCAATTAAACCATCAAGAACACATAAACACAAATACGCAGGTGCGACACAATTATACAAAACAAAACAAGGACAGTAAAGAGACAAGGTAAGTGTGAATAATGGCTGAACACTCTTCTGAAATGGTTACAGGTTCCAGTAAAATGCTAATACAAACACAAGAATACGTAATTTGTGAGGAATGAGTGCCAATGAGTGTACAGTTTGTTTGGAAACGCATGTAATTGGTTTTTAAAACATGTCTACATGTCTACATGTCTACATGTCTACATGTCTACATGTCTACAACTGCGTTTATGCACCCAGCCGAAGGACAGTTATAACAACATCAACAACAAGAACAATAATAATAATAATAATACATCCTGATACTGCTATGCAACTACAACAGTCTGTTACACTCAGTACATATGCAGTTGTTCGAAGATATTTCTTCTTCTTATCCTTCAGTCTTTTGATTGGTTGGCAGCTTTCCATCTGGAATTGTCGCAAGCCATTCTCTTCATTACTCTATAACTCAATTCCTGTGTTTCTGGCGACTTTCTTTAAGTATTGTAGTCGAGGTTTTCCCGTGGCCTTTTTGTTGGATATTGCTTCTTCCAGGCTGTTTAGTACAAACTCGTTATGTCTAACTGTATGCCCTATCCATTAGTGGCGTCTGCTTTTTAAAATTTTGGATATTGCTCCTTCCAGCCTGTTTACTACAAACTCGTTATGTCTGACTATGCCCTATCCATTAGTGGCGTCTGCTTTTTAAAATTTTGGATATTGCTCCTTCCAGCCTGTTTACTACAAACTCGTTATGTCTAACTGTATGCCCGATCCATTAGTGGCGTCTGCTTTTTAAAATTTTGGATATTGCTCCTTCCAGCCTGTTTACTACAAACTCGTTATGTCTAACTGTATGCCCTATCCATGAGTGGCGTCTGCATTTTAAAATTTTAAAAGTACTTTTTCTTCTTTCGGCCTTTGAAAAACTTCATCATTGTTATTCTACCTGTCCATTTCATTTTTAACATTCCTCTCCAATAAAATGCCTCAAACACATTTACGACCCTCTCTTCATTTTCCTACGGCCCATGCTTCTGATCCATACAGAGCAACACTCGAAATACAACTTTTTATAAGTTTCTTTTTCATTTCCAGACTAAGCTTATTCTAACACAGTAGTTGCTTTTTATTATTAAACATAACTTTAGCCTCTTTAATTCGTTGTATTATGTCTTCTTAACTACCGGCATGTATTCACCGTACACAGTCTTTTCCTTGACCGATACTAGCGTCAGAATGTCATAAAGGGAGAACGATAAAAATTATGATGATGATGATGGTGGTGGTGGTGACAATAATAAAAATAAATCCAGATCCAATACAAATGCAGTAGTTTTCCAGAAAACTTGAAGTTCACAGCGTGCTCTTTGTTGCAATCTTAATTTCAAAATTTCCCCCAAGGGTTGTAATTTGCAAGAGTGAGTGACAGCGAAGTGAGTGCAGTGTGTGCAAGTGTATTGTTGACGACTGCAACAATGTCCCTTTGAAATTTGAACAATACAATGACTTGAGCTGAAACAACGAAGTTAAGAAGTGAACACAAATTGCTTTGGAACGCAACAAAAGCTTAATGAAACAGCTGTGCAAATATCGTTGGATTTTAAGCACTTCCCTCCCATAATCTGTACCAAGCGCACGAAGTGATCCTCTTTATTTAGTGGTAAGTAACTCTGTGTATCCAAATGACAGTGTTCTATGTTATCACACCGAGAAGGTAATAAGCTTTTTCCTACGTTTCGGAGGAATGTGCTGCTTCCATCTTCAGGATGACTGAATTAGGATCACATGGATGGTGAAGGGTCTGGAAGGAGGAAATGTAGGGAGGCTGCAAATATTCTGGCCAGTAATTGCTAAAGAGCTACGGAAAGGGAGAGGGGGCAGATCTTGTATCGAGCTATGAATTGAAACCCTTCTTGAGAAATCGCACGGCTAGTCAAGACGTTCCATGCCAGGACCCTAATATTCATGTCGTTATTTACAGCAAATTGTAGCCGTATGTTATTTCTCTAGTGCATTAAAGCCCTTGAGGTTTTCTAAAATTGGAGGAACTTCTTTTTTTTTTCTTCTTCGTCTTCGTCTTCTTCGTTTTCGTCTTCTTCGTTTTCTTCTTCTTCGTCGTCTTCTTCTACTTCTTCTTCGTCGTCTTCTTCGTATTTTCTTCGTTTTCTTCTTCTTTTTCTATTTCTTCGCCTTCTTATTCTTCGTCTTCTTCTACTTCTTCGTCGTCGTCTTCTTCTTCTTCGTTTTCTTCTTCTTCTTCGTCTTCTTCTACTTTTTCGTCGTCTTCTTCTTCGTCTTCTTCGTTTTCTTCTTCTTCTTCGTCTTCTTATTTTTTCTTCTTCGTCTTCTTCTACTTCTTCGTCGTCGTCGTCTTCGTCTTCTTCTTCGCCTTCTTCTTCCTTTTTTCTTCTTCTTCGTCTTCTTCTACTTCTTCGTCGTCGTCTTCTTCTTCTTCGTCTTCTTATTTTTCTTCGTCTTCTTCTTCGTTTTTCCTCTTCGTCTTCTTCTACTTCTTCGTCTTCTTTTTCGTCTTTTTCTTCTTCGTCTTCTTCAGATTTCACATCTTATACCGTCTGACCTGTTCCAGGACACGATTAACTTCAAAAGCAATGTAACATATAAATACACGCCAAGACCCTTTGAGTGGTGCTACCATTCACCAAAAGGTGTCAATCCACACTGAACGACACAGACGCAGAGAAAATGCTGACACACATACTTCCTCCAAGTTAGATCCGAAGCCAGTGTTCGAGTGGTCAAAGTACTTTCTGGCCCAAAACTTCATTTTTGGCCATCAACATGTTACCAAATGCCGGTGATTTGGTTGACCGCGAACTTTTAACCCAGTGTTAGTGTTTGTATCTGACCTCATGGCGACCACTGCTCTCAACGGTCCGTGCTGCATAATGGATTTTCGCTATCATTAGTCGTCATCAGACGCACCGGTAATTTACATGAGCTGCTCTGACGGGGGCATAGTTCCATTAAAAATGGTTACGAGTCCAACTTCACCTGTCTTGTGGAAACCCACGTTGGATGAGGAGTCGAGTTTCTTTTTGAAGTGGTGGCAAATGGTGACTCGAAGGGGAAAGTAAACAGCATTCAATTTGAAATTTAACGTGTTTTGGAAAGTCTTTTGGGGACTGCATCGACCTCAAAATACCCTTCCTAGTGTCATTTTAGAGCCTACCTCGACCTCAAATCCCCTTCCGAGTGTCTATTTAGGGACTGTATCGACCTCAAACCCCCTTTCCACTGCCCTTTAGAGTCTACACAAACCTCAAATTCCCCTTAAAATACCCTTCCCAGTGTCTATGTAGAGCCTGTATCGACCTCAAAATCCCCTTCCCACTGTCTTCTTAGAGCCTACGTCGACCTCAAAATCCCTTTTCCACTGCCCTTTAGAGCCTACGTAAAGCTCAAATTCCCCTGAAAATACCCTTCCAAGTGTCTATGTAGAGCCTGTATCGACCTCAAAATCCCCTTCCCTCTGTCTTCTTAGAGGCTACGTCGACCTCAAATCCCCTCCCCAGTGCTTATATAGCGTGTATCGATTTCAAAATCCACTTCCATTGAGTTCTGAACCTTCATCTACCTTCTCGCCCTTCATGTCTATAATCATACTATACCTTCAACTACTTATTTCTATAACTGAATCTCTGTTCAAGGATATGACTCTGGGTCTTCTGGTAGACTGACACGCATTTATTTTGTGATAGTCCGTGTATCCAGAGAGGGTTCAAAAGTTTTCATTTCTGAAGCCGTGTGTTCGGTTTTGTGTGTCACAATATGCCCACAGGTCACGGCCGTATTTTAAAGTTATTATTATTATTATTATTTTGAAATTATTTGGTTATTGTGTTACGGCGCGGAGGAAATCGCTGTTTCATTGACCCCGACCCTCAAGGGGTCTATCCGCCTTGAAGTAGCCCGAATTGACTGCAAATACTACCAATTTCGAAAATAATTTTTATTTCTATTATCTTTATACTGAAATTTAACGCCTGTGTCCATTTAATAACTTTGTCATCTTCTACTCTAATAATATCACGTTTGTATTAAAATTAAATTGACATCTTCCCAAGTCACAAACAAAAATTACATTAATTAATTAATTTTATTGTAAGTGGTTTGGTTACTGAATAATTCTTTACAGATAAGGACAGGTATCGAGTACACTATATTTAAACTAATCTTCAAAGCGCAAAAAGTATTGGTGATTTATCTAAAAGATGGTAAAAAATACATTCACGTGAAGGTTTCTTGTACGTTTTGGAATCACAGGTAGTATAAAACAGCCTCCTGTAAAATGGGTACCAGGTCTTTCCCGGGGATAAAGTGCGGCCGGGGCGTGCTGCTGACCACTCAACCCCTTCTAGTGTCGCGGTCATGGAAGAGTAGAGCTATACCTCTACCCGCCCTCTGGGCCACACCGGGCCTGTAACGGGATCACTTTACCTTTCTTTAGGTGGTATATATCTGAACGATGATCCCTCGGAGTCTTAAGTGATCCCAAGGAATCGTGCTAAGTGATGTTTCCTTTGAGACTGACTGAGGGCGACCGGGGATGTTGCACTTACTGTACTGACTGCGAGCGGATGTGGACAGATAAGTAATACGGAGCGGTTGAAAGAATAGACGTCGGGCGATAAAATACTTGCGTGATGCTTCGTCCGTGAGATGCAGGCACATCTGAGCACAAAAGATCCTGGATTTCCCTCTCACATCAATCGAATAACACAAGTCGTTACAATAAAATTACAGAAAGTAGAATCGGAACTCTCCCCGTTCTGCATCTACCCTATCTTGAAGAAGCAGCTCGTGTTGACTCCCGTATATCAGATGTCTCCAAGCTATTTTCCATTAGCTAAATGCACTTCCTGTCTCGGTTCCAAAACTGTGATTCGCACACCGTCGGTTGATTGATTTTTATGCTGAAGTTGCGTAACGAAGATATTTCAAGTGAAACACCAACAACATTATCTTGCCAAAGGCAGGAACATAGAGGATCAGGATAAGGTCAGAGAATTAAATGAGAGAAGAAGTTAAGACTACCAGATTACATGACAACGGCACAGGATGGTGGTAAGGTTGTCAGCCTTACGCACCGGCCGCTTTTACCCCCAGGAAATTCTCCTGGTACTTATTTCTGTTGGGGACCGCGGTGGCACAGTGGTTAAGGGCCTGTGCTACAAATCGGAAGGTCGCTGGTTCGATTCCAGATGGTGTCATTGGAATTTTTCATTGACATAATCCTTCCGATCCCACTATGGCCCTGGTGTCGACTCAGCCTCTAACAGAAATTAGTACCAGGAGAATTTCCTGGGGGTAAAGGCGGCCGGTGCGTAAGGCTGACAACCTTACCACCATCCCGTGCCGTTGTTATGTAATCTGGGAACCTTAACTTTCTGGAACCCTTTGGGCCACTCCAGGCCTGTAACGGGACTGATTTACCTTTTACTCATTTCTGTTAGAGGCTGAGTCGACCCCAGGGCCATAGTGTGATCAGGAGTGTGTCAATGAAAAATTCCAATGACACCATCTGGGATTGAACCAGCGACCTAGGATCTAATATAAATCTGATATATTATCCAAAATACACTGTGCACAACGATGACATGCCATAATGCATATCCATGGGCTAGAAAACACGAAAACAAATTATTCGGTTTTGTCATTTGAGTGTGTATATAGACTACACCTTGGCCAAGCAGAGCGCTTTGGGCTGGATGCATACGCAATACTAAATACTCGTGCATGTACTAATGCGAATAACTGAAGTATTAAAACAACTGTGAGGGGATAAAACGATTACTGTTGCTTATCAACCCAGGCCTGTTTAGGCGCATTCGCACAATTGCGAAAAGCGACTTTCAGCTTCGTTATTTCTGTCCGCCCCTCCGCGTGGAACAACTTGGCTCCCTCCGGACGGATTTTCGTGAAATTTGATAATTGAGTTTTTTTTTCTTTTAATCTTGTGGAGAAAGTTCAAGTTTGATTGAAATCTGAAAAGAACAATGGGCACATTACACGAAGACCTAAGATTATGACAATATGTTGCTGAATTCTTCTTCGAATGAGATGTGTCAGACAGACGCTGTAGGGAAAAATTTTATGTTCAATAACTTTTCCCCGAAAATCGTGCCGTTTATGAGATAATGTGGAAAAATACGGTAGGGGCAGGCAGGCCAACGATGACAATACAATACGACGCATGCGCTTTTCGCACCGGATAACTAAGGCTACAGACACACACAAACACACACTCAGAATATGTAATAATTATTGCTTTTCCACTGCAACAGTGGTTGCACGAACACGTCTCAATATTACGTTTATACGTGTATTGTCTATCTTGTCTTAATACGCTTATGTTACTATTTCCGCGGGCCGGTATGTCGACTTGCTACTGGCTGGACAATCCGGTGTTCGAATACCGGCAAGGACAAGAGATTTTTCTGTTATCGAAAACGCAGATCGACTCTGGATAACGAGTCGAGCAAGAATTCTAAATCCTTCTGTGCCTTCATGGTATGTTACAGGGTGAACTGTGCCTTTTGCTTGTTTGCAAGTTCCACACGACACTGCAGTCCTTCATTACGATATCACACACAGACGTAAGAGCTGTAGTGTCAGGGTGCTTCTTTAGTTACACAGCATAAACACACGAAATGAATATTGTATTAATTAATATTTTAATTTTTAGTTTTCATGTCTTCTACGTGTTTCGAAACCGATGATACATCTTCAGGAAGACGGTTGTATGTAGAGTTATGGTATGGTACAATTTACATGCATCAGCATAAGCATCCTCGCCTACCCAATAGACTGCTTATACAGATGCATGTAAAACATACCATACCATAAATGCATGTACCACCGTCTTCCTGTAGATGGGTTCGCAACATGTAGAAGACATCAAAACTAACAATTAAAACATTAATTTATGAAAGGTGTATTTTGTTTGTTTATATTGTGTAATTATATCACAATGCACGGTGCAAAAAAACATAAAATTTGCTTCTCTAGTCTGAAGAGATGGGGACCGCGGTAGCGCAGTGGTTAAGGTGCTGTGCTACAAATCGGAAGAACGCTGGTTCGATTCCAGATGGTGTCATTGAAATTTTTCATTGACATAATCCTTCCGATTGCACTATGGTCCTGGGGTCGACTCAGCCTCTAACAGAAATGAATACCAGGAGTATTTCCTGGGGGTAAAAGCGGCCAGTGCGTAAGGCTGACAACCTTACCACCATCTTGGGCCATTGTCACGTAATATGGAAACCTGAACTTCCTGGAACCCCCTGGGACTGTAATGGGACTGATTTACCTTTACCTAGTCTGAGGAGATGTTTATCCCTTAAAAAAAAATAGGGAATTCTTGCTCATTTCCCGTCGAGATTATTCAAATGATTCGTGTCTGAAACTATTCTGCACAAACATACAAACCACAAAATGCTCCCGGCGGCTCCTGTCACGGGTTTTAAGAAGGCGCTACAGTTCACTGGGCGGACTGCATTAGGGGGGTGGAGCAATGCACCTCCCGTTCGGTAAAGGCGTTCTATATATGTACGAACGTTTTTTTTTTGTTCAGTTCGCCGTGATTATGCAAGCTATGAACACACACCTACCAAACCTTATTGTTTTAAACACGGCCGAAAAAGCCGCGGGGTGGTTAGAGAAGACTAAATAAGGGAGTGCCTGCTTAGCATATGATCCCTTAAGTGATAACACCAAGAAACACTAACCCGTCATAACCTAACACCTGTATAATATTCGATTAGCGACGCCTTTGCCGTGTCTAATACCCCGACCTTCCTTTCAGACTATTTTATGAAGTACAGCGATGGACTAAAAGAACAAATCAGGCCATGTGTGTATAAACGTAACTCTGGGGCTCTTTCGTGCAGTAATTGTTGCAGTGTGAAAGCAATAAGTATTACATATTCTGAGTGTGTGTCTGTAGCCTTAGTTATACAGCATGCAAAGCGCATGCGTTGTATTATATCGTTATCTGTGGCCTGTCCGGCTTGTACCATATTTATCCACATCATTTACAAACGGCACGATTTTCAGAGAGAAAATCTGTTGAAATGAAGTGCGCGTTCTCTCCAAAGACGACGCGTAAACTATTCTGTTTAAGGACCCAGCTCGTACCGCGCAGTAAACTCTTTCATCAAGGTTATGAAAACCAATCAAGTGGCATTATATAAGGAAAAAATCGCTGTTTCTGTGGTGTGATTCTGAGGTGTGCCATCCCCGTTGTGTGTTTACGCTATAGAGTGAGGTAAATTCAGTCAAAAACACAACTATAAATATATGGCTAAATGATGCTGTTTTTTAGCAATGGAAAACTACATGTTTCGGCCTATAGCGGCCATCGTCAGGTTTTGACAACTTTCTTGCTATAAGAGTCATATACGAGGGAAAGTCATTAAATAACAGGAATTTTATTCTAAAGTGCATGGAAAAGTATGCACAACGAAAAATCTTATTTCGGGACACAAAATAGCAATATGTCATATAGGGGTCGTGACGATCAAGCAGTTTGAGCCTGCGCAGTAGGCCGTACAACATGGCCGCTCCACTGTCAACTTGCACCGTGGAAGAGCGACGAAGCGTTATTCGTTTTTTGTGGTCAGAGGGTGTGAAACCTTCCGAAATCTACAGAAGAATGAAGGTTCAGTATGGCGCCATCGGACTTTCACTTGTTTGGACCTATGAAAGAACATTTGCGGGGCCAGAAGTTTGCAGATGACGACGAGGTAATGGAGGCGGAGCAAAGTTGGTTAAAGGCCACGCCAAAAAGCTTTTTTCTAGAGGGCATCCGCAAGCTTGTAGAGAGGTGGACCAAGTGTGTTGCGAAGCAGGGGGACTATGTCGAAAAATAAGAAATAAACAATTTCTGTAAGTACTCTTGTAAAAAAGTTATTACGAGTATAAAATTTCCTGTTATTTAATGACTTACCCTCGTATAATATTCATAAACTGCGTGGCGATGTTGAGATTTCATCATCATTATCATTTGCATGCGTTTGTTAAGCTACGTTTGGTGGGATGCCTGTTGAGTGAATGGATTTATAGGTAGCTGGGTGTGGATCCTTTCAGTTAGTTACGTGTGTGGTTGGGAGGAAACTGTGATTGCAGGTGTGGTATCTTATATGTTGTTTGTTTTGAAATAAGTCGGAACACGTGAATTCAGTTTGGGCAGAATGTATAGTTCTTGAGTGTTAAACCTGCTGGTTCATCAAGTAACCATTAGGTTTTAAAAGGTTAATTTTCTGTACAACTTTTGCCCCAAACACTTCTCATTCTAAGATGAATCCATCGAGATATTGTCATAAATGCACATAGCTCTTCGTGTACAGTACCTGTTATTCTTGTCAAATTTTCATGAAACTTGGATTTTCTCGACAGATTTTCGAAAAATATTCAAATATCAGGCTTCTTTAAAATCTGTCCAGTGGGAGCCGATTTGTTACATGCGGACGGACGGACAGCCAGACGTGACGGAACTAAGAGTCGCTTTTCGCAATTCCGCGAAAGCGCCTAAAACCTGCAAAGACAAGTTAACATTCGTAGAGGAGCGGAAATGTGACTCAAAATTCTAAGCAACTGAGTAGTCGGCTACATTATCACACAAATTTAATATACAGTTATTTACTGGAATGAATGTGATGAAGTTAAGTGAGGGCATTTTAACATTTTTATGTTTTGTATGGAATATAGCGTATACATTTTAAGTGGTACAAATTTTAGGTGCCAAGAAAACTATTTTGATACGAAAGAGATGTGCCAGTAAGAAATTAAAGTACGTGGTATGGAGCTTGTCGAATTGAGCGTTTTTCCAAGTTTTCTTCAGAGAATACGTGCAAGAGTGTTAAGAGAGGTCGGCTAGACGTAGATATTTTCAATAACAAGGGTCACATTAAGGGCCCCATACACTCTAAGTTAAACTATGCATTTTAACTGTGTAAAAAACTGTACGAAAAACTGAACTAAATGTTCTCTGGCACAGCATAGTTTTCCCATCAGGTTTGTCAGCTTTGTGTCAATTCTGTACGTTTTCTTGTGCGTGTGACTATGGTGGATAAAAACAAGGCTGTCATTTGCTGTTTGCTAGCCACATCGTCCATAATGTTATCCGAAAATAAGAAAAGAAAACGTAAAATGTGGAGTAAGAAGTGGTATTTGAAAAGGCATATATCATGCGATGCTCATCTGCTGAATGAATTGCTGGAAACAGATGTGCCTTGAGATGATGCCATCGTGGTGTCGGCAGGTAAAATGAGGAAACTGTGGGACTCTCTGAGTGAATTGAGCAGTTCTCTGTGTGAAAGACGACTGGGAAAGGACAGTTCTAAGGTCTGCGCTATTGCCTGTCAAATCTGTGCAGTTTACTCAGTTTTTCCTTCAGGTGTGACGTCACACAGTAAAATCGCTCAGTTTAACTGAGAGTGTGCAGGGCTCTTTACGCTGGCGAGTAATCAGAACCAATGGTAGGTGTTGAAATTTTGCGTTCCGATAAAAAGGGAGTAATGTGTATTGAAGCGGGCTTGCTCCACCGTGTCTCTCCAGTCATCAGTTTCCTTACAGCTTCATGGTTTGGTCTATTCCGCCTCCTTGCAAATTCGGTTGTTCCAATAATATAAACAGCCAACTAGATGCAACACTAACAATTTGATTAATAATTTCAATAAGCTCGACATGTTTCAGGCGATAATTTCGCCCATCCTCAGGAGCACTAGACTGTGTTTACAGCGTGCAGTATATTGCACGCTGTATACGCAGTCTAGTGCTCCTGAGGATGGGCGAAATTATCGCCTGAAACATGTCGAGCTTATTGAAATTATTAATCAAATTGTTAGTGTTGCATCCAGTTGGCTGTTTATATTATTGTACCAGTGATACACGGTCACACAAACATCTAATTCGGATGTTCCAGCTGTATTGTATCATCCGATTACTCTGTGCACTTTCAGTTCATAATTTAATGCTACTTCTGGTCGCTGTTTATCACTATTCCAATGACATGATGTTTTAATTAGTCTTGTAATGTTTCATCAAGTCACAAATGCTGTATATATTTAGTTCTGTTCTTTACCCTCTTCTTCTGCTCTGTCCAGTAGGCTGTACTCTGCTGCCCTTCTCAAACACCACATTTTCTGTATTCGTTTTCTTCCTGTCTGTTCACTTTTGGTGTACATTTTGCATGGTCGTGTAACACTGATGGAATTACCACGAACTCCCTTACAGTTTCCTTTCGTTTTAAATTAACATACAAATGTCGAAGTGTATTTTATTTGTTGTCCACGTGCTTGTTTTCCACCTCACAAGCTAAATAATTAAAATTATGTATTTAATCGATTATAGGCCTTCTCAATATTATTATTTGTTTCGTGTTTATTTCAGCATGTGTGTATTCCATATTAGTTTCCGAAACAAACTTTATATCTTCAGCAGCAGAAACAGAGTGAAAGCCATTCCAGCCTTGTTCGTTTTTCATGGGCGTTGATCCCTCCAACTTTTCTTGGTCGATCGCCGTTTCTTTTGGCGTCCGGACTGTATTCATGCACTAACTTGTGAATGCGTCTATCGTTTATTCTTACTAAACGTCGGTCCACTTGAATGTGTAATCCGCAGTTGTTCCATTTAAATTATTTGTTTCGCTCTATTTCATCTGTTTTATGGTAAAGGTAAAGGTAAATCAGTCCCGATACAGACCTGGAGTGGCCCAGAGGGTTCCAGGAAGTTAAGGTTCCTAGATTTCATGATAACGGCACAGGATGGTGGCAAGGTTGTCAGCCTTACGCAGCGGCCGCCTTTACCCCCAGGTAATACTAGTGGTACTTATTTCTGTTAGAGGCTGAGTCGACCCCACTGTCATAGTTCGATCGGAAGGATTTTATGTCAATGAAAAATTCCAATGACAGCAGCTGGGATCGAACCAGCGAACTTCCGATTTGTGGCACAGCGCCTTAACCACTGTGCCACTGCGGTGCCCTTGTTTTATGGTCTCGAGGAAAATTAAACAGCATCACGGGATGACGCATTTCTCTGCACACGAAAGTAGAAGATTCCGGGCGACGTTCGCTAGCTGTGTTTTACCTCCTACAAAACTCACACTGTCGAGAGAAAGATTGTGTTTTGGCGGGCATTTTCTATTATTTTCTGGCGTGGCACCGATTTACGATCGCCATATGCATTAAACGGCTGCGTGTAATTCAACATTGGACCGTGTATCAATGTGATAGTTGAAGAATAAGAGACCAACTTGATGTCACTAGTTATTAAGTTTTATTTCACTTCTTCTATGCTCAACATGTTTCGGACATTAATACACCCATCATGAG
>Ga0123357_10006040_pt1 | contig 14650 bp, 3 predicted proteins | sample TergutEmb28metaG_FD_89873 | JGI IMG/M metagenome (GOLD analysis project Ga0123357, IMG submission 89873) | Embiratermes neotenicus P4 segment gut microbial communities from Petit-Saut dam, French Guiana - Emb289 P4 | ecosystem: Host-associated > Arthropoda: Insects > Digestive system > Gut ...
AGATGGAACCGACAGAGGGTTCCGAAACGTCGGATTTTGAAAATTGGACGCCGGGGAGATACCCAAAAGAAGCTAATTTACATTCAAGACACGGCGAAAGCTTAAGAACGAAAATCATATTTATTAGCCCCTCAAAGCAAAGCGGCTACTACACGTACCGCCAGCATGAAGACCCGAAGTGTATTTTTTTCCGACAGAATAATTTGGTTATCACATTATTCGTCTACACCTCATTTTGTAATAGAGAAATAGTGTGTTCTCTGTGAGGCTAGAACTGGGGGTTTAATAAAATAGACGAATTTCAGCTCTCAGAGTTGTAGCTGCAGAAGTTAGGCTTTCCTTGAAATAATCTACATCTTGTACTGCAAAACATGCCCATTCTTCCACCGTGTTTTCTTCAATATAAACTAGTAACTTAATTGCCTATTTATTACGACAGTACAATATTATAATATTGTGACAATATAATATCGACGACAGATCTGCTGTACGCCATCGTGGTGCTGCACAGTGATTATTATACGTACTACAGATACGTTATGATCGCTTAGCAGACCAGAGACGAAGAAACACAGATGCCTGGAAAATGTCAGGAATTTAAACAGGCCAAGTTAAAGAAATGTCACTTGCACTATATGGGACAGTACTGTAAGGTGTTGACTTTCGTATGTCCATACAAAAACTGTGACTTAAATTCATTCTTATTAGTCAACGACTGTATATCTTCAATAATACAGCTGACCCAAACCCATAAATAAATCAAGCGCGATTTCGTTCATTTTCGTATCTAATCAGATTAAATTTTTACGACGTCTTGCCATCTTACTAAGAAAATATAAATATGACATCAAGTGCTTTTCCACTCTATGTTAACAGCGTAAGAAATTCGACGGCAGATTTCGCACAAATCAGTTGAAATCGTATTCGCCAGCAAAAACTTTCAAAATGTCGAAAAGTTTGTAACAGCACTCCAAACCCTCCCATAATATTTGTACCTCGCGTTTTGCAACATCAGTCTAAATGGACGGGTAGGAAGACGGTTGTAACGTAATAAAACTACAAACCCTGCAGCGATATAACAAGAAACCTTCCTAAAATATAGCAGATGGTCAAAGAAATTAAGCTAGAAGACTGTCCTCAAAATAAAACAAAAAGTATATAAAATTTTTCTTAGTTTTACGGCGCTCGGTGTGGTTTTAACGTGGAACTCGCTTGGCCGTAAATTATAAAAACCTTCATTATTCGAGATATAAGGCCATATTATTATTATTATTATTATTATTATTATTATTATTATTATTTTAGCTATTTAGCTATCTGAGATGTAGCTCAGTCGTTTTATCAACTTTTGCGGAATTATTTACTAAATAACTTGAATTCGGTATCTTCAAACCTTAACTTTAAGAAGATAGTTTATTGACCTCGTCTATAAAATCATTTGAATGCTCAAATACGACAAAATACGAAGCGGTTAATGAGTAAGTTGCAGAACGAGGCTCGTGCAGGTCTGTTAGTGAAGCATGCAACACAGCCTTCCCTGGGAAACTAGCAACCACGAAATTTTCCGCCCGCTATGGAAGCCACAAGATCACTACAGTGTACCTGTAGCATTCAGAAGCTTAGCAGTTACAATGAACAGTCAGGCGAGACAATTTGAGGCAAAATTCAAAAGTTTCGGATGCCACTTCTGTCTCCATCTTCAGGAACATACGCGATTCAGTACCCTATTCACCCCGCTCTGCACTGAACTCCGGCCCCTGGCGAATGAGTCCAGTCGACGTTCCAAACCTCTCCTTCTTTAAGGAAAATACATCATTCACAAGAAGGTTTTGATACTCCAATTCTTCTCCAAGTATAATTTCATGTCTGATTATCAGATAGTCTTGTTCACTCCTGTACTGTTCGCACGAAGCTGCCGCAGTGCTACCCAGCATTACCGTTGCTATGGAAACGGATTGACGTCAGGGATGCGTTTGTGTGTGGCACGAATGTCATGTCCGCTATCTGGCGCCCATTGCTATATCCTGTGCTCTGTCACTTAAAGATTCAAGTTTTCTGGAACATTACGTCGTGCAACTTGGTACAAAGTTTCCAAGATTCGAAGAAGCTTAATGTCTCCGTCTTCAGATTATTCCTAGAAGAATAACTCTTGTCTCTTCTTGTGCTACCCTGAAAACAGACACACAAAGCCCCGCCGAAAGGTCGGTAACTATTTACCAATTTGGACGGTGTCATAGCACAGAACACTTTAATCTTTATTAATGCCACCGTGTAAGAAGCGGCCTTACAATCTTCTTCCATTGCACAATACAGTTCTTCAGTCTCATACAGCGCACTACGCTCAATGTACTCGCAATTCATATTATCACTGCGCACTTCCGTCTTTCACGTACTTTCTTATTTACAACACTCTCCTACCTGTATCTCTATATAATCATCGGGGGAATAAATTATGAATAACGAGTAAAACATATATATATATAAGGTAAATAAAATAACAATACTACAATATTAATATGATAATCCAAACCTTGTGAATAACACATTAACATTTACATTAAAATTCGTACATCACAAATCGTACAAAAATAAGAATGTGTGACACTCAGTAAATGACAGTCGACTTTCCGTTTAAGGAACGTAAATTTTGTTTATACGCATTAATGTTCCTTATTTGTAGCAAAAAAAACTACTTGTACATGCAAAGTATATATAAATATATACAATCTGCAGTCCTACATGTTTCGGCAGTCGATTGCCATCTTCCGGGATCTATATATATATATATATATATATATAATGTTCAATTTTAAATCTGTTGCAAGACCGTCCCCGCAACGTACACAAAAACCAACCCCACTGGGACAAAGTAACATTGTGGATTAAAATACGTATAGATGCTCGTTTGCCTTCGAAGAATGATACCAGTCTATCTAGCAAGGTGAATTAGAAATACGTACAGGCGAGTGTGCCACAGACTGTTATATCGGCAGGATTTGCATATCTACTGGGGCATGTTATAAACTAAGATTACAATAAATTATGTATTAAATGTTTTTTTTTGGGGGGGGGGGCCTCTGGTAATCACATAACAACCACTTTGTGAATTTTAATAACACGTGTGATCAACTGATGAATTCTGCATTACAACAAGCAGTAGTATGTCATGTTATGTTACTTGCATATATGAGTGAACTGGCTTCATTGGGTTTTAAATTAAACATGTTTTAAGTGTTGCTCCCTGAAGATGGCTGTCGACGGCCGAAACATGTAGCAATGAAGGTTGTATATTTTTTATGTATACTTTGTATGTGCAAATAGTTGGTTTTTCACAAGAGAAAATTATATTGCAATGAATGAACAATATCAAAATAACGTGTTAAAGTGTTAACGTCCATGTTTTCACAATTTCTAATATTAACTGTATATTGCCCAGAAGACGGTATGAGTGTTCATCATGTTCTTAACCTTTAAGAAAATATATCAACTTAACACACACACTCATTGATTTTAATAAATCTAATGTTTGTACAGCAACAGACTTCTGTATGTTCCACTAGTGGTATTACTGAGTACGAAACACCTAAGGCTTTGTCGTATATGACAAATTATATACAAGTCAAGTGAACTAAGACGGTAAGAATTTCGATTAGATATGGGGGGGGGGGGAGGATTTTTGCATACCGAAAACCAACTGCATTAAGACTATAATAACGCGGGTTCGTACTATTTACTTATTGCGATAAATGCTGATATATTTAGAACGTGACTTTTGGACTAATATGACAGCAGGAAGGCAAAATTAATGAATAACTTAACAAATAAACAAAGATGCCGTCACATACAACTACGAGTGTATTGGACAGTTTTAGCAGGTTGTTATTTTACAACAAAACCCAGATAAAATTGTAAAACTGAGAATTCAGATGTTTGAATTAAATGAATGTGTTGTAGGCCGACGTAAGGATTTCCTCACACATTTTTAACCACTGACTGATGATGGCTGATAAGCGGAAACATGTCGCACATCAGACAACAACGCTGTCCAATACATTTGTCTGGTGTGGCTGCAGTTTCTCCTTTTATGGCGTACTTAAGCTCATCAATGTCACTTGGTTTCGTAACGTATACTTTAGACTTAAGGTACCCACAGGGAAAGTAATCATACATTGAGAGGTCAGGAGAACGCGCAGGGTCATGTAATATCTCCTCCTCTTGAAGTAACTAACGCGCCATGTGCAGCAGTCCACTGTTCCATTGCTACGAAAATGACGCCCGTTAAGCCAGTAACACACGAGCCCGCATCTCGTCTAACTGGCAGTTGTATCTATCACCTTGTTGCGTTTTGAAATTCGTCAGGTTCCCGTGACTCACCCCGTGTAATAAAATAATAATAATAATAATAATAATAATAATCACTGAGCATACAATTCAGAGCCTTGGTTCAATACAGCACTACAGTAACAGTACCAAAAGAACCTCTGTCCAATGCAGTGTAACCACAATAAACACCCTTTCTTGAGTGGGACGAAGAGTAGGTTCAGAATTGTCAATTGCCCCAGAGGCCTGTACAACTTCCGACAAGTACAGTACAACCTGCCTGCATATAAAACGTGTGTTGTATCGTTCTTACGACTCTTGATCGAAGGGGGTTTTCTCTGCTGTAAATATTTAGCAGTTTAAGCGAGACGCGCGCAGTAATGCATACAGTTCTTCACTAAGGTGCCCACTATTTTGTTTCGAATTTAACCGAAATTAGAGCGGCTCAACAATTTTTCACTAAACCCTCCAACATCAGTTCCATAAAGTGCATTCTGCAGTTCACGAGTTGCGATATGCGTACGCAGACAGATTCTCAGACGTTCGGCAGCACACTAACGTCCTGTATGTTACTAAATCAAAGCATTGTTAATACTAAGCAATCTGCCATTTGTTATCACAGCTGAGTCAGCGACAACTTGGATTGCTTACTGACACTAGAGCGTACCGACAGCCACAAGGGCTGATGCCGTACCGCTGCTGACTTCATTTCGGGAGGTGGCCGGTTCAGGTTATTCTGGGACAAAGGCAATGCTGACTAAGGCTATTCGCAGTTTCCCTCAGTCCCTCCAGGCTAATTCCCAGATCAGTCTCAAATCAGGTCACGACCGCTTCCTTCTGCAGTTTCCAAGTTATTCCCTAACTATCGTATTACGATGGTGTATATCGTTTACTGATGAAAGCGTCGTTAAAATAAGTCACAACTAAATGAAGTCATCGTGTAAGGTTCTTCTTTAAAAGCTAACAGTTGCTTAGCTACTCGATGAATTTCCCGCATTTTAGTGGAAGTTGGGAACCAATTATTGAGCCCACAGGAGCCCTTGTACTGAGCCATATGACACATTCTCATACAAACACACACACACACACACACACCCATTACACGTCACGAATATGCACTTTAATAATATCCTACCATCTACGCCTAAGACTTAAAGTGGTCGTTTTTCTTCAGGTTTTCATAAAAAAAATTGTATACTTTTCCTTCTTTCCCTTGCGTGCCGCATGTCTGCCCATCTCACCCTCCTTCATTTGATTTTCTTATAATACAGTAACTGGTCAGAAGAAAAAATCACGTAGTTCCTCAATATGCAGATTTTTCTACCCTCCCACTATAGCCCAGTCGGTACAGTGACTAGGTGAAGAGCTGAACAATAAAAAATCACGGTTTGACTCCTGACAGGGGCAAGAGATATGTCTGTTCTCCGTAACATCGGGATTGGCCCTGGGACCCGCCCTGTCTCCTACGCAGAGGACATGGGACGCTCTTTCGCCAGAGTATAGCGGCCTATGTGTGAAGATCACCATTCACCGCCATCTAGCGCCAAGGTTAAGAATGAGTGGAGCTACGCCACCATTCCCGCCCACGTCTTCGTATAGTGGGGCATAATTAGACATGGGGTACAACTTTACCTTTACACTTTTCACCTCCTGCTACTTCTTGCGTCTTTGGTCGAAATATTGTTCCGTCAAACATGCCATAAATAATTACAAGAAAATACAGCCATGTGTCCCTCTACAAGAAATAAGCACCCAAAATTTATTTTAAAAAGGCTAATTGAACGAAATTATACGTTTCAATGTTTTCTAGTTTGTGATACTTATGTTGTTGTCTTAATTTTACAAGTTAATGTTAATAAGTGAAGCCATTTTGAACTGCTTATTGATTCAGACTTAAGCCGTTAAATATAATGATCCAGTGGCGGGCCCCTCTGAACTCGGCAATTAACCTGTACCTTTCATGAAAGATATGGAATTAGGCCTACCTGCCAGCTTACCGGCTGTCAGTTGCTTCTTACAGTATTCCCGCCAATGACAGTGCCCACGTGCAGTAAGGATTGCAGAGGCTTAGGCAGTTTGTACGTACACTTCAGTGAACTGGTACAGCATGTGGATTTTCAATTCACCTGGTAGCAGTAGATCCTGACACCTTACCTTGACCTTCAGAATAAAAGGCATAGCAAACCTAAATGGGGATTCCAAACTACTGTTGGATCGGAAACAGTTTTCGGATCTATAAGTCTAATAATTAGGGAAGAGACGGAAACAGTGAGTCGTGGCTGGTGTTCAGAAAATCAATACGGCTCATTCTGCCGCAGTGTAGCGTGCCCTTATTACACCGGTGGCCTGGTAACTTCTAAATGCAAAACCTTGAACTGTGGTAACTTTATGTCACGTCAGCATGCTCATGAATCTGTACCATGCACTTCTTGCACAAAGTGCGCGAATAGTATCAGATTGTGTCGGTTTGTTTCATGGCCACAACTATTGCAAGATCTTCATACAAAGAACTACAATAAAATTTGTCACGAAAAAAGTAATGTTTGTGCGCACAGATCCAATGTAACCGCAACTTGATGTAAACCGCCTATCAAAATTAGTTTTTTTTTAAAAAAAAACAAGCCCGTGGAACAAAGGAATGGCAGACGTGAATAAAGAGGTCGCTCATATAAAAATATTGTATTTCTAACATTTCCAATTGGCCAACGTTGAAAACTACCGACACACCGCATCAACAATTACGAACACGTCGAGAGCAGTTCGAGGAATGAAACAATAAATGGATCTGCAACAAACGGACAGAAATAGCAAAGACGTTAATTTGAAAGAGATACATAAGTTGCATGAAGATGGAGGCATCATCTTCCTACCACACTACACGGTGTCACAACACAGAAGGCCACCCGGATAAAGAACCCCGTTCCATTCCAGTTTCAGCACCAGGAAGGACCAAATGTTCAGAATTTTTTTCCAGGCAATACGTTGGTAAATTCCACATCGACAATTTTAACTAACACAGTGCTTTAGGGACTTCCTTCAGCAGCTAACAGCTGTCTAGCCTGTAAATAAACTTCCTTCGTCTGAGCCACCTCATACAGCTTATAAATTCAAAGTATTCCTTTAGACACTGCTGTACCCACCTCGCCTGTCCATTTGCATAGCATCTGTCCGAACGTCTTTATCTTTGTAACAGACTGACTTACCCAGCTAATTACTCACAACCTCAACAAGCACTGACATCAGTGTGTGTTCGTTCGTCACATCACGCGCGGACAAAAGACCCTCAATGAACTACAGCTTTGCTGCAGTCTCACTACCGTCAATCTTCCCGAGTCCAAAAGTGTCACTAACGGAATAAACACGCAGTCAACAGAATTACACCGACAGTCCAACGCCTGTTCCTCACCTCTGGAGTGCCCGGTGCAGAACATGATGTTGGCAAAGTTCTCATCCACTCATACATTGCACACATTTTTCATACTTCCAGTGTGACAAAGGAGATAAGTGGAGAGATAATGACGACAATGACTCCGAGAGTGAAGTGGCTTATAGATTGTCCTGAAGAGGGTTACTGCAGGCACAACACAACAATACCGGTACATAAAGTGCAGATCAGTTCGCCTCTGTCAGTCACACTTCCAGCACTGCAAACAACTCAGCAATTTCAGAGTGTCCAAACACCACAAATACCCAAATGGGATCCCGGTAGTGCGCATAAAGAACTTTCAGTATGAATATTCAAGTAGTCTGGCATTTCACGTTATGTCGATCGGCAAATATTTAGTGGCGTTTCGAAGGAGTGTATTGTCTCCGACTTAGGGGTCAGTCCGCTTTGACCCGGCCCGTTTGACCGTCAACAGTTGAATCGTAATGAACACACAGGATTACACTGCAAGCTGGCCCATATTGCAGTGTTCTAGAACACTTCATCACGACTGGGTACAGTCTGAGTAAAAATGCAACACATCAGTTCTGCCCTGGTGAACTTTACTCATGTCGAGACGACAAATTATTGGTGTCACGTGTATGTTAGGGTGTTTTCATCTTTCTGAAATACACATACTCCCTTTAACCTAATCATCATTAATGCTAACGTGTGCGACAATAATAAAGGAAAACGCTCGGTTGCTGCATGTAACACGCGTACACGCAATGCAACGGGCCCAAAACTAGGTCAGAGATTGTCACTATTTGGGTCACAGGAAGTTACCGCGAGGAGGGCCATCCGCGAGAGCATTTATTGCAAGGAATTTGTTTAGCACCTTAATGAGGAAACTAAATGGCAGTTAACTGCGATTTTTAGGTTGTTTGATACTTGGGCAAAACTTAAAATACGGCACTTAAACTACAGATAAGTGTAAGTTTTATAGATTTTAATTTTAAGAGTCCCTTTACTCTGGGGACTATTGCAACTCTTCAGTCCATAGCTTTAAACTCCTTACGACATTTTTATACGACACTTCTGTAGCACGTGAACTAACAACTGAAGTTTAAACTCAGTATAAGGCAAAGGCGGCGAAACCTCTACACCTGGTGCCAAAATTTTACCAAAGGTGCTTACCAGTCTATGGAACTATCCAAGGAACAAGGCCATACTGTGAGCTAGCGGTAACAGCGCCTCCCTCATTCCGTATCGTTTCCTAAGCTGTTTTGGGTTTTAAACTCTGTTGCTCATTTGACCGAGTAGCAGTCTCCTGCACAAAGCAAACATGTTTACGTTCCGTAGTCCCGCCGGAATGGGTCATTGGATAGGCGTTATTATTTTTCTGTGAATAAAAAAATACTGTATTGTTATCAAAGAGAAATAAGTTCAGTCACTTCACATTCGCACAATCGCGCGCTCTTAAAAGGGGACATCTTTGCTGAAAATTGGACTCAAAACTGACTGCAAGGAAATACGTTGTTCTTGAGAAACTAACAGGCGATCCGCTACTAAAGAAATTCTTCGCACTTCATAAAACTCAAAGGTTCATTTCTGCGTTCGCAGTAGTCTGCCATCGGTCCCTAGCCTGTGCCAAATAAATCCAGCCGACATATTCCCACCCTGTTTGTTTATAATCCATTTTAATATTACCCTCCCATCAACGTGTGCATCTTCCAAGTAGTCCCTTTCCTTCAGGTTTCCCTGCTAAAACGTTATATGCACTTCTATTATCTCCGGCGCCTGCCACATGTCCACCCATCTGATCGTCCTTGATGTTATCCTAATAATACGTCCCAAGAAGTATAAATTAGGAAGACACTCATTATGCAATTTTCCCCAGCCTCTCATTAGTTCTGGTGATGAGCTTATTCTGGGTGTCCGTGCCGTGTAGTGGACGTGTGTTTCGACGTCCTTTTTCATGTACCGCACGGCGGAGAAACCCAAACAAGGCCATCAGTTAATGAACAAGCACCGTGATAACTTAAAAACTTTTATCTCCTATTACTTCCTCTCTCAAACGTAAAATTATCTGAGCAGGTTCGAGGCTCTACGCAACATTTCGTAACATGCTGTTATCTTACGGTACAAACTGAGCCCCCGGTACAGTTCAAGCAGAGACTGTTCAGTTCTGTACAGTAGCGTCCAGCAGATCGCGACATGGGTCACACCGAATCATGCAGATACAACATCGGGATCGCAATTCCGTTGAGATAATCGTAACAACCTGTTGCCTTGCATGTTGTACCGCCCACTGCACTGCTGCACGGTCAGGTCCTCTGCGCCCTTCCTGCTCAGCAGTAAACCAAGTGGGCGTGCTGCTGCTGCTGACAGCAATGACGTAGTACACAAACATGTACCACAACCTCCCTACAAACACGACTGGAGACACTAGGGACTCAGAGCCTTGTAGATGTCAGTTTGCGGCAGGTATCAGGTACTAGTACAAAGAATCTGACTCTGACTGAAACAACCGTCATACACAACAAGGTTAGCAGTTTCTAAGGTTACTACTTTCAGCTTATGTAAAGGCCATAATCAGAACTAGGCATACATAGCTCTGATGACCTGTGCATAGGCTGCAACTAGTAACCTTAGAAACCGCTAATTGTGCTGTGCATGACGGTTTGTTGAGTAGACCTATATATATATATATATATATATATATACTGATCGGAGCACAACAGGGGGTATCACTCAAAGATTATTTAATACTGCTCTAAAAGTTGCAGCATATGACAACAATTAAGTCGCTGACTTAGTGACTAACATAGAAAATTGTATTCAAGAAGTCCCAGCATCGACACCGATGGCTGTCAATAATATCAAAAATAAAAATAAATGTCAAACTAATGACAGCCAGTCACTCGCAGATGGAAAAATACAACTAACTCCCGAAACGTCATATACACAGTAGCACGTATTAAATATACGTGAGAAAATAACAACACCGAACAAACTGATTGCAAAAGATGCGGAACCCATCGACTACCAAACAAATAAAAGCTCTCACCGCACATGCGATCTTTCACATTAATGATAAAATCCTCATAAGAGAAGTGGATGCTCAAAAGCGCACCAGAATATTAAGTACAATGCCGAACCGCTTCCCGCAGTGCACGGCGAATTACAGTCAGTATCGCGCCAAGTAACAAGCAAAAGTGAGTAACGAAAACAACAGACCATAGATCAATGGAAATCGTCACGAATTACTCAGCTGACGGAATTCCAAGGGGTATAAGGACCATTTACAGAAACATCTGTGCACTGCAGACGGAATTATGGCTGCAAGAAAGACAGCAATATGAAAACAGACTACAGAATCTTAATATGTGGACGGAGTGGATATAGACAATTCCACCAAGCAGGAGTCGACGTTTCACAAGGAACATCCTTCCCCATTTATTTAGTTGATTAAACAGCACTTTATATGTCTGACAACAAAAACCAATCATGCAGCCCACAAATTAAACAGGTTCCGTCATACGCATGTACAGTTTCAAAATTACAGTTCTTGGATCCCACAGACAAAATATTGCAACTTGAATTGCAATGTACTGGCTTTGCCGTGTTATGTGTTAACAATTTAATAATGGTGTGTTTGTTGTTGAGATGCATTGTGTGTGCTTTGTGTTTATAATGGTAGCGTTTGTGTTGGGAGGCACTATAATAATGGTAGTGTTTGTGTTGGCAGGCACTGTAATAATGGTAGTGTTTGTGTTGGGAGGCACTATAATAATGGTAGCGTTTGTGTTGGCAGGCACTATAATAATGGTAGCGTTCGTGTTGGCAGGCACTATAATAATGGTAGTGTTTGTGTTGGCAGGCACTATAATAATAGTAGTGTTTGTGTTGGCAGGCACTATAATAATGGTAGTGTTTGTGTTGGCAGGCACTGTAATAATGGTAGTGTTTGTGTTGGCAGGCACTGTAATAATGGTAGCGTTTGTGTTGGCAGGCACTTTAACAATGGCAGTGTTTGTGTTGGCAGGCACTATAATAATGGTAGCGTTTGTGTTTGCAGGCACTATAATAATGGTAGTGTTTGTGTTGGCAGGCATTCCCCTCCTGCTCGAGAGCCCGGTCCATCACCAGCACGTGTTCCCGCTTCAGGATTACTGAATATACAGAAGATTCCGCACGAAAACGCACCAACAGCAGCTTTCCAGCGTCGCTACATACAGCACAAAACGGACACTAGTTAAAGCACTTTCTCGTTGCACCGTAGCAAAGATTCCTCTACACAACTTCAACACACACATGTTGCGGTGCATACAAACAGCGGGTAACACCTAACACCACCTTACAAGTACATGGAGCCAGGCTATCAGGACGTCACGCGGTTCAGCCTACAGACGTACTAAATTTGTAGGCATAGGACTCACACTGTCATATATTCAGGAGGGGAACGCGGGACAAAAATAAGTTCATCAACAAAGATTAAAATTGTCACTTTTAAGTGTTAAAAGACATTCTAAATGCCTATTGCATTACTAGTATTTTGGACTGATGGTACGATATTTGCAAAGCAACTATCTGAAGGGAAAAGACAAGGTACCATAAACATTTCTGGATAATACTTATGATGCTCGAAGTGAAAGTGAGAGAGAAGTGTTAGATATATTACAAACTGCATTCCATTAAGAATTATATTTGACAGCCATAGCGTATTAGGTTCTTAATAGATATATTGTACTAGGACAGGTAGATGAACCCGAGTATCTAGTCAATAGACAGTCTATAGAACCCCACCCCTTCAAACAAAAACCCAATCTGAAACACCTGAGCTGAGACAGCTGTTCTGTTAGAACAGAATAAAATTCAAATTATCCAGAGTCCTTAAGCACTTACAGTCGGTTTTGGGCCCATAAAATCTATTGTTTGGCCACACGTGAATGAGCTGTCACCATTGATCCAGACGAGTCAACCATCATCATGGGAGCCGAGGGCGGGGGAGGCATTATTACCGCTGACGTTGTAACGTTGATGGAAAAGGCAAAGTTTTACACCTCGCTATGCCTAGGTACTACCGCCATAATATCTGTGTTCGCTTTCCTGTTTCTGATACCATTCGTGGTAGATCCGGCTATTTCGACTATCATGTCCGATTATGATCCTAACCCCGTCACATGCATCAAGGCGAGTTACAATTACGCTGAAGGCCTCCGGAACTGCTCGTGGTCATCCTGTCGTGAAGGGTGCACGACTGCGGCTTTGCGTTGTCACCAGATCCTAGTTAACTACACTCGAATACCGTTCAGTGAATGGGGGAATCGAAGTACGGACAATGCGGCATGGGATGTGGGGAACACAAAGTTTTACGTGAACACAGAGGGGTGCGGTTATCCACCAAGAGTCAACTGTTCTGTGTTTGCTAAAGAATACGGCGACAATAACTCCACCAGGCCCTTCCCATGCTACTATAGCCGGACGTATCCTGAAATGGTGGTAGCGAGGTACAGCTGGGAAGAGAACCTGAAACATCTGGTTCTTTCACTTATTGTACCCAACGTCCTTTTCGGAGTCTCCATCGGCGTATTAAGCTACTGGTACTGTCCCAGCTGCGGTCGGGCCTGCAACAAGAAGACTTACGCCGACAAGTATCCGACTAAAGAAGAGTAAGTAAGACTGCGTATCAGCACGGGTCCTACCAAACGATCTGTGTCACTTTTCTACTGTCACACGTCCCGCACACCACGAACATCATATTCACAGCATATCTTAGAGGTTTAACACTGAGCTTCAAAAGCTGACTGAACACTGTAATGTGAACATGGTACCCCTCAGTTCATTTCAGAGTGCAACATCGCAATGCCTGCTGTTGCTACAAGGCTCAGCAGCACAACAAAATGTCGCACATTACGCACAGTAGAAAAGTGCTAATATAGCGTACGTAGAGGATTTTATATTTGCTACGCTGAGAGGTCAACAACTTGTCACTAATGTGGAATCTCTAACCGACAAAGTTCTGCCGCTGTTAGTGGTCCACTTGTTTCCCCTGATATTTGTGCATCCTCTGTTAATTTCCACTGCCAGCTCTAGAAGTTGATACAGCACATTGCAGGTACTTACATCTCCTAACAGAAGATACCGTACTGGACCCAATTTTCACATAAAATTCACACTGAGACAGGCCATGCTGCCATACAAATGATAGCACACAGACCATATCAACGTCTGTGTGCTAAACTTTATGCTCATATTGTGTTCCTATGCACCTAATCAAAATCATAACTGGCAACTGGAACTTCAGCAATGTGAACGAAACAGATAAAACACGAAACTCTGCCACATTCTGGTTCTTTCAGACGTCTTCACACTTCAGAATAACGTCGATTTTAAGCACCGATAAAGATATTACCACTTGAACAATTCCTGTATCACACTCCTCAGGCGTACCATCTCGTATCATACACTTTCGTTATTCAGAGCAATGTTTCTTTGTTTCTTAGGTACTTTAACGACGCTGTATCAGCTTCTGAAATTATGTAGCGTCGGATGAGACATAAGGATGATAATGAACGGTGAGTCGAAAAGAGGTTAGGAAGCAGGCGATATCTTATTCTAAGTTTACTACCGCAATGCTCTGCTGGAGGGAAGTAAGCAGGATGACTAAATCAGTCGGGACAGTCAATGCGGACTGAATACACACTGAGTGCTGCCAAGTGTGGGAGTGAAATAGCACACCAATTGGACCTGTATTAGTAATTTTTATTTAACTTCTCAAAGCACAGCGGTTCATTACACACACCACCTGCTCTGATGGTCAAGAGCTCGGAATTTTTCCCATATACAGTATTGACGGGTTCGTGCTATGCTAATAATAAACCGCGATTCCCCCCACCCCCCCCCCCCCCCCTCCACCCACCTACCACGTGTATCCGCTCTTAAGAATTTTTTTTGTTTGTG
>Ga0123357_10006041_pt1 | contig 14650 bp, 10 predicted proteins | sample TergutEmb28metaG_FD_89873 | JGI IMG/M metagenome (GOLD analysis project Ga0123357, IMG submission 89873) | Embiratermes neotenicus P4 segment gut microbial communities from Petit-Saut dam, French Guiana - Emb289 P4 | ecosystem: Host-associated > Arthropoda: Insects > Digestive system > Gut ...
AAAGTTGGCACTAACTTCGCCTACCGGCGGCGGCCGCTCTGTCGGTATGGTTCGCTCGCGGACTAAAGCCACGGAGTTTAGTTTTTTAGTTTAGTTTAGTATAGACTGCTAGTCTAGACTGATTACATAAATGGTCTTCCCGTTGACGAACACATGCTATTCGAAGCATGTAGAAGACACGAAGAATTGAGTTAAAACATTAAATTTCAAAATCGTGCATTTTGTTGGTTTCCATTACATAATTGTATCACAATGCACGGTACAAACAGCACAAAATGTAAAAATTACTTACTTAAACACTCATTATATAACAATTTAGTTATCAAACTCTTTAAACAAACTCGGCCACATATGTAAGAAGAAACAGAATTCTGGTCTCCATTTATGCGATGAACCTATATATAATTTAACAATACAAACACAAAGCAGAGCAGTGAAATAATTTTTATAAGCCTGTTTCGGCCGCTCACACAGCCATCCTCAGGGAAGCAACATAAAGGATAAAAATTAAAAGATGATACAATTATTGAAGTTGAGCCGAGATAGATCAGTCGGTCCGGGGATCGAATCCCCGTGGAGGCGAGATTTTCCGCACCCGTCCAGACCGGCCCTGGGGCCCACCCATTCTCCTACACGATGGGTACCGACTCTTTCCCGAGAGTGAAGGAGCCGGGGCGTGGCGTTAACCAACCACCACTTACAGGCCCGAGGTTAAAAAAAGAGTACAGCTATATCTCTACTCCCCCTCTGGGCCTTCGTGGTCTGTTCTAGGGTGAAATTTACCTTTTTACCTTTTACGATTATTGAAGTGACAGAATCAATCCAAGGTATAAAATGACAATGAAAAACCACAAAACACACAACATAAGGTGTTACTTTACACAGTGGTAGTTTAAAATACTTCAGGTGTTACTGTAGGCTTACAGTAACAATTAAGTTTATTAAAATAATTACAGTAACAACTTACCTTGTGTATTGTAAACTACGATTTTATTACGGTCATATTGTAACTTGGATTGGTTCTCTCACTGCACAACTGTACACGTTAAAAATACGTAGGATAAGGTGTTACTGTACGCTTACAGTAACATCTTATGTTGTACAGTATCACTAATACGTCTTAGGACTAATTCCATCGTCACTCCAAATAAAATAGCGCGTTTTCGAAACGTTGTGTAATATATTGTATTTTGAGTGCCGATGAAAACAGTCCAAAGACATGTTAATGATATTGTGCATATTGGACCATTGCCAAAAAACTACATGGTTCAACCTTACGTTGTGTATTTTAAACTACGATGTTATTATTGTCAGTTTATATCTTGGATTGGTTCTATCACTTCAATAATTGTATCATATTTTAATGTTTATCCTTTGCATTGCCTCTCTGAGGATGGCTGTGTGAGCGGCCGAAACATGTAGGAGGGTACCGCATATAAAAACTATTTCACTAGTGTACATTTTGGTTTTATTATTATATTACATATGCTCAATTAATGCACGGATTATTCATCATTCGAAGGTGTCTATTTCTTTGTCGCTGCGGTCGCCAAGTGACTACTGCAGTTACTCTAGTTAAATTACCTGTCAATGTTGGCAGAAATGCGGCACCAGACTGGTCTCTCCGACTGCATGTATTGGATCGCTTTGCATGAAGCTTACGGCGGTAATGTGCGTCTTGTCTCTGTGTCTGGTCCGGCCTGGTCTACACTGACCTGTGTGCAGGGACCCTTGTGGTTTCCGGTACTACCCGCAGATGTCAAATGTCACCACATTAACAGAACTTGAAACGTTAAAGTGGTTCATAACGTGTTGCCACAAGTCCCCATCTTGACACCGTACAGCGAAACAGCAGCATTACGTAAGGACAAGTTTTGAAAGCGTTAGTGTTTTCAACCCCACATCGGGTGACCCTTGATGGTATGCTGCTCGTAGAGAGTAGCGAGAAAATCGGTTAATGAGTGTTTCTAATATCGATGTCCGCAATTTAATTAACAGGCGGTTGGGCGTACAAACACAGATCATTAATAGGGCTGCAGCCAATAATCTTGAACTCTATGGTATAAAATACAACCATATTACGATCTGTACCAATTACGTAAACCTTTATATGACATTACGATTGAGTTCTTTTGGGATATGAAACCGTGCAGTTTGGTAGATATCAGCAATTCGGAGGAACCCCTTACCTCCATTTGTAGGGTACAAGATTCTAACTCTCCTACTATATGTGACGCCGTGTAGTTTGGTACAGAGGCACCACCGTTTTGAAGGAAACCGGGGGAAACCACTGTCTCCTCCGCCCTCAAGGGAGAAGAGCGTGTCAGTGAGACTGTTTCTACTCCAAAGATGTAAACAGAAACTTGCCCGGAACTCAGTAGCAAACTACAAGGTGTCACACTCAAGTTGACGGCATTTTTAATATTCACTACCACAAGAACCTTGTATCTCATCTTCGCCAATCTGCTGGTGATTTTTCCACTCTCACATCGCGAGTCGCTGTATATGTATCATCCGATCTCAGATGACAGTACGAGTGACGGACATTCCAGTTGCACAAACTGATACAATCTGGGCGCGACGGCCTTCAGAATGAGGCGCAATAACTCTTACAGAAGGCTACTGTACTTTATAACATAAAAACCGAGGAAGGATCATGAACCGCGCGTGGCATTCATGTCTTCCATCTTCTTTACGAAGAACTGATAAAGCGACGTCAGGTGCACACATGCAAGGGCGGGTAATTAGAACTGATGAATCAACCCTTGTCCCGGACACCAGTCCCTCTTTTATCTCAGCCCAACACGCAAGAAACGAGTGGGTGTACGCGGAAACTAGAATCTATGTTAATTCTGACAATCCAGTGGAGTTAACTCTGGGGAATGGTATTTCTTCTCAATAGTGGAAATTTATACGGGGTGAACGAAAAATGCACGCCCAAACATAAAGCAGGTGAACCCAAACCACGATACAAGAAAACAATGCTACATTAACACAGCCCTTCTGTAGCACGGTTTCCGCGTTACGGCGTCCTGACGATCAAAGTAAGTGCTCAAAGTGGCCACCGTAAGTTACAACACTGGATACTGCATGTCTGAACAGCGACAGCCTAACTCGCTGGAAAATCCCAGGTGTCATAACAATAATCTCAAACCCGGACTGTATTTATTGCTGCAAAAAGTGGATTCATTGCTCATGCAAAATGACGCTCCACCAGTTCCTCCTTGCAGTTCTGGAATTCTTGGAGGTGTTTCTGGAGCAATGGATGGGACAAGATGGACCAACAGCAAAGCGTGCCCGTGCCGTTGATAAAACGCTTTGATTTTTAACTCTGGGGACAGATACAGTATAATGTTTATGATACAGAAGTCAATGACGTCCAGTACTTGCAACAACGGAAACAGAATGGGCCGTAACTGGGAAACCATGCTACAGAGGCCTGCTTTCGTACAATATATTTTTTTCTTGTATTGTGTAGATTCACCTTCCGTAAGTTTCGCCGTGCATTTTTCGTTCATCCTGTTTACTGGAGTCATGACAGAAGAGAAGAAGAGTGGTGGCTGCCAGATGCTGTACGAATTAGTCGCAGTTCCACTGCCCGAGAATCAACAGCACGTACTTCATAGAGATCTCCGAGTTTGTTGTCTGTGTGTGTGTGTTCAACCGTACCGAGTGACGCTTTCTACAGCCAACTGCAGCACTCTTGGCACACGCGGCATTTTCTTAGGCGTTATTTTTGATTTTGTATCTCCTACTCTTTTAATGTTTGTTTACCACGGAGTGAAGCCTGGCAACAGCGATCCATCAGAAGAGATAACTGGTTTTCGTGCTCGGAGTTCCTTCAGACAAAGCTATCAGCATAGCTGATTACATTACATAAAGAACGAATAACTCTTCAGTTCGTTAAATGCAGCTGACGTCATAAATAACGAGTCCCGAGCAGACCTCACATAGCCTACCGCATAGATTTCTAGCCCTACAATATTATTAAGTGATTATATTATTATTATTATTATTATTATTATAATATTTTTAATGAAAGGCTATATATCACGTTAAACATCTCCTGTCACAGAGACATACAAAGAATATTAATACCTTCTATACCACTTTCACTTGAGTCTTTTCTGCAAATAATATTACTCGGACAAATTTAGATCGATCTTGGTTATTTTCAGGCCCTCTAGCATCACACAAAGTGAGAATGTACGGTTTAAACAAACGTGTTAAAATAACTGACATCTCAATAGTACATTCGATATGGTACATGCCGCATATCGTTTCTACAATAATCAACAATTGTTAAAACGGGATATTTGTGTTTAAAATATTAAACTGTTTGTTAATGTTAAATTTCTAGTTTATGTTCAAGGAAAGGAAAATTCGTGAAAAAATATGTACTAAGGAGTACGACAAGGGTGTAATCTATCACCGGCTCTTTTTAACATTTACATAGACGACCTCCTAAGAAAATGGAAACACAAAGCTGACGCTGGTATAATGCTTAAAAGAAACCTCTACCTTAATACATTACTCTTCGCAGACGACCAAGTAATAATACAAGACTCTGAAGACAAACTCCAGAAACCTGTCTATATATTAAACCAAACGAGCAAAGACTACAACCTCAAAATATCTACGAACAAAACACTTAGTGCGTTCTAAAATAGAAATTGATGGATCAATACCAGAACAAGTGAAACAATTTAATTATTTGGGATGCGAACTGAGTTTGACGGCGAACCAGATTTTGAAGAAAAAAAAACAGATTTCAAGGAATATGCGGTACTATCAGAGATCACCTAAAGAAAACCCGTACAGACACCCAAATAAAATTTTATAAAGCTGTAGCTAGACCATCACTACTGTATGGCAGCGACACATGGGTAACCATGAAGAGAGACATGACTCGCCTAGAAGCTGCAGAGATGCGCTTTTTAAGAGGTGTTACAGGATACACAAGACTGGATAAAATAAGAAGCGAAGTCATAAGGAAAGAACTAGAGATCTCTGGAATACAAGACGTGAGACTCAAATACAAACAAAACTGTATCAACCACCTTGAAAGAATGGACAGCACCAGACTCCCGAAACACGCCCTCAACTACAAACCTCGAGGAAGAAGAGACCGTGGACGCCCCAGGAAACGATGGAATTGCGTCGATGCCGGAACAGGTCAAACGACCTAATCCATGGAGGAAGAAGATGATGATGATGTTCAAGGAGTTTTCCTAATTTTGTGACTAGTGGTATGCACGTTATACGGTAGTTCACTGTATTTTCAATCGGTGTTTAGTATTAAAATGAGTATAAAAGCATTCCAGTTCGTACACACTACTCTAGTACCCGTATGGTGTACGTATAGTTATCATACCTGCTCTATGTTTTGGTATATGCCGTGATGTTACTTTTTTGACCTCGTTTGGCCACTTACACTCTGTCAAGGTCTTCCTGATCCTGACAGAGTGTACGTGATGAAACCAATCTCCATGTCTTCCACAAAATCTCCTGGAAGACACGGAGATTTTAACGTCAACTAGTATTTTAATATTTTAAATACAGTGTTGCATTTTAACAATTGCTTATTACAGTAGAAGCGATAGTAGACATGTACCATATCTAAAGTGAAACTGAGACCTCATTTATTTAACACATCTGTTGCAACTGATGCTCTCACTTTTTATGATGATAAAAGGCCTGAAAATAACCAAGATCAGTCTAAACATGTCACCTGAGTAATATCATTTGCTGAAAATAAATACGATAAAAGTTGTGTTGAAGGTATTACTTTCCTTGGTATGAATAACTTATTACTTAAATGCAGATTCGGTCTACACTAAATCTAATTTAACCTGAATATAATACATAGTCGCCATGACTTGTAGTTACTGACTCAAAAGCAATGTTTCACACTCACACAGTGTATACATATGTTTGTGATACTCCTCTGTGTCATATAGTTAATTTATTCATCTAACCGAAAGCTAAAAATATTTTCTCATGGTCAGGCTTATTACGAGAGACAGGGAAAGGTCAGTGAAAGTTACATAACTTTTTTACATCATATCTGGAAACTAAACTAGATTTCTTTCCCATCTCATAAGTTCGCTCGGCCGTTTGACGGGTGAAGAAAAAAAGAACTGGACTTGCGTTTGGGAAATAAAAAGGTCGGTCACGAAATAACACGATATTTCACGAAATTTCACGACAAAAGATCCTACAATGTATGTGACTACGTCAGGGAATTGGTCGCCTATCGATTGTCAACAGTTTCCAGCGCTGCAGTAAAATCTTGAAGCTGTAAGCGCAAGGATGATCGCGAGGTGTAAGCAGTTGTGATACGATGGCTGATAACACAGTACAAGGACTTCTTTGAAGAGGGAATACAAAAACTGGTCCCACGGTCGGAAAACGCAACTGTGGCGTACATTGTGTGGAAAACTAGTGGCGCAACAGTATAATTCAACTTGAACTACTCTTATTAGAGTCAGAAATAGATAATCCAAAACTTACGTAATGTAAGCTCATTTTCTGACGGGCCCTCGTGCTATGTTATAGCGTTCCTAACACAGAGGTTAGAAGACGGGATACAGTGAAATGCACGTTGTGCATGAATGATCTAAACGCTGAAGAAAACTCTCAAGCGCGGACAAAAAAAATCACCTCCAGGGACCACAGGCCTTCTTACGAAGCTAGTGTAGTAGCCCTTCGGCATTTTATACAACCTGAAGGTTCATTTAACGTCCTTAAAACAGATCTCTATCGGCCCCGCATGCTGAGCGAAATAAATCCAATACACAGCCCTTTCACCCAGTTCCTTCAAATCCATTTTACTATTACCCTCCCACCTACAATTAGATTTTCTATACGGTCCGTTACCTTCAGTTTTCTAAGCACAAGCCTATATTTGTTTCTCTCTCCCACGCGACTTCTCCATTGCCCACGGAAAGAGAATACCGTTTTAGTGTCCTACTACGTCATAACGAACTAATTCGAGATTATACTGTTTCACGTGGCGCGGACAATCAGCTGCTGAAAATATTCATGTCACCGAACTCAGCAGCGTCACTACAAAAGCTCGCCATGGGAAAACGCCTTGTGGCAGTTCAATCCAGTTTATATATTCATGACCTACGACCATTTAACGCGACTCGATACGGGCTGAACGGTCCGGGGATCGAATTCGGAGGATGCGAGATTTTCCGCACCCGTCCAGACCGGCCATGGGACCCAGCCAGCATCCTATATGATGGGTAGCGGAACTTTCCCGGGGGTAAAGCAGCCGGACCGTGGGGTTGACCACCCACCCCCATCTAGCGCCAAAGTCAAAAAAGAGTAGAGCTATTACTCTACTCCACCTCTAGGTCTTCATGGCCTGTTTTACGGTGAACTTTACACCCATTTAACAGAGCAATCTCGAAATGGATACTGGAGAAACAGATGGTAAAAGTATGGACTAGACTGAGCTGGCTCACAATAAAATTCAATGGGTCGCGCTTGTGCAGATAACTATCGACCTAATGGGTTCACAAAAGAAGGAATTTTTAATCGTGACATCCCTTTGAGTTTAATCATAAATGCAAAAGTACAGCAATTTTATCAGCCGGCACAACCGTAAAACGGTATTAACATCACCTCTGGCTACATGTTTCGATTATACACTGTCATCCTCGAGCAAGTCTAATCAACTTGCGTAAATGGTATACAACACAAAATAGCCATTCATAAAATACCGGGACAGTAAGTTTTCACATAACAGAAGTTTACTAACATGGAATAATGAAAATAGTAAGGCCGAAAGAGAGTGCATGTTAAAATTCACTAAACAGAAACACTTCTGCGTAGGTTCGTACAATAAAGCCTTGCAGAAATTTGACTATTCATACAACGAGTTCTCTTGATTATACCAAAGTCAGTGCGCTAAGTGTGCATTTCGTCAAATTGGTATTTTTCTTGTGCACTCCCCAGTGTACTGGGAAACGACTAGGCCTGGGGGAAGAAAACTGTAATTGTAATATTATCCTTTACATAAGGCATATATGCCATATACATTAAATGTAACAACTTTCAGGATTTAGTTAGACGTATAGATTAATTAATGCAGTGTGAGTTAACAGGTTTTAATTAGGTCGAAACTGGTTTTGTGCATTAACCACGGTTTATCATGTTATTAACTCGCTTCTCTAGTTGTTACCTGAAAAAGGAATGTCTATCGTGCCACCCTATATATGTTACTTATAAATTACATTTTATCATCAAATGTCTTTCCAAAATCTGTGTTACGGTAGTGTTTTCTTAGTGCAGTTGTGCGTAAGACTGTTTTACAGAGCGTAAGGTAAAGGTAAAGCTTTCCCGTAACAAGTCTTGAAGACTCAGAAGTGGGATGGAATGTTGGGCTTCCAACCTTACTTTGACATAGACATAACCAGCACGGTACAGCTGTCAGCTACACGCGCCGCCCACATTTTACTCCCAAGGAAATCCCCTGGTACTCATTTCTGTTACAGGCTGAGTGGCCCGCAGGGCTACCGAATGCGGCCAGAAGGAATAGGTCACTTGAAAATTTCCAAGGACCCTACCTGTAATCGAACCGGGACCTCCCGTCTTGTGGTGTGGTGTTTCAACGAACTGCCGCGCTCGCCGTCCTTACTACAGGATGCGTGTCTGTGTATATGAGAACTAAAAATTTGGTTAGCCAGAGGTACCAAATGTCACATCATACTGGATTAAAGTAACGAAAATTGGATTTGAAGCAATGATGTACTATTATTTAATCGTTGGATATTTTCTACCGCTGTATATATGTACCTCTCGCTTTGCTTTCACATGTAAAGGTGAAGTACGCCCACGACATCTTCAATGTTACCGAAAGTATGATTACTTTCTAAAATATGTTGGGCAAAATTAAATTTTGTTTTGTCACTCGTAAATGAATGGGCGTGTTCTGTGAATCTAGTGGCATATGTCTGACATGTTCGTCCTACGCACTCTTTACGAAAATCACGGCAATTTAGCTGACACTCGCCACTTAACTAAATTCATTTTGTCTTCTTTTCCACTAGCATTGTTATTCGTAAAGTCAATTTCGAATTTGGTATTTCTCGGGGGGGGGGGGTTATGTAAAAGTAAACCGTGTATATGTTATTCTACGCTGTTTCGTTTTTGTTTTTCCTGCCATAAAAATCGTAATTCTGAATTTCGTTTTTATGAAGGATGTTTTGTATAACGCGAATTTCATTTTCTTTTCTTTTTGTAGCCAGAGGGCATGCCTTTAATCTATTCATTTAACACCGGATGGCTGAGAGTTTTTGTTCAAGGGGTTGACATGAGCTATTTGATGTAATGTATCAGTAGTTGCTGGTATTCTGCAGATATAATACTGACGCGACGCATTATTGATTGAGACTGCAGTGTCCGGAAAATTTATTTTATTATTTTGTTCTCTCTCAATGCAAAAGGTATATTTGTATCTATGTTATCATCTCATCATACATGTCGGTACTGATAGTACTGCTATCGAATACAATGAGAATATCACCGACTTATATTAAGTAAACTAATTTTATTACTTATTTAGACGCCCATAATTATGTCAGGTTCAAGGTGCTGTAGGGAGACTTCAGAAAATATTTCATATGTAGGTGTTCCCACAGCTAACCCTTCTGTTTGTATGTAATGTATATTATCATGCAAAAAGCAACTTGTTCAGTCACTATTTGTGCAAGTTTGCCAGATGAGTATTATATTGTACATTACTGAGTTTTCTGTATTATTCATAAATTCATATCTTATTATTGCCAACAGTTATTTTTTGTGGTGTTGACGTACAAAATGTGTGCCAAACGACACAACTTCTGATGCTATCGTCTTGCAACTCATTTACGTCTTCAATTAGGCTCAAGGTAGTCTTTGAGGTGGAAGTAACTGGACGGCTTGTTGTTTCTTTTAGAATGAGTGAGGGACGTTTCGAGAATTTACAGTCGGTGAATTTTATCAATTAACTACTGGTTTGATGGGAAGGATGTGCTTATCGAGTTCACCAAAACTTCGAAAACGGGCGCTTGTGGATTTACATGACATAAATCTATATTTGTTGTCATTTTAGGTGGGTTCGCAAAGCTGCGAAACATTACTGTTTAGGTTCGTCATGCGTGTCCTTCCGCCTGAAACAACTTGGTTCCCACTAGACCGATTTTCGTGAAATTTTTTACTGGGAACTTTCATCGAAATCTGTCGACAAAATTCAAGTTTGGTTAATATATGACAAAGATGTCAACCACTTTGCATGATGAAATAAGTATTTTTATATCTCGCTGAATTCTTTGTAAAACGAGGCAAATTTAAAACAAATTTGTACAGAACCTCAGAACACCCGTTTCATGCCACATATATTACCGACAATCGTGCAGCATGAGATAATAAAAAAAGGCAGATCTCCTATTGGCCATACGTGATCAAACACAACAGGGGGCTCGGGGTGGGGTGACATTGACGCGTTTCCTACAGCCTGTCCCATCGTATTCATTCTCTCCTTCGTTTTCATAAACCTGTATCTGACATTTACCCTTTTAAGCCTGGCGGTTTCTTTACGTACCACCAGGTTTAATATTCAAAAATTCTACACGGTGCTCGCTTCAAGTTGAGTGTTTTGCACGAATCTCAACACGAACAGCGACTTTTGCTTTATACATCATTAACTGATTGGTTTTTATAACCGTGGTGGAAAGTGTTTACTGTGCGATACGGACTGATTCCTTATATAAAGCAGATAACTTTTAGTCCTTAAAAGGTTAGAGTCCATGACATCCTTCCTTACTAGTTTCTCTAGTGTTTATATAAAACGTAGAATACATATAAATAGTAGCAATTTAAAAAGTAGAAAACAATTTGAATACTACAAACTGGTACACCAAGATCCGAAAGCGTCTCGATGTTACGTCGTTAAACGTATATTTCCTTCCTTGTATGATTATTAATTAGAAACTTCGATTTAGAAATTGGACCGAGAGTTTAGGTTTTCGCAGCACAGCAGCTGAGGTCTCCATTATTTTGGATACTGTGCCGGGTTTCTAATACACTTCAAGAAGTTATCTGCTGGATTTTTAGTTGCGTTCGCAAAATCGCGATAAGCGACTATTAGCTTCGTCATGTCTATTCGTCTGCCCGCATGGAATAACTCGGCTCCCAATGGACCGATTTTCATGTAATTTGATAGTTTAGCAATTTTAAAAAATCTATCGCGAAAATTCAAGTTTTATTAAAATCTGACAAGAATAACGGGTACTTTACGTGAAGACCAATATATATTTACGATCATATCGCGCTCAGTTCGTCTTAGAATGAGGAATGTTTCAGACAGAAGTTGTAGAGAAAATCAAAACGCGCATTTTATGTTGAATAACTTTTTTTTTTTGGTTGTAATCTAGTGCCTTTTATGGGATATTGTGGGAAAATATTGTAGAGCCGGACAGACAACAGATGACAATATGGCGCATGCGCATTGCATGCTGCACCCCTACGGCTACAAACACACTCTGAGAATGGTTGCACCAACGCGCATCTTTGCTACGTTATACGTACAATGCCCGTATTGTAGTTTATCGCTACACGTATGTATTGATTTATTTTTATAAAGTTGGTATTTTTTCCTTGGCACTCCTTCTCCTAAGTGACTACAATGTTGCTGCATTTGACTCTGAGATAAATGCAATGTGTTGGATCCATTAACGTTTCAGTTAGCAGAATTTTTCATTCTTTGTGAGCTGACACGTAATTAAGGCTTGTACTATATTTTATTTTTAAATTATGAATACATTTAGCAACTCCTGGAAGTAACAGAGGCCGTTTCGGCATCTACTGCTAGGTTTTGTACACAATCTTTGGGCTTCAAGAATAAATGGTCCTTTAGATCTTTATTAACTGGTTTTTATTCGTCATCATTATGTCTTTTGGTGTTGTTGACAACTCTAAAAGAAGGTTTTCTGTTCTGATTTCGGAAGATTTTCCAACAATCCATCTACTGGTTCTGGAGTTGGTACATGCTAACATACAGACACTGAGAAGCTAAGCGACATTTTTCGCAAATTTTTTGGTGTAACGGCACGTAAATTCGAGTCTCTCACTGGAATGCTGTTAAAGGTTCCAGTATTCTGGAATATAAAGTCCTGTAGGTTGCTACACAGCTCCATCTTCGGAGGAATCCAGTAGCCAAAACGTTAATACCTACTCAGCAACATACATGGCGTCATATCCCAGACGACCGTTTTCTTCATCGCACTGCACATGAACAAACATTTCCATAAATTTAATTGTTATTCAGTACTTACAGCGACAGGAACTCCTGCTTGTTCAGTAGGCAATTAAATGACAGCTTTCTTCTGCCTTTTCTGAGGAAGAAATAATAGATTCCCTTTCTTGTTTACTTAATATTTCCATTGTACTACGGGTTTCAAGCGTTCCCTGTTTCTCATGTCCACTAAAAACTTCATCTGAAACGTTTTATCTGTCGCCATTGTGTTGTTAAGGAGTTAAGCTTCAACCGAAAACAACGCGCCCACTCACCAGTTCAAACACGGCTCCTCCCCCTCCTTACTCACTCTCTCTTGTGGCCGCACCCACAGAACCGTTCGACACTCGAGACCTAGAATGACTGCCACATGAGAATTACGGTAATGTGCCTCTTCACACACTCGTATCACGGTGTTCCTCCGCCACAGCACGGTCTTCCGCTCCATTACACAGGGAACTGCATAAATGGTGTCCGGCCCACCCAGCATCTGACATCTGCTTTGCGTCCATTCTAACTTCTCTCAACACGAGGCGATGAGCAGAATTCATACAGCTACTTGTCTAAAATGGGGGCGTAGTTTGACGAATTCTGCTAGTACAGTACCACGGAGGTTCATTATTATTATTATTATTATTATTATTATTATTATTATTATTATTATTATTATTATTGGTATTGCTATTGTGTTGTATTTTATGTTACGTGCGAACCACTTACAAGTAAATGCGGATGGAAGTTTTTATCTACGTTAAATTCGTTGGATAGAAGCTCCAAGTTTCGCACTGTTGCCATATTTGTAATTGTGTATTTACTTATTACTCCACGGAGCAGAGTCCTACTTGAGAAGCTAACTGGTTCTGCAGCTAGTCAAGAAATTCCCCACACTTTATGGAACCTGAAAGTTCATCACCGTATTCACAAGTGCCCGCCATCTGTCCCTATCCTGAGCCACCTCCATCCAGTCTCCACCCCGCCCACTTCCCGTAGATCCATCTTAATATTAACCTCCCATCTATGTCTGGGTCTCCCCAATGGTCTCTTTCCCTCAGGTTTCCCCACTAGAACCCTGTGTACACCTCTCCCCTCCTGTATACGCGCCACATGCCCCGCCCATCTCATTCTTCTCGATTTTACCACCCGCACAATATTGGGTAAGGACTAAATATCCCTAAGCTCCCAATTGTGTATTTACGAACAGAATTTTAAGTATACCATCTAAGAATGCTTCTAACCTATCTCCAAAGCCGTCCGGTCAGACTGGCGAACATGGATGCCGCATAGGACGCTAAATTCCAGGGAACATATAAAATTTTAAATAATTAAAGAGAGTTTAAATTACACAGTCCTTCGTCTACGCGTTGTGCGCTTCTTGAGTGTTGCAATGTTTCACCGATCACCGAATTCCTTCTTTGTTCGCCAAAAACCTCAGCAAAGTTTTGCACTGGGGGTCGGTGGCGTACAGTGCATCGTTTGCCTAGGGCGCCATACTCCATAAACCAGTACAGGGCCACCCCCTGTCCATTATCGGACCAAATTCATTACCCACAGCCATCATACTGAATGCTTAAGAAATATTTCGCATTCCGCCATGCCGCCATATTGCTACTTTATGTTCCACAAAAAATCACACTAACAAATTTTGCATATTTTTGGACAACGTGTCTCACGTTAGGCACGCATCGTATCGTTCGAAGTGTCGCAATCTAACCAGTACACGCACCCGGTATGCTGTCATTTCTCACTGCAATGTATATTAGCAGCAGAGTGTAGGGTGGAGGGCCACAACACTGCAGTCTCCTGTGGTTTGACGCTGCACACTTCCACCAGAATACACGGCGTCACATTCAAGAAACACTGTCGCAGTATACTTTGGTAGGTAGGTGCCAACGTTTCGTAGAAGCCTGGCACCTCCATTTTCAGGGTACACCTATGTTTCGATATTACTCGGATCGGTAAATGGCACAGGGCGATGGCATACGCATGCCGCAGCACCGGTATTGCAGGCAGAAGGGTGCAAGTTTCTGCAGGCATTTATTTTTGTCGTGCAGGTTGAGAAACAGAGGCAAAAGACGCACAATGGCTTCGTCATGTCTGCCGATTCCTGCGTCCCGCATCTGTAACAACTGCAATACTCTAAAACGACGTACATAAAATTTGATATTAGGGCGTTTTCCTGACATTTTTCCGCATGTCAATTTTTGTTAAAATCGGAAAACAATAATACTACACTTTATACGAAGACCTGTGCGTATTTTGAGAGTTAACTCGCGCGCTTATGGGGGAGAAAGAGTTGGGGGGGGGGGGGGGGGGGGAAAAAGATGAAAAACATAAGGGGGGGGGGGGAGGGATGGGGTGAGGAGG
>Ga0123357_10006042_pt1 | contig 14649 bp, 7 predicted proteins | sample TergutEmb28metaG_FD_89873 | JGI IMG/M metagenome (GOLD analysis project Ga0123357, IMG submission 89873) | Embiratermes neotenicus P4 segment gut microbial communities from Petit-Saut dam, French Guiana - Emb289 P4 | ecosystem: Host-associated > Arthropoda: Insects > Digestive system > Gut ...
GTTAGTCGCAGACTCCTGAAGATGGTCGTATTAACGGCCGAAACATGTTGAGCATTGAATGAGTATTGAATAAATAATAAAATAAGTGGCATCAAGTTGGTTTCTCTTTACTCAACTATGAAAGAAGAGTATTTAGACGAAGCTGAACGATGTACGGTGTGAGGAACAAGAGGTGGATATATGCTGATAATCACGTTCGATGGCGGGCTTTAAAATTAGTGGCGATGAACCTTGGATCGTAGGCTAGTTAGTTAGCTAGCAGTGTGCACAATACTTAACAAAGCACACAGCAAAATCTGTCTGTCATTACAGGCTATAAAATACACACAACGCATTCACTGAAGCTTACAAGTGCACTTCGCATGTACAGTACCATGTCTTGTCTGACAATGCAAACACGTGACACAACACTTGCCATTCCATTCAGACCCTTAGAGAGTTTAGTAATACTTGTAAACCGCTGTTTAGTCATAGTGCGCTACAGCTGCCCAAATAGTCAGTTTTGTTCCTAACCTAAGCTGTTAGTAAGTGGCTTACTTTATTTTCGTTTAATTAAAGTTTTTTTTTATTGCCTGGAGGTGTTAAATACCATTGAATAAATTTCTACAGTTGTAACCAAAAACTGCACACAGTTGCTCTATGATTCACAATAACCCTCATATTTTTAAAATATAAAACTCCTTCATGTATCCGGCCTTACTGGTTCATTATCAGGGAGAACATTTATTGTATAAAACAGTTACTAAATAAAATTCTACTGTCTTGAATGTGTGAAACAGCTGGTGGGATTCTCCCGTACAGAACGAATATGTGTAGCGGACAGGACTGGTACAGAGCAGCGTGAGGATGAGCTGGAGACATTCATGGCACTACCAACGAACAAACATGATCATCATTGGTAAATAGGTAGTGATTTGCAGTACGGCGGTTGTGTTATGAATTTGGAACTAAGATTTGAGTCTTCTAGAGTCCGACACCGTGCAGACTTTTAAGTGAAAGTAAACTTTTCCGAGCAATATGGCGCCTCCACTTCGAGGCCTAAAGTAAACGAGCCCAAGTTGACTCTGAAGGGCTTCAAAATGAAACTATTTTCTCGAATAAAGCGATATAGTTTATTGCTAGTTTCAAACTTGGTTGGACTGCCAAGCCTTTGGGTGTCTGAAAATGTGATAATGATGGATACGATTATGATGCTTTAACAGAAGACATGAAGTAAGAAAAAATGCATAATGAGAATCGTTACACTATCTGCTTTTCACTAACACAGTATTAGTTTGTCCCTGCCAAGCCAAGAAGACATATAGGGGAGTAGAGGTATAGCTCCAAATACTCTTTAACCTCGGCACTAAGTGGAGGTGAGTGGTAAACTCCACGCCCCGGCCTCTTTACCCGCCGGGAAAAAAAACTTGGGTACTCACTGCATAGGAGGATTTGCGAAACACTCTGCATACTCAACAAGATTTTCCATACGTCAATTCTGGTAGGCATCATGTCAGAGCTTCGCAATTTAACACCAACCTTCACAAAGTCAATTACATATTTACATCTGTAAATTTTGTCATGCCCTTCCTTGCCAGAAATAAATATCATTTATAATTAATGGTGAATGAAATAAGAAAGTATTTTATTTTTGGCAGTTTCTAGTGAATGTGGCTCGCTCCTCTGAACTTTTTTTCCCCCGAATGCTGTTGAGGCGGTAACACGGTCAGTCCAGACCAACGGGAACTGCTACCTTGTGAGAACTTAAGCAACAAACAGCAATAATTATGTATCCATTCCAACAGCCGTCATCTTCATCCGCCTCTTAATCCTACCTTTGTGGACAAAATGGCAAGTCAATGTTAATGTTCTCGGAACTGAAGTGTGTAGTCCTATCTACTAAATTCATGCAAGGGGAGGACATGAAGTTGGAAAAGTCCTCATTTCGAGGTTACTTTTACCGAGGGCGTCTCTCCATTCAAATTCCGGCAGAGTAAAAGAAACTTAAATTGACAAAGGTCATAGCTCTGTCCGTTCAAATTCTTTCTTACCTACCCACAATTTACAGCCATCTTGTTTTATTCAGTATTAGCCTATATATCAACTGCAGTTCAAAGAGAGCTGGTAATAAACACATCAAAGAAGTGATCACTCAAATGCTCACACATTCACAGTGTATTTTATAAATCAGGATGTGTGCAGCAGATACGAATACGCACACAGCACTGGCTGCGAGATTTGAGAATCTAGTTAAAAACAGCTAACTGTTGCAACGAATTATTCTGAACGCCACATATCACAAGCAACGTCCAATCCCTGTCCTCACGATATCAGCACAATAAAACTCTATTACTGTGTGCTGTTGTATAAGTTTACGTATTTCCTGGTTGCCTCAAGTCTGCTATAGAACAGTGCCATCGCGTGAATGCTGTGGCGGCGAATAGGAGACCAAGCGTTATGCACGTCGCGTGGACCCCTGCGCCGTATTTGAGAGGCCTAAATTTGGAAGTGACGTAGAGAGGCGAGGTATACTGATTGAAACCTCGAACATTACTCAATCACTGTACACGAACACATACATAATACTTCCAAATAATTCACAATAGTCTATTCCTAACATCATTTCCACTTCAGCATTCGCAGTCACCCTAACATTAGACAATAAAAGTTGTGCAGTTGAAAGTAACCCAAAAAATCGAGCAACAGTACGCTAGCATACTTTTGATACTGATCGTAATGTGTATGTCTACGTCAACACCATATTCATGGCGAATGAAGAGACACGGAATCCGGAGCCGAGTCCGTCACACCAACAATAATGACGCACCTGCGAAGTTGACCCTGAATCATAGTAGCCAGTTACAGGTTTCAGATCTTCGCAGCCAAGTCGTCCCGCATAACTTCACGCGTCTCTACCTTCCCTCTAAACACACATTACATGATCAAAATAAGGAGAAAGTGAAGATGAACAACCAGTTGCGGCAAGCAACCTAATTGCTGCATAAACAGAAAAATATACATCCTAATTAACACGTCTAACAAAATTACATATGCAGTGTCAGGGTTATATTAAGTGCTTGTAGCAGTCTCTTACTTTTACTGGTCATGTCTTATTATATATATCGATATTTTTAACCGCACACAATATATTATCCAATGGGGTGCGAGTTACGTATTGGAAAGTATGTGGAAGGAATCGGTCGTGGAAAAGTTCACCTGCTGTAAAAAAGAGACAGCGACGGTCTGAGGAAAACCACAGACGTCGCCTGGCAAAGATTGGAATCCTGGACCTCCTAAATAAGAATCGGCACCGCTAAATGTTCCATACGAGTGTTCTGTCTCTTAACAAATTCGTGCAAGGACACAAATTAAAAGTGTGTGAAAATCTTACGTGCACCCAAAATACGTGAAGTAGAGATAATTTGAATTATGTTACATATATTACCGGATACCTTACTGATTTATAAGAACTGTTATAACAGGGCCAATTGGAATACCGAGAAACGACAGTATGATACTTAGTTATGACGCTGGAAGGTGAATGGAAACGGAATATACAGAAATTCAAATTACTTTACTCTTATTTACCGCATGCAAAAACCTCCCGCTGCTTATGCTAATGAACAGCACAAAACTGCAGACCCATCAGTTGCTTCCCATTGCGATTCCTTGATACATCACATCAAAGAAAGGCGAAAATGCAGGTATGACGTACCATTAAGGCATGCTCGAATTTTGGTACCCTGAATTATTCGAGTCAGTCATACTCGTACCACTTAATCCCCCGGGAGTCACACTTTTTCTAATTGTTGTTGTTCACAACTGCAGGTGTATTACGAAATCCTATTACTCTTATTAGGGTCTATTATTATATTTCTTTGAATAGCATGTTGTTTAAATGTCTACATAGATTTTGCCTATGTTAAATTTATCGGTAATGCAAAACATCAAAGTTTCACCCCTTAAAAATACGTTGTTTTTTTTCTGTCTTACAAACTATATTTCGTACACAATTGTTAGGTATATTCCCATTCTCAGATAAAAGCAATGTTAAGTATTACGATCCCACGTTTTTATTTGTCTTCATTATGCATTACGTATATCGCAAGAAGAAAAAAATCGGTAACTTTATACGAACGTGACACGATAAAACGAAGATTACGCAGTATTATTCCATCATACCACACCAATCTCTTCTAAGTGGCGTCACATTACGTAACTGCAATCAACTATAAAGCAAAATGCTATTAAAGCTGTTTTTGCATCTTTTCCTCATGTGCCTAGCATGCGAATCGCATTTGTGTGGCGTCGTAGTAAATTAATTTACTTCCGTGTAAACGGAGAGATCTCAAACAAATAGGCTTGTTTTCGTGCAAAAGTCTGCTATTTCTGGACAATTTAACCAGACATGCATTTGGCCAACATAGTTTAGTGAAAATACTCTACGTAAAATCTCACTACAATCCGTCCAGTGGAAATGCACATGGAGAGATGGCCAAGCTACCGGTCGTTTTTCGCAATTGTTTTGCAAAAGCACCTCAAAACTTCGCTCCTGAGTCACAAGACACTAAAGCACGAGCTTTTCTGTTTATCAGAACTTGTTATGACAGGTGCCATTTAACCGGAGCGCCACGTAAAGTATGGATTTCATCGAACTGATACTAACAAATAGTATACACATTCATCGTTATTCAATACAGACCATACACAAATGCCAAATTTAACTAAGTCGAGAATTATGATTTAGGACAGAGAGTTGAATATGGCCTACCAACATTCCTTCAGGGTTTATTTTAGGGGGGTTGCGTGGATAGGATCAGATTTGCATTTCACAAACTTTGTTCAAAGAATAACACATCTACAGACCTCATTTACAGTGTACTGATATCGTTACGTTGTTTGTGCGTTAAAAACTAAAAATACGGAATTATTTCTCGCCGACAAACGACTTCTTCTTCCATGAACGTCAATTTAAATCATTTGTGGCATTTCACCATGTCAGTTACACCTAATGTACCTGTCCATGAATATTAAACGCAAAATGCAGAAGGCACTTTCCTAAACAACAGACATCACAAAAGAGGTTAAGTAGTCTAGTCCGACGATTAATTTCATAACATTTCTCTCGATATATCAAACCAGCTGCCCGGTAAAATAAAGTACTGACACTAACCTAATTTTTCAGCTTCAACAATGGTAACGACGGTGACTATTGCCAGGATCCCAGTCACAACTGTTCCTTTCATGCCGCACGCCATCTCTGCGGCTAATGGAAGACGCACACTGATGTTCTAATGCGTGACACCAAACAAACTGGACTAAACTTGGCATTTATATCTGCAGTACCCATTCACACATACCTTACAGCCTACACCACCATTCATGGTCCACATCCTTCCCCTACCTTCTTCTCTCTCTCAAATTCTATTCCCCACCTACTTCACATATGAAACGTATTTTCCCAACGACATTCTGTTGAGCACATTCTAAGATGCTATCATATAACCTTTCCAAATAAATGTTTTTCAGTTCATAATTGTAAAAATGAATGCGAAAAACACGTGTAACGACACAATACTGTCCTGAGCTGATCCAAGGACACCTTTACATGCCACTTTCCGGTTTCTATGCGAAAAGGATATATTATTTGTTTCGTGAGATACACGAATTGCAAGATGTACTCTCACTTGCAATATATGTGTAATAAACATGCTTTACTTGTGAATCGTATACATAAACTACGTTGGCAATGCCTAACTTACTGTACCGTTACTTGGCACTGCCATACTCACAGTTTACTACGTAAAACAATGCCTGCTAAATTATCAAAACTAGTATAATTGGGTAGAGCGACTCGCTATGGGCTGCATGGTCCGAGGCTCGAATCCTGCCATTCACAAGAGGGTTTCTCTTTTCCAAAACCGTCAAGACTGACTCTGGAGCCCACCCAGCCCCCCATTCAGTGGTACCGGGGTTCCTTCCCGGGGGTAAAGCGGTCGGAGCGTTTAGTTAACAACTCACCTCCATCTAGTGCCAAGGTTAAGAATGAGTGGAGCAATGCCTTTATTCCCCCTATATGCCTTCATGGCGTAGGCAGGGACAACTTTATGACATAGTTACATATACAGCAATGATCTCAATATTGATTTCAGACAAAAGCCCATTATTTCAAAGCCAATCAAATCATGCTTCCATTCCTAACTGCATTAATTTTGTAAACTGTTATAAAGTTTTGTTCATTAAGGGTTAACCATGTATTAAAAGCTTCCAATAATGATGTTTTAATGAGATAAACATTTCATGCTTTGCACATTTTTAGTACTGGTACCATGGACCATTAAACTTTAGACTAAAATCGGACAAACATAACGGACACTTTTATGAAAAAACCTATTTCCATTCCTGTAGGCATCTGGGCATATACTGGCCAAACCATCATCCCACACCAAAAAGAGATTTTGATTATTGTTTCTTATACTTCTGTGACAAGACAGCTGACATTGGGCAGCAGCCTCTACAATAGTTCACCTCCATATATCCCTATCCCCTGCTAGTCTCATCCATCCTTTCCCAACTCGTCTGAGGCTTCCCTTGCATATTCTCAACAATTCCTTTTTTACAGAGTTGCACAACCGCCCCTTGTCCAACCCCCCTCCTCCAGCTATGAATCAACAACCAAGACCTAGATGGAATTTTGATTCCGTTCAGACTGCATTAGAAGATTAATTTGTGATGTCATGCTATTATATAGCATGAGTAATACTAAAACCACGGCACACACCCACACCCCTCCAAAAAAAAAAAATTAACAGTAGACTCCATGATATATTGATGCATATTGCACGTTGCACCAAAATATTTCCAAAACTATAAAAAGAAACCAAAACAGAAATCAAAGAAAGCTCCAGCACATGACTCAACTTGCTCAAAACATGTCTGGAATAGTACAAAAAATTATCGCCAGAAATAAAGTAACTGCATCAGACAGCAAACAGTGTCTAATTAGAAAATGCTTCGTTGGAACAATGTGTCCTGTTCATATAATTCAACTTGTACTGTAGCTTTGGGAGATTTTCTGAGAAGGAACACCCTCATCACTTCTACAAAATAAAGTTAATATCCACAACACTTCAAAACACTACTGAAAATGAAAGGAAGAAAACTTAAAACTGTAACAGTGCAGAGAATATACAAGTAATGGTCTGTGCCTTGCTGTACTGTGCAACATTTTCATCTAAAAGCAAACCAGCATGAAATGTAGTCCCCTGGGACTCCATTATAAAAAGATTTTAATGCAAATAATGCTGTCTACACAGAAAGCTGTGCCAATGTAATGAACTGGCAGAGGCAGGAGAATCTGCACTCAACAGTTGCTTTGCACCTCATCTAGTCACAGTAATGCAATGGGTGTTCCCAAAGCAATGAGTTTTCTCCAAGTGTGGTGACCCACAGTCTAGCAACAGCAATACTTCTGGTTTTCCCAGAGTAATGCTGGAGTTCCATTTTTGTGGCACACTGTGCCTAATTTTCAAAATGCAAACAATCATTTTCCAGGGCAAGTAATCCAACACAAACATTCACATTTACATATTTATGCCACCAGAATCTGTTTTCAAGACATTCAGTGTGACAGGATGGAGAGAGAGAGGAACAAATGACCTTGATGAACAATGTGAATCCCCACCAGAAGAAAATTTCCTACTGTACACAAAATATGTCCATATAGGCTTTCCCTCCATCTTAAAAATAGAAATTATTTAGGTTTTCTCCAACATGGTATGTTTACACCACAATGAAAACACGAGGCTTCCCCATATCTTAATTCAATGCTTGTCTTGATGTTTGGGCACCCTGTGCCTAATCTTCAAAACTGAAACAATCAGTAACTTTCTCATGGCAATCCCTCCAACAGAAACAATTTTTACAGTTACCCCTTTCTCCCCAACACACCTTGCTGGAGGAACATTGTGGGATATGTGGACAGATAGATGCTTCACTGTTATACATAGATAAGACAATAAACAGTCTAAAATTCGAAACAAATTATCACACGATACAAACAGTCAAACCCACAGGTACTCAATTTGTTTGTAATTTAAATTTTGTTTTGCTGTTTCATAGTTCTCACAGACGATGCTTTGAGACTGGTAAATGTTGTGTTTAATTTGTACACAGAGTATAATACGAATTTATTTTCTTTTCCCTTAAGACTGAAAGCACAGATAAATCACACTTGCATCCTATGTAATTATATATAACAATGTGCATTCACATCTTTCAGCTAACACATCAATTACATTACACTCAACAACTCATCTTTAGAAAGCAAGGTTACAGTATTCAGACATTCTTTGACAGGAGGACTGGCAGTACAGTGTGTAACCATCACACAATGTATCCAAAATTAACCCTTTGACGCCTAAAGACCCCTATAGTTGTTGTACCGCACCGCTAACCTCTAAACGTTTCATTTTATATATTTATTTAACAAATACAGGTACTGAATATTTTAAACATGGTATATACTGTCCATTATTTTTCTCTTCAAAATGCAGTTTGTTTCATAATTCTGAAGTATTTGGTTCCTGTTTAATTCAAATTTTATATACAGAGTGCGCTAAAATTTAAAAAAATAATTCCGGCACCAAAAGGTTAAAAATCACTTGTTAAAATAAAGGTTCACATAGCAGTAGCACATACTCTTGTGTACTACAACAGCTAAGTCCCAGGTACCACTAGTTTAGACGTACGAAAGTACAGTTTCTCATGTTTTGAAAGCCAGATCAAGGCCTGCACTTCCAACTCCTACAGATTAAATTAAATGTACTGCCTTAATTAAGGTCATGCAGTGCAGAAGCTATTATATGGAAATAAACTTGTTTGCTCAAATTTTTGGTAATCATCATCTTACAACATGTCAAGTAGTATACAAAAAAGTGGTATAATGTGCAAGCTTCTCTCCTAGCTGCCAGCATGCTCAGAGGTTGACAAAAATTTGTCTGTTCCCTGACATCTATCTACAAACAAGCGTACCACCACTTTCAAAACAACCGAAGCGCAAATAGAAAACTCCTGCTGAAGTGATACAGCAACACTCTCACAGCCAATGCTATGTCATCACCATGCAGGTAGTGTTTTACCAGTCACCAGCAGTGTACTTTGAATAGTGTTTTATCCCAATAATGATATCAGCAAACAAAAAGATGCAGCAAATTTGTTTTATTGATTCTTTTAAGCGTGCTCTACATGTTTCGGGCGACAGTTTCACACATCTTCAGGAGCACTTTGTCTGTATATACAGCATTTTGGAACAATATACCGACTCTGCTGTCTGCTGCCGACCAGTGACACAGTTTGGATGGAGCTGCAGTTAAAAGAATCAATAAAACAAATTTTGCTACATCTTCTTGGTTGCTGATATCATTGTACTAGCGATGCACGGTCACACAAACATCAGTATCCCAATAACGTTTGAAGAACTGATTGCAGTACTCAGGACAATGTATGTTGGATAAGGATAGTCATTCAATGCCAAATTTGTGGTATTTTTTTTTTACTGTTCACCTATACAATCTCAGCATTAAACATAAAAACATTCAATTTCAAGACATATGGCCATAACAAATCTAGCTACCCCCAGTCTTTCACTTCAAAACAAAATGTCTTCAAACACCACATGATCAATGATCCAAAAAACTCTATGTACACACTTCAGAGGAGGAGTAAAGTTGATTGATGTCATTATGTGTCACAGTTTCTTCTCATCTTCAATTCCCAATCATTCGTGACGAAAATCTTCATGAATATAAATGAAACCACTTACATACAATTCAACATCCACCTAAACCTTCATTAAAAAATGTGTCTGCAATCCTGCCTCTGATAATTCAACTTCTACACAGTATGAAATCGTGACACAGATGACTAGTGTTGCTTGCGTTCACTTGCAATCTTTGCAAGGAGCTTGTTGCCACAGAGGAAGGTAACAATTCCAATTGCTAATAAGTACTTGATTGTCTGGAACATGTTCAGCTGCAGCCAGAATACTCCAAACAGTACAAAGATACCTGAAAATAAAAGTCTTCAGCATATTCTGTGAAAATCGAAGAATTCAAAGGCAAACTTCATTTGGTTCCTTATACCAAAACATTTTCCATATGGAGCCCTTGAAGCCCAACTAATCTGTGCTTTAAAAAAACTGAACAGAACATTAGTGAGTCTAAAAATGCGAGCAGTTTCTTATTAAATGGGCAAATTTCAGTTCCTGAATGGTGTGTGGATTTTTTCTGAAACACCCTATCCTTCACACAACTCCACAGATGTCATGCTTTATCTCTACAGCAGCACAAGAACTACCAGAAAAAGAAAGTGTTTTCACAACAAAGATATTTACTCTTACCTCCAAGTCCTAGATGAAAACCTATAGCACTGACAGAAAGTGGAAAATTTGATATGTTGACTCCCAGTTTGGCCCACTGAAATAAAACAGTTCATTCTAATTATTTTAGTACATTGGTAAAGTGATCTTTATGTCCAGGAAGTGCACCATGAAGATGGCAAAGACATCCCACACATTTCAGACTGCAGCAATTGATAACTGTAACCACAGGCAACTTCATGCTCTTGCCACTTCACACCCACTGGGGACATCTCACATCTGTGTTACACGTTTTGGACAAGAGATAAAAAATTGCTGCTCATGCCATGAAACTAACTTCAACTGTCCAGCAGCCAGCCAACAGGCAATTTTACTAACTGAGCTGTTATAGCTCACATATACAATGCAAGTTCAAACAGAATACAATGTGAAAGAGACTTTGGTATATAGAAAGAAGAGTGAAATGTGAACTACAGTTCATGTTTAGTTTCCAAACACACTTTACAATCCCGCATCCTCTGCTAACTTGGATGCTTGTTACTCTGCGAAACACTTTATTGTCTTTCCTTTCCTTATTTCTATTTCACAATTTTGAATCCTTTCCCAAACTTACAACCTGTTTACCACCATCCCGATCATTACAGAGTAACAGAAAACGGGTATACACAGAAGTGTTTTCTTCTTTTAGAAGTACACAGTAGTAAAATGTAACATAATGTTTTTATAAAAAAATTAAAAACCAAATGTCAATTGCTACAAATGAGGTAACCATGCAGGTTCAAACATGGATAAACCTCTTATTCTAAATAAGTTCCTACACTTTGTTACTGTTCACATGATAGCAACACTAAGATAACTTAACAAGTATCTTACACCCATGCTGTCATATCTCAGTACTGGCAATTTACTACCAAAGACAGCCACTGAAGGTCTAAGCTAAAAATACGACGATCTGCAGGGAGGACACAATGTAAAGCAAGTACTTGTCATTCACACACATACTTCAGAGTTCTGCATATTGTACCAATGTGGAATTTAAAACTACTCATAGTACTAGTATTTACACACTTACCAAAGCAAACAGCAGAAGAAGTGGTACAAGAACAAGACCTGTGAAAAAATTTGACACAACGGCTGCAGGACGTCGTTCTGGCTCCCGAAACAAGTGCTGCAATCAAGTCAGAGCTCCTTAGTCAGGTTACTTGCAACTGCATTACACAGTTCCAAGAGTGCTTCAGTTATGAATCTCTGACAACAACCAACCGACTCTTTGACACACTGTAACCACTAATGGCCACAAATGTTATGCAAAAGAGGTAAGTTCATCTCACATGTAATATAAACAGTCAGATATAGCTAAAACTCCATCCAAGTATTTTTAGGGTACAAAAACAAATCCTGTAAGTTTGAGTTATATGCATTTCATTATCAGACACTTTACTATAAGTACAATTATGATAATGTATTCTATAGTTTCTCTTACAGGAAAAAATAATTGTATTTACCCAAACCAAGATGTCTATAATCTAACATGACCCCCCACCCCAAGAAAATCATGTGTGCCAAGTGAAAATGTATTTATACAAATCTAAGAAAACCTGCCAAAAATTAAATGTCTGCTAAGAAAAAATATTTTACTGTTAATCTAATACACCTACTACACAAATTACATAAGATTCTATCTACCTTTACCAATTAGTAGCACTGTCTCCATCTGTACAGTCAGTGCCTTCATCTTCCTCACACTCACTACTAACATTCCCATCCTCTTTACTGTCATTCCAAACCATATTATCATCAGTCCCATCCACTGCATTGGACCCTTCAAAGTCACATCTGGTGAGATGTGCTGCCATGCCATTATGATCCACAGTGGACTAAATACTACACTTATATGGCTAGTTTATAAACTTACTTGAATCCATAAGATTCACAATTTCTTCCACAGATGGGTGTTTGTGGTGTTAAGACTTTAAATTGACATGTGTTCTGGACTTTTGTGATGTGTCTGTGCTATGATCAGTCTGAGGTCATGATGCAATTTATGGTTTTTAATTTGTGGACTGGTCCAGGGCTTATTTTTGAGCCTTGTACTGAATTTTTATTCTTTCAATAGCAATTTTCCTGCTTCTACCCATGGACTGGATTTGTTCCCAGGTGCATTTCATAGAAGTTACTGTTTGTGGTGCCAAGTGATCGAGAATAATTCAATCTAAGGGATCCACCAGGTTAGGTGCTTTCCTGCCTAAAAACAGAAACAGAGCTGGCTTTGGAAATGTCATGCTTACTAAAAAAGATTAGATTACAGACAGTCTCAAAAAAGAAGATTGTATCAGTTAACTTCAGTCCTGCTCTGACCTCTCTTTGGATTCCTTGTAGCTTGAAGATGGGACTGATAAGATTGTCCTGAATGTCAGTAAGTAATTATTACTCTGTGCTGTGTAATATCTCAGAAGACCGCAGGTCTCATATGACGATACGGCAATGCAGACCTTGGTTTGGGTCCACATGGCTCAATTAGGAATGATCTGGTTTGTAACTTCATACGCAAATTTAACACAACCTCACATATTTAAGCACCATATTTAAGGAATGGGGGAAAAAAATTCTTCTTGCATTCCCATAAAACAGTATTGTACAACTTAAAAATACAAACCTTAATTTCTGGTTTTGGTGCATATAGGTATTGATCCTTTGCTGGGGCCGGAGAAGGTCCATTGTCAGAAAATCTCAAAAAAATATCTGCAACTTTCCATGAAAATGAATTTGAAAGTACAGCATCACCCACAATCAGCTCCATGGAGTATAATCCTGACAAATACCCAAATTCTGATGCTTTACTTCCCACATCCTGCAGACAAAAATCAGAACTCCAAGTGACGTTCTGGTTACTAAATACATCCTTAAAAATAATGTTACTATTTATTAATATGTGCTTAAAAAAATATTGTCAAGTCTCACTATATTTTCTTCCTTTCTTTCTCCTCATGCACTGCCTGCTACCACCCAAATACTGCCTCCTGTTTATCCAAATAATTATTTAACTAACATTATACCCACTGGCAGTTACCTATTTTTAAACCCAATGCCTTACAATTAGCACGATTCCAGCTTTTTCTCGTGAGGTTGGGCACATCACCATCATACCACCAACTAGCCCTGATGTACCTTTTAAGTTTTATTTATTTCTTTAATTAATTTACTTTCTTTACCACCACAGTCTCTGACATTATCTTGTACAACTAATCAGCTGTCACAAACATTTCACATTCTTTGATCAAGTATATGAGTAATAATATATCTTTCTTTCGTGTGAAGAGGTTACCAATCCATGCACAACCCCCACTAGTAAACCAGACACTTTGGTTTTTGGATTTACTTCACTTGGAGAAGTTATATTCACCATGGTTGAAGGGCCTGCCCTACCCATTAGTTACCCTGTCACGCACGTCCTCCTGTCAGCCAGCCTGAGCTTCTCCAGGCTGGCAAATTGAATCATTAGAATTATTGAGCTCTCCCATAATATCATGGTAATAATCCATGCAGAAGTCTAAAATTTTACATGTAACATTACCACATGTAGTGGCAGCTAGCCTTCTGGATATGGAGACATTTTACTATGTGAGGTTCTCATCTTCCACTGACACAAGTCAATTAGTCTGAAGGTGGGTTATGATTTTATGTTATGAAATTTTGCAAGATGCACAGTATGAAATCTAAACATACATGACCCTGAGGTACAGTTATACAAGGTGGTTCAAATATGACCGGGACTGATTTGTGTGTAAACAAGCCGCACTGCGCAGCAGCTGTGCGACCTTCAGAGAGTAAAGCCACAACCTCCACCCTCCCTCCTGCTCGGGTTAGAACCTGTTCAGTCCTGTCTGGGAGTTGCTAGAGTGATGAGCGAACAGAAGGTACCGCGGAGCGTGGAACAACGCATTTCTCGTTGGAGAAAACGTCCCGTCCGCTGAAATTCACCACAGACTCCAACAACAGTATGGGGAAGAGTGTCTCTCACAGACCCATGTGTTTGAGTTGTGTAAGTGCTTCAGAGAGGGCAGAGAGTGCGTGGAGAATGAACCGCATGATCGTCGGCCGCGAACATCCGTCACCAAGCCAAACACTGATCGTGCAGACGCGCTTATTCTTGAGAATAGGCGCATCACTATCAAGGAACTTGGAGCAATGCTGTCCATCAGTGTTGGTAGTGTAGAAGACATCGTGAAATACCACCTGCACTATCGCAAGGTGAATGCACGGTGGGTACCATGCACTTTAACAGACTTGAA
>Ga0123357_10006043_pt1 | contig 14649 bp, 8 predicted proteins | sample TergutEmb28metaG_FD_89873 | JGI IMG/M metagenome (GOLD analysis project Ga0123357, IMG submission 89873) | Embiratermes neotenicus P4 segment gut microbial communities from Petit-Saut dam, French Guiana - Emb289 P4 | ecosystem: Host-associated > Arthropoda: Insects > Digestive system > Gut ...
CGGCCGAAACATGTTGAGCAATGAATGAGTATTGAATAAATAATAAAATAAGTGGCATCAAGTTGGTTTTTTCTCTTTACGCAACTATAAAGATGATGCACGGTCCAATAAACATAAGATTTATGTGTAACTGCTTTTAATATTCACAGGATGTATGGCAACTTCCATCTGGTGTGAGTTTTGATACTGCTGTTGCACTGGCAGATTCGTATTCGACAGCTCTTATTGGCCTAGTTCGACGGGGAAAATTAAAGAATACTGATCAGGTTTTGATAACAGCAGCAGCTGGTGGCCTGGGTCTTGCAGCTGTCGATATTGCAGCCAATGTATATAGAGCAAAGGTGAATATGAGTGAAAGTGAATATTTTGTGCATTATGCCAGGAAGTTTTCGTGATTTTTATATACAGCATAAAGTTTGAAATTAAGTATGTTTGTTCTGCAGAAATAATACAGGGTGTATACAGTGTGTTATGAAATTAAATAGTATTAAGTTCTAAGTAGTGAATATACCTTTGTTATGCTTGTTGTCACAAATTTTGTAAAGGTGGGAATTTTTTGCACAGCTTGCTATATGTTCATTGCCAAAATAATGATCTGTGTCAGCAGTGTACTGTATGTTCATGTGTAGACTGTGTGATTGTTGAAATGACATTTGCAGTTCTGTTACACAGGTCCTGCTAATCAATAGCAGGGTTAGGTTACACAGTGTCTTTCATGTGGCCCCACAAGGAAAGGTGCCGAGGATTTAAAACTGTGGACCACAGAGGGCACTTTATTCCTCCATTTTGACCAGTCCAGTGCCCAGGCAAATGTGTGTTGAGCACATGTCTGCCAGGAGCAGACTGGTGTTGAAGTGTCTTGTCTTATTGAAACACAGTGTTTGGTTGTGGCTCCTGAAGAAGACATAAGCAGCTATTCGACAACCTTTAGGAAAAGAAGATACTCAAATTGTATAGGGGGAGCACTGGTTTGCACTCTCTGGAGAACTTGCTTTGGAAGATACTATGGACCTGTTGCAAGACAGACTACATAGTGAGTAATTCATGTACACAGTCACAGTCATTGCCATCTGCAAGAAATGGAAGTTCAGTATTTGTAGTCACACATGAGGCTGCACTAGGTGTTGGCCAGCAGGCTGTCCGAATGTGTAGTGGTTTAGAGCGCTACGTTGTGTTGATTCATCTGAAATGGAACACTGTCATCAACTGTTCTAACCAACGTGTCCATGCAGAAATTATTTCTTCTCCTTTTTCTCCTCCACCTCTCCCCTCCCCCTCCCTCAAATTGTCTCATAATGACCATGCAAGGAATCTGCTTGTAATGCACAGTGAGTTGATTTTGTGAGGCTGTGTAGAAGAAGTTGATCATACCAGCCTTTAATGCCACATCCTGTCTGTGCCTTTTGTACAGTCACAGTGTTGAAACACAAGAGCAAAAGTGCTTTAACAGGTTGCTAGCAGAAGAAAACTCCCACCTTTTGTCAGCCATTTTGAACTACTCTGTTTCATTAGTGCCACTGATTCACAAGGTAGAGGTTTTACATTTGGTGCCAGTATTTTATATACAACTATATTTCTGTGTGTACAATAGAAACCAATGATAAATGATCCCTTTCTCAATGTGGATTGGCCATTCTTTGATTACAGGTAAGGAGGGTAGAAAATATGTTGATTAACCTGTAATGTACAGGGTACATAAGGTGCTATTCCACTTGATGTAGGGCTAAGAACTCCATATTGTAAAAATTAGCTTGCTGAAAAATTCTAGAAATGGCATCCTACTTGAATGGATTTTGTGACTCTAAATATGCAGCATAGTTAACCATTTTGTACCAGAAATAAATTTGGGGTGCAGTCTGCATAACATTGGGATTTAAATTACAGGAGTTATTTTTTGGGGGGGACAAAATTATAAGTACTGCAGTTAGTGGGAGCAGAAAAAACCTCCAACATGGCTGTAAAAAATGTCCATAATTGACATGCATGTTGAAGCATTTCTTTTAGTGTTATATGAAGCATTATTTTTAAATATTTTGGATAGAGAGAAGGTGCTGTGCACTAGCTGTGTTTGGGATGGTCCAAGTAAGTTTATTTTCATGCTCATCATCTTTATGTTTGATTTAATTGTTTAAATTGGTATAAAATTTTCAAAATATAATTTCATGCTACACTAATTTTGTTCTGGTTGTGTATGGATGTGGAAAGTGGTGGTATACCGTGAATAAAAAAAAAAATAGACTGGCAGGTTTTGAGGACAAGGTGCTGAGAAGGGTATTTGGTTCTAAGACAGAGGCAGCAACAAGAGGTTGGAGAAAACTGCATAATGATGAGCTTCATAATTTGTGTGCATCATGAAGTAATGCTGTGATCAGATTGAATCAGTTGGCATAGGCAAGAACAAATATCGGAAAGATAAAAAAATGCATATGTAATTTTCCAATGCTGTAGGTTTCTGATGTGGTATACACTCGTACAATCATTTAGCTTCATGTACTTTGGCATTTTAAAAGTATACTATGTGTGACAGACAGGACTGTTTACCATTTTCCAGTTGGGCCAGCTGTTGAGATTAGTTTCGCTTATTGGGCCCAATTGAATAGGTTTTATTATTTTAACCTTAAAACAGGGACTGGTACTTCACACAAAACATAATGTTTTATATTTTTTTTTATTGGTTTTAAAATGCCAGACAGTGAGCAAAGTCAATGAAGCTAATGATCTTAAATATGGAATTTTAGTTAGAAAGCATGAAGGGAAGAGACCACTTGAAAGACGTGGGCATAGCTAGGAGGACAATATTAAAGTGGATATTGAAGAAATGATGTGAGCCAGGATAAGGCAGTCAGTATAGCAACTCGCTACAGGTTGGACGGTCTGGGGATCGAATCCCAGTGGGGGGGGGAGCAAGGTTTTCTAAATCTGTCCAGACCGGCCCCGAGGCCCACCCAGACTTCTATTCGATGGGTACCACATCTTTCCCAGGGGTAAAGTGGGTGGAGTGTGGCTTTGACCTACTCCCATTTAGTTCTAAGTTTAAAGAAAGAGTAGAGCTATAACTCTACTCCACCTCTGGGCCTTTAGTGGCCTGTTATAGGGTGAACTTTACTGTTGTGTAGTTGATACACTTTTTTTTTTCTTTTCTCTACAGAATTGTTGTATGTACTGTATGCAAGTCATAAGCTTAATTTTGTCATGCTTAGTTCTCGCCTCTCTGTAACTCATACTCTTTGTTTACACTTCCATTTCTTAGTAAGCACACCAGGCATAGGAGGAATATAATTTCCTTCTATTTCTTTTTGTTTATAACTGGTCACGCTAAGTGTTTATCGTGTGAGCCATGTGTGGATTGATGCATGTAACAGTAGCTGCCTTATGCTCCAGTTGTGGTCTGTTGTGTATCCCGAACAGTGACTGAGAAACAGAGAATGAAGCTGGACCATTAGTGAGTGTTAACGGTAATGAAGAACCCTCTGGCGAGATTTGTCACCAATACAGTTCAGTTGCAACTGCAGTTATTCCCTAATTACGCACAATAAAACTCCAGTGCGCTGTACGTGGGGATTATTGAGAGTGTGTGTGGCCTGCCCAACTCCCCATCTTAACCTGAGATCCGAGCTCTGTCCCTCTGGGAACAATATCCAAGATACATTCCCCACCGCATCCACGCAGGATACAACATTACCGTTACCTTTTGAAGAAATGGTATGTGATCATATTGACTCGATTTATGTGACTAAAGATAGGCTTCAGTGGCAGGCAGTTGTAACATGGTACCTAGAAAAGGCAGGGAATTTCTTGAGTGGAGTAACACAAGCTTCTCAAGAAGACAAGTTGTGACAGTGGATGAGAAGAGTGGTTCCTGTATCATTCCAGCCATTTTATATCAACGTTAAAATTCTGCAGTAGGCAGTGGGTGAGCTAGCTGTGTTGTTTGTTATATCTTCACGCCAGTGAATGCTAAGAAGTCAAAAGGACTGTAGATATTTGTTTAAAACACGTTTCTTATTGTACAGGTAATTGCAGCGTGTGACACAGAGGATAAAGCGGCTTTGCTTAGAGAAAGAGGTGCATGGGCAGCTCTAACCAGTGTTCCAAAGGATATTGAAAAGAAGTGTGCTGAAGTAACAGGTGGAGGAGGAGTTAGGGTTGTCTTTGAATCTGTGGGAAGTGAATTGTTTCATAGTGTTCTGAAGTGGTGAGTGGTTTGTCACATTCTCTTAAGGTAGTCTACATATTTTTGTATATAACTGTAGTACCAGACCAATTCGTATCAATTCCAGGGGAAAACTGAATGTGGGTTAATGCATCGCACCAGTGCTAGATGATGGAGGAAACCTATCATTCCTAAGGTATTAGAAGATAACTACATGACTGGCAAAGAAAGGGAGTGGGAGAGGAAGAACTAATGAGACTGCAAATTTAGTAGTAATGCAAAAGTTGATATTTATAATTTGTGCTTAGAAGCACCATTGATGGCAGTGAAACTGCTGAGGTTAAAAGCACCAAGATTTTGTACACTGATATCTGTGTGTGTGTACATGCATACATACATACACACACACACATTTCTGTGCTCTGCATAAACTGTTTGTTCATTTGAATTTTATTTCCTCCCCTCACAACCCAAACTGAAAACACTGAAAATGAAAGTCCGGTTGTTGTGTTTGCCACTCTAATCACAGTGGAGAACAATGCAAAATAAAATGTTGGTGTAAAAGAACTTGGAACACTTAGGAGTGGTGGATATATTGATGACAAAATATGTATCCAGAAAAGAGTGTGCCATGTAATCAGTTGCTCAGTTCTTATATTGTGTAGCGTTGGTAATGGAAATGATATTTGTTGTACACTCTTTCTATATTTCTGAAATAGGTGCTAATGTAACATTGTGATCGATACTTGTACACAAGAGTGACATAATTTAAGTATATGTTTTGCATGATGGACACGTGGGAATGTAGACGCTGTGATATATAACTGTATGATTCTTGGGTATGAATCTGCACAGAGCCCAAGTTTCACATTTACACTTCTTAGATAACTACATTTTAGGGAATCTTAAACTTCTGTTGTGTTCAGACTGGTTGTAGTACTCACCCAGCCTATGTCCAGTGATCCCTTCCACAGAGATGAATTGGCCAGGGTATGAATTTGAGTGTTCACCTCTGTCTAATGTCTGTCTACAAAGCATGGAGGTTTATCTCCAGGTACTCCATATGACTTCATGCTAAGGTGCTTAGGCAGATGTAAAGGTGAAGGTAAAGGTCACCCCATAAGCCAAAGGTAACACTCAGGGGCAGTAGGGGTATAGCTGAACTCATTCTTAACCTCAATGCTTGTTAGGGTGGATGCTCAATATCACGTACTGGCTTCCTTTCATCCAGTACTGAAGGGACTGGATAGGTGGTGGGTTTTAAAATATTCCAGATTATCAGATGATACCTTTACTGACCTTAGTTTGTGTGGGTAAGTCAGTTATTTTCATTTAATCATAAAACGACTTCAACTATTCCAGTTATCATAAACCAAGTCATGGGTTGGCCTTCAGAAAGCATTTCTGTCAACCATTGATGCAACACCTTATCCAGTTGCACTAATTTAGGCTGTTTAATTGTCCGCTACTTGAAAAGGCCCTTCACACTTCTGCTTGATGCCACAAATGTTCAAAATTGGTCCTTCTGTTTCTTTATACCAGCTAACCATCCAGTATTTTATGAAGTGAAAACCACACTGAAGTTCCGTAGGAATCATTAACATTACATGTTTCCTCCTGTCTGCAGTACTTTGCCATTATAGTAGGTTGATGGGGTCAGTAAAGTCCAGCTAACACAAGATAAAGTTGTGGTATCAGGACACATTGTGAACATTACTGATGGCAAAATTTTGGTCCTCACCTGCTTAACTCTCAGGATTTGCAGAGTATCAATAGCTGAATTAAAGAAATTGTACTGTACTGTACTGTACTGTCTTTGTATTTAGCAGTGTGGTTTATGGTGATTTTTAAACTTTTTTCTTGATTTTGATTTATTTAGTTTTTGATTCGCATATATGTCTTCAATTAAATTGTGGTATGTTTACTGTGTTTCCAGTGTTGCTGCTGAAGGTGTTGTGATAGTAGCAGGTACTGCTTCAAGGCTAGTTCCTGAAATTAAAACCAGCGAGCTGCTGCCAATGTCATTTAGTCTTATTGGTGTATCTCTTCGGAACTACAGAAAATCCAATCCTGAAGTTTACAGGTGATTGGTAGTGTGAAAGCATTATTACTAAAGTCACATTGTTTAGTATGAAACATGTTTCATTTGTAGTCTTTAATCCTTCTGTATTTTTCATTGTCTAATGGTATCCATGCCGATCCCGGTGGGTGCACTGTTTAAGGTGTAGGTCTAAAGGCATGGATGTTGGTCTGTTGTGTTTTTTGTGTGTTATATAGGTAATGGTCTCTGTGATGAACTGATCACCCATTCAGAGGAGTCATATGGAGGGTGTGTGTGTCTAATTGTGTGTGATCAAGAAACCCTAGCAAGGCGGTAGCCTAGGCCCAAGTTTGGCTATTGTGCCAAAAAAAATGTTGTTTGTCCTTTTGTCTGCGTGGAACAACTTGGCTTCCATGGGAAGGATTTTCACGAAATTTGATATTTGAGTATTCAAAAATCTGTCAAGAAAATTTAAGTTTCATTAAAATGCAAGAAGAGTATTGGGTACTTTACATGAATACTTACATACACATAGGGGAGTACGTATATCACTGAATTTTTACTAGAATGAGAAGTTTTCCAGACAGTAGTTGTAGAGAAAATCAAAACACATTTTATGTTCAATAACTTTTGTCACCAATTGTACCATTTATGAGATAATGTGGAAAAATATTGTAGAGCATGACAGGGCACAGTTGACAATATAATACAGTGCATGCACTTTGCATGCTGGATGACTAAGGCTACAAACACACCTCAGTGTTATGTTATACATACATTGTCTGCCTTGTATGATATTGTCTAGCTGCTATTGAAATTTTCATCTGAATTTCTCATGTGTGTTTTATGGTATCGTACCTAATGCTGAATAAATCACTAGAGCTTGCAATACCAAGAATGTTGAGTTAGTGGTTTTGTATGTATATGTAGGAGGTACGAGGTGCAAATGTCAGCTGGGACACACCAGTCCTTACCGAGATTTTACATTTGCATTCTTTTCATCAGTTGCTATCTAATTCAGACCGTGACTGCTTCCTGCCAAATTCCCTCCAGTTTGTCAATTACCAGTCAGCCAACCATCAGCTCTCTATAGGCTGAACTGTTTACAGCATTGTAATATAAACCACAGAAAACTGAGAATGTGTATCTATTTAATTACACTGTCAGTAGTTCGGGTTGCATGATGTTGTGTGGTATAATTATTCATGTTTAGTGATTTGGAAAAGGAGTGGAAGGAAATGGCCTAATTTGAGGTACAGGATCTCTATTTTGTCTGACAAATATCTGTCACTTCTAAGACTGATGGGCTTGGTGACAGCTTAGCGAATGCCACTATTCCAGTTTTCCATGAGTCGTGTTCTCTTGTTTTAGTTTAAGGTAATGTTTCTCAAACTTTTGCTTGAGGACCCCTTTTGGCTTCAAAAAATAACCTCAGATCCTTGCATCCTTGCACATGTAAACAGTGTGTCCAGATGATAGATATCCAAAATTAAAAATTTATATATCGGAACTGATTTTATATAGCTACGAATACATACCAGCAGCGTATGTAATAATGCATTGCTTGATTTGACCTTATTTAAACTGATTGTCGCTTGCTTTGCGGGTAAAGATACTCTGACGGTCACATGAAATAAACACATCACCAGTTAAAGTTGTTCTGCAGTTATTTTTAAAACAATGTTTTCCTTTAACTAAAAGACTTCAAAGTAGCTATTATAGAAATGTATCCAAGGATCCCCTGAGAACTGGTGATATATCGCTTGTAATCCGCAGAGCACACTTTGGGAGCCACTGGTCTAATGTATTGTGGTTAATATTAGGTCTTTACTTGGCATATTTAAAGAAATTTTTTGAATGTTTTAGTTCAATGTATTGCAATTAATGTTAGATTTTTGCTCACTTTGTATTAAGAGGTCCTGGAAATGGTTTCCTTCAGCTTGCAGACAGGCATCATATCTAATAAACACATTGTTCATTGCATGTTGTTCTGCTGGTGACATTGAAGGTGGTACATCCGGAACACAAACTGTGTAAAACTTCTCACCTGCTTTTTTCTGCAGTTTCTAAATAACAGATTGTACTGCTTGATCTTTTTGCTTTGTGTTGGATTCCTTTTTATCCTCACAAAGGTTAAAATAAATTAGAGATGACTCAAATGTGCTCTTCTCTTAGAAGTTGAAATCAAGTGTCTCTGCTAAACAGGATAAGTTTGTGGTCTGTTTTTCCAACATGCACTGTATAAAGGGAATGGTTCACAAAATTCTGTCTTGCTTCATGGGAGTTTTTTCGCATATCATACAAAAAGTGCATAGAGAGTAACAGATGACTGAACACACACTCCAATATAAAATAGGGCTTGCTGCCAGTGAGCGTGCATGTGTATGATGTAACTAAGTCAACAGAAACTGACAGACTGTATTTGCCAGATATAATAATAAGGAACCTGCTGTATATAAATAATTCATTACTGTCCCCACAGCTTCAAAACCTCTGAATTTGCTTTTACTGTATTCCATCCCTGCTAGTCCAATTGGTTTAAGTATCCTTGCTTAAATAATTTTACTATGTTACGGATGTTTTCAATGTAGTGAGTCTAGAAATAGTGCACATGCATTCAGGCCTTTATGCAACAAACATTTCAATATAAATGCATGCTTGACTTGCTTGTTGAACTAGTGGGACAACCCTTCATTGCTGTGTGCTAGCAGTACAATATGATGCATAGGACAGTATCACACTTTTATTCTGGGGATACCAGTACCGCCTGAAGTATCACTCATTTAGCACCACCCAGGGGGGATGTACAGCTTAAGGAATGTTGCAGATGAAAGTGACATTGACTAGAAGGCAGTGAGATAGCAGGCATGCTAGCCATAAAGGGTACTGCATTACATACTAAAGAAGCAAGAAGATTACAAGCTGACTCATTGAAAAAACTCTTGAATAGCAAAATAGCTAATAAGTACAAGCAAGTAGCTGATGAGCTGGCCACAACAAAAAAATGGAGAGAGATCCACAAAATCTGGGTAGAATACAAAGGCAAACCTAGGAACGAAGCGGTAGCAAATTTTAGGCTCAAGACAGGACATGACTGCCTAGCAGCTCATTTAGAAAGGATTGGTATATATGAATCTAGTGAGTGCACAGTTTGCCAAATACCAAACTCCACCATGGATGAGGATCGCTTGCTACTTTGCCCAAAACTTGATACCGACCAACAAGTGCTCAAGAACACAATCAAACTCTACTGGGAAGCCAGAGTGATGATGAGATAACTTCTGCCATAGGAACAACAACATCAATATTGCTGTTAGTTAGCAGTATATAACACAGGACAACACTGCACTTTTTAGCTGGCATTGTGATATTACAGAGAGGAAAATACTGTACTTTCAAGCTAGTGGTTCAACACTAAAAATAGGATGAAGCAACATTGTTTGGCTAGCACTATTATGCTACAGACAGGACTGTGTTGCACTGTGAGCTAGCAGGATTTTACTGCAGACAGCCACAGCATAACACTTATGGGATAATGGTACTGTGACAGATGGGACAACACTGCACTGTAGATTTGGTGCTAGATTTTTGCAGATCAGGCAGGATCACACTACTTCTGCATCTGTTCTCACATTGCTTCTCTGATTGGTGACATTTTGATATAAAAGTGGGTTACTGTACACAAGGACATTTTGTTTACCTTCATTGCTCCTGATGTGATTGAAGTTGAGTGAGTTTGAAGACATATATGGGTGTAGGAGGAAATATTTACCTTTACTTTGTTATGTATGATAGAGAATTAATGTACTTTGTTGTCATGTATAAATATTATTATGTTAGGCTTACAGTGAAATTTTCTGCTCATGTAAGACGAAGTCCTTTCAATGTGCACTTTATTCTGTTCTTTAATTTGTTGTGATATTACTGTTACAGGCAAATTGTTCAAGATGCAATTGACATGGCAGATCAGAGACTTGTTAATCCAGTGATTGCAAAGAAGTTTTCACTGGAGAAAGTAAATGAAGCTGTGCAGTTTGTTTTGGAAAAGAAATCTACTGGGAAAGTAATAATTGTAATGAAAAATGATGATTATGATGACTAATGCAGTTGTAACAAGCATAAACACAATGTAGCATAAATAATTGTAAATTTTGTACATACAAAGATAAAAACAGAATTGGTGTGATAAGCAGGTATATCTGTGGTGTATGGTAATAAATAGGATTGAAGTAGATTAGTTTATTATGTTAAAAGAGTTCCGATTTTGTATTTATGTTATACTTACGCCCATTTTGTGAGGTGTCAGCTAGTGTTGTAATGGACTGTGGGAATGAACTAAAGAGTTAACAAATTTTCTGACATTTTAATGTATTTTTACAATATGTACATTGTTCAATATAGGAACCTTAACTACAGATATTGTACAGTCGTTTATAACCTTTCTGCTAAACCAGCACAGTTTTGGACATTCAGTATCTGGAAATTTTCATACTGCATATCTGTATATTGGAAGAGATTAGTCAGCTGTTGAATACATGTTATTAAAATGTAATTACAGTAGTTCCTTGGTAATCCATATCCCAGGGCAATCTAGACAGTTTTGAACCAACTGTAGCCCTCTCTTTCATCCTGGTGATCCATTCTTTGTCCGGATTACTAGGGGAAACTCAAAGACAATCCATAATCCGAGGCTGGTGGTGTGGGTGCGAGAAGAGCCAACCTGTCATTTAACTCCACTGCAGTAAGGACATGGTCTGTAATTTGTAATAACTGTCTTTCTCTCTTATTTTGCTATAGAGTGAAATCATAGCAACATGCTATTAATGTTATTATTTTTCTCATTAACTCACCGTTAACACTCTAGAGTCATACGTCACACCTTTAATAACAAAGGTGAAGGTAAGTACATGTATTACCTATTGCTGAATTGTACTGTCACCTAAGACCTTTCTGACTATGTTGCATGTATTTAAAATTACAGATCTTTGTGTGGTCATGTACAGCAGATCCCGTAAGTCTAGTCACTTGTGGACATCATGCAGTGTGTGAAATATGGCTTCTGTTGTGGATATGACAGGTCAGGTGCATCCTGCTTTTACTTGCCACTGTTGTTTCACTTCAGTGCTTAATTCTGTATATTTTCTAATTTTTTTCGTTACAAACAGTTTGCAAATCATCCAATCACGCCGCTGCTGCCATCGCCGCCACTGCCGCTGCTGCTGCTGTTTACCATTAAGTGCAGTATTTAGGCTTCACGGAGTTAGTCTGTAGTGTTGAGTAGTCATTTTTTGTATGTTAGCCCATACCACTGAATTAGTCCTCAGTAATCTGGATTGCCAGTTAATCCAGACCACCCCTTCCCCTCTATAGTCCAAATTGCCAAGGGACTACTGTGATATGTGGTATGTGTCTTACATACAGGATGACTGAATATATGATTTCTTTATTTCCCAGGCTGCACAACTACCTATCACTGTACAAACCCTGTGCTTTCTTTATCAGTAGTGGGCATGTTATCAATTTCTTCATCTGTGACCATATGGATGTCAACATTTGACACTGGTGGTGATAATGGCAAAAGAGCGCAGATCTCAAGATGACTGAAAGTTTTGCAGATGTGTGCCTTTTTATATTACTGCTTGAATTCACATTTCCATGAAGATCATGCAGTTAGATTGGAGTAACCATTCCTCAAGCATACCTCTTGTTGATTTCAAGTGTTCTCATCATCCAAGAAATACATCAGTTGTGGTGTATGTATAAGGTCACCTGTCATCTTGGTAGTGCAATAGAACAGCATTAGTCCATAACCAAATGATCTGGAACTCCTGATAGCCCAACATGACAATTGACAAGTGCTAGTGAGCAAACTCAGCAAAGAAAGAGTTGTGTCAGGATTAGCCAAACCAAATAATACCAAGCAAACTTAAGCTCATCACAATCTGATGTGATCTCAGTCCACCATTTTCTGTTATGAAGAAAAATGCTTTTATTTTCTAGGCCTTATTCAACTTGTATTTTGAATGTTTATATGCGTCCAATTATATCAGTAGTGTCCAAGGCAAATGATCGTACTACTGATAATAAATGTACATAACAGTAACATTCCCAAAGAAATTTCATTTTTTTAAGATGCTAGAAAGAGGCATAAATCGGAACATTATCTTGGGTGAATTTAACTTTGGATCTTTGATGAAGTGTGACATAAGGAAGAACAGATAAATTGCAAATATTTTTGCAAAGTGTCAGACACATACCAAGCATACTGTTGTGTGCCCAACTCTAACCGACAGTGCCGCTGGATCCAGCTATGAGTTTTTAAGTGCAGGCACTTTGAAGAAAAACCCATTACTGGGCCCACGCTCATTGATAGTGCAAACCAATTTCACAGTGAAATTAACATTACTGAAGCATATGTTTTCTCAGAAGGATGACTGTGTAATTTTAATTAGCAGCGTGGTTTCTACAAGTTAGAGATTAATGGTGAACAAAAGTCTCATTGTGCCATAGGAGTATAGCATTATAGCAGTATTTTTGAGCTGTTGGTGGACGAACATGGTTTGGGTTTGTCACCTTCTAAAATATGTCACACATTTGAGACTTGGGTCTTGTGAAAATGCTGGATGAAACTTTTGTGAGGATTTATCTAAATAAGAGGATTTTACTGACTATTGTTAGGCCTAAATGCATTGTCAGGATTCAAAACCATAATTGAAAATAATCCAGGGAGGAATCATATTGCAAATTGCTCAGGAAATTGAACAGTGGCTTGATATACATAAGACAAACCAACTTATTTTGAATGATTCTGCTATCATTGGAAGCCCTGTGATACAGAGGAAGATGATGCAGCGATGGGAAGATAAAAATATACATGTCTAGAGGAAACTGAATTGATTGCACAAAGTGTCAGATTTTCAGAGTGTGGCAGCCAATATAGCAAATCCAAAGATATGAACTGTTTTCGTGCACAAAATAACTTTTATACAAAGTGTTACAGTCCTCTAAGGAAACCATTTTCAGGAATATACTGACAAAGGCATGAAAGGTACTGTAGATGAGCTTTTGCCTCTGTCACCACCAGTGTCAATTATTAACATTGGTAAGGTCACAGAGGAAGATATGATAACATGCCCACTACTGATGAAGAAGCACAGGTCTTGTCAGATGATGATTAGTAATGTGCAGCCCACGAAATAAAGAAAATTAGATATAAGTAGGCTCAGGATTATATGCATATTGCATATTTTAAAGTTTTTTCGTCAGTATGCATTTTGCAGTCATTGAGATAATAAATGCATCTTTCATTATTTATTGGCTGTAAGTGAAAGTATAAATCAAGCCAACAGTTGGACAGGATAGTCTGCATCAGGATAGTAATGATAGTGGGGTTAGACTAGTTAACTTCGTCACACCAAAAAATCTGGTTGTTAAGAGCACAATGTTCTCTCACAGGAACATTCATAAATACACCTGGACTTCCCTTGATGGTAAGACTCACAACGAGATTGACTGCGTATTGATAGATAGGAGATGGCATTCGAGTGTACTGGATGTGCGAAGTTTTAGGGGAGTGATTGTGATACAGATCACTATCTGGTGATTGCAAAGGTTAGGGAAAGATTAGCAGTGGGTAAACAGGCCGCACATAGGTTTGATAGGCAAAGATTTAACTTGAGGAAGCTTAATGAGCCAGAGGTTAGGGAACAGTATCAGATTTAGATTACAAACAAGTTTGCAGCTTTGGAGAACTTGAACGATGACAAGGACGTAAATAGAACTTGGGAGAACATTAAAGAGAATATCCAAACCTCAGCGAAAGAGAGTCTAGGTCTGCACAAATTGAAGCAGAATAAACCCTGGTTTGATGAAGAATGTTTAGGTTTTTTGGATCACAGGAAGCAGGCTAAAATGCAGTGGATACAGGATCCAAGCCAAAGCAATGTAGATAATCTGAACAATGTAAGATGTGAAGTTAGCAAATATTTCAGGAACAAAAAGGAGGCATATCTGAGAGCTGAAATTGAGGAACTTGAAACTAACAATAAGATCAAAAACATTACGGACTTGTATAGGGGTATCATTGACTTTAAGAAGAGGTACCAGCCTACATGTAATATAGTAAAGGATGAGAAAGTTGACTTGGTTGCAGACACCCACAGTATTGTGGCTAGGTGGAGGAACTATTTCTCCCAGCTATTCAATGTGCCTGAGGTTAAGGATGTTGGGAAGGCAGAAATACACACAGCAGAACCACTAGTACCTGAGCCAAGTGCCTCTGAGGTTGAGCTGGCTATCGACAAGCTAAAAAGTAAAAAATTGCCAGGTATTGTTCAAATTCCGGCAGAACTAATTAAAGCAGGGGGTAGAACAATTTGCTTGGAGATTCATAAACTTATTACTTCTATTTGGAAGAAGGAGAAACTGCCTGAAGAATGGAAGGAGTCGATCATAG
>Ga0123357_10006044_pt1 | contig 14648 bp, 8 predicted proteins | sample TergutEmb28metaG_FD_89873 | JGI IMG/M metagenome (GOLD analysis project Ga0123357, IMG submission 89873) | Embiratermes neotenicus P4 segment gut microbial communities from Petit-Saut dam, French Guiana - Emb289 P4 | ecosystem: Host-associated > Arthropoda: Insects > Digestive system > Gut ...
AAACTGAAGTACTGGGAGAAAAACATTATACAGCGTGGGTGGTAGATGAATGGATGAGTATGGAGCAATGGTGGAATGATACTGAAAGGGGAAAACTGAAATCCTCTGAAAAAAAATTCCCATTGCTATTTGGTCCAACAGATATCACACATGGAATGACCTGTGATTGAATCCTAGTCTTCGTTATGAGAAGCCGGCAAATGAACGCTTAAAAACTAAAATTATCTTGAACTATTTTAAAGGTTAGTTTTGTGTGGTGTATTACCCGTATTTATTCCTCAAAGCCCAGTAGTCACTATATACACAACCGGTTTAATATTCAACAATTCTACGTATTTATGTGTTTTTTGTGGATCTGAGAACAAACAACGATTATTTCCCTATACACCATTAACTAACTGGCTTTTATAACAGAGATTTAACCCTCTAAAGCCCAGTGGTCACTATATGTATCACCAGTTTGACATTCAACAATTCTACGTTCTGCCCACACACTGTATTTATGTTTTGTGTCGATCTCAGAACAAACAGCCATTATTTCCCTATACAGCATTAACTGACTGGTTTTTATAACTGAGACGGAGTGTGTTTACTGCGCGGTACGACTGAATGTTTATATATAATTCAACTTAATTTTGTTCTCTAAAGACATAAAGCGCTGTTGTTCCGTCTGGTCCTTCCTGTCAGTTCGTCCCATCTTCCTCTGCGCCGCTCCATACTTCTCCCACTGCCTCCTGCGCTCCTCTCAAATTTCAGACGGTCACCCAGATAGTCTCAATGCACAAACATCGGTGCCTAACGAATTGACACCAAACCTGAACTGCTTGCTTCTTCACCTGTTGCAGGTGGTGGAGGCCGTCATGTTTCAGCGCGTCGTGCTCTACGAGACCTGCATCGAAAAGTGGCCGTCGTGGAAAGCGCGTCTCTTCTACGCCGTCTGTTTGCTCCTATTGCAATCTGTCATACCGGCGCTGGTTGTTGCGACGGTAGGTGACAGCACTGCCAACTGACGCTATCAGTGTTGTAAACATTTGCTAAATAGTCACTGAAATTTTTGCTTCCTTATTTCTCCCTTTTATCACTTTTTCATTTTGTACTATTTGCTCCCCCTTTCCTCCATCTTTCCTGTTTTCTTTGGTCTTTTAAGAACGGGGATTTTAATATACTTCTGTTACATATGAAAGGTAAAACTGTCCTTCAGCACAACACATAGGCGTATGTAGGACAGTAGAGTTAGAGCTCCACCCTTTCTTAGGCTCTGCAGTAGAAGGGCTGAGTGGTCAACATCACAACATCACGCCCCGCTCGCTGTCCCCGTTAAATATTATATAGGAGTGTGGGTGGGCACAGCTTCCGTTTTGGAGCAGAGCAGTGTCTTGCCTCTACCAGGGACGGAACCACGGACAGTCCAGCACTTAGCCTATTCACGATGCTGATTGAGCTATTCCGGACGGTATTGTCATCGTCATGTAACTGTCATAGTGTTGGAATTCGAAGACCTGCACAGTGAGGAACCGCAGTGTATCACTTCTACAGTGCTGATCTGGCGATCAGAGAAAGGAAGATGTGATAGACGGGACATGTAGCATGCATGAGAGATACGAATGCATGTACGAAATTTTGGTACGAAACTTCTACTGGAAGAAACCAGCTGGGAGGCTTAGTCGTAGGTGGGAAGACGACGTAACTCAATGTGAGGATTTTGATTGGATTCTGGTGGCATACAAATGAGACCGGTTGGTGGCTACGGCGATTAGTGCTGTTTCTTTACTAGATGAACAACTTTCAGCTTCCCGAGAAGGAATATGCTCGACTCTCTTGTAAGGCCTGTGCACAGGGTAGACCAACGGACTTGCTTTGGACCGCCACATTTTTTATACCTGCATTATTGGGAACACTGAACAGTACCTAATTCAGTGCAGCGTGCCTCATTGAGAAGCTGATGGTTCCTCAGGGTGCCAAGAAATTCCACGCTTTCCATGGAGCCCGAATTTCAATATCGTGTTTAAAAGCGCCACTGCCTATTTCTATCCTGAACCAATTGAAACAATTCACGCGGTCCCTCACTCTTTACTCCAGATCTCTCCCATCCTGTAAGTTAGGCCACCCCGCTTCTCTTAGTGTTCAGTTGTCACAACACAGACTTGTACTGTACACTAAGAACACCTAATGCGTTGAAAGTTTTGGGTATTAGTGCGAAGGTAAGGACACAACTGCCATTCACAACCAGGTTCGATTGTTCATTAAGTTGCTACTTACTGAGCTGCTGCACGTTGCGACTGAAATGTAGCAGAGAGACAGTATCAGGCAGGAGGTCAGTGCGAAGTCAGTTACGGTTTTGTGGACCAGTGGAATTGGACTCTGATTATCGCTGAACCGCCTGCAGACATCAGACTTTAGTCACGAGTCCGTAAATTAGTCCAATCAGCTCTACGTCACCAGTACCAGCACAAACAGACGGTTTGTTTCCCGCTCCGAACCCTCGGGCGTCACGTTCACACTTCGTCCTCCTGCTGTCTGCAGACTGACCGATGTGCCACATGACACCATTAAATGTGCAGGGTCCACTTATGGTGTCTGGGCATGGCGCTGTACAGCGACGTCAGTCTGCGCCCACCGGCGGTCCGGTGACAAGTGTCGTGTTCAGGGACATAATAAAGGGACTTTCAGGCATCTGGACCGGGTTGTGAGCTCATTCATTATCCTGCCGAGGTTACGTATTGTGGGATAAGGCGACCGGAGTGTGAAGCTGACCACTCACCTCTATCCATTAGCTCACGCTCTTGTTTGCAGTGCTTGGTGCGCATGCTATTTAGCGCCATAGCGCAGTGACAACGTAACACCACACACAGCAAGTGAGAGTCAAGTGACACTAATACAGTGGCTTCTTCGTTCTTATGTCAAGATTGAAATTTGTCTTCACAAACGTAAAACTTTTAATATTTAATATGGAAGTTCGGAATTGCTACGTTTTGAACCCCCGAAATAGTCTTCTGGAATGTGACGTCGTGTAGTTTGGTACTAATTTACCGACGTTTTCAAGGAACGCCCTGCCTCATGAATCTGAGGCAGGACAGAGCATTTACCTTCCTCGGAAAAGTCGTTATATTGTTACCAGACTGCACAGCGTCACATCCCCACAGACGGTGGTGTACATTTACCGGTGCACCTCCTGTCTGTCTGTCCGTTTTTTCCAGGTCCACGCTCGGATAGCTTCGTACCTCCACGCCCATGCCACGACCCAGAAGGATTCGCGGAGAGCCCGCAAGGAACTGGAGCGCAACCGCAGGACGACGCTGCTGCTGACCGGTATCGCTGTGCTGTTCGCCGTCAGCTGGCTGCCTCTAGGTCAGTAGTGCTGCCTGACACTAATGCTGGTTGCTGTCAGCTTACTTCGCGGCTCGAGGAATTCAGAGTTTTGGTTTTACTGAGGGCGTGGCTGTTACAGCGACAGAGCGAGCTAGTTTATGTGCTTATTTCACGATGCTGCGAACACCAACATTCGTCTAGTTGTCTGAATTAATGCCAGTCTACTTGTCATATGGCTTAATGCTTGTTTGTTAGGCTTTAGAAAGCACAAAATTATGCGACAGTTGCACAAAATTTGAACATTCGGTGTCAAATAACTTCTGTTTGTTTTCGGTTAGTTTACGCCTCACAGCATGTTGACAGTAACTGAAAATGGAGACTTTGGCAAATGTAAAGGAATAAATATGGAAATTAGGATAGGCCGTAGGAAAGTTTACTGGCAGTTATCAAAAACAATAAGTAAGGTAATGGCTTCCTGTAGACTTGCCAGGTCTGGTTGTTTATATGTCGTAATATAACATAATTTGTATGGTGAAAAGTCAGAAACAGGCAGATTTGACTGTAAATAAAACAGTGTGGATGCCGCTAGGGCGTTCAACAGCACGAGTCTGGGCAGAACATGTCAACTGTCAAGTTGAAAGGATTTTTGCAGCTGGTGTGTCTGAGTGGAACCTGAGACAGTGACACTGCTGAGGAAGTGCCACTGGGCAGCAGCCCAATATGTTCCTTTATCGTAAGTTCAGCAAGATGCGAGACAGCAGGGGCACAACGATTGGGTGCTCCGTCAGTTCTGGGCAAATTAAATATACATTTATAATTAGAAAGCGACAAGCAACTGTAATGGAGCAAGTGACGCGGCTAAACCCGGTAACGTGTCACAAATCTGAACAGCAAATGTCAGCCAACAGCAGAAACCTGCCAATTAGAAGCTCCAGAACCAAGTTTGTCTTGATTAAGTGTGAGAGTCGGGGAAGCTGATCGCGGGCTTTGCAGGAAACTGCCATGAAACTTGTCCTGCGAGAAGGTCGTCAGATTGACCGAACTGAGCGACGCTGTTTTAGCTGTCTGCTCCACATGCGTCCTAAGGTGTACAGGACGGTAGCAAAATGTATCCTGTGGTAAAGTGGCTGAAGGTAGCAGTTGTGAGTGTGGACAAGTTTCGACAAGTTGCAATATGATATGATTCACATGTATAGAGAGTGACATACACTGTTTAGGTTAGGTTAGGTTAGGTGAGGTTACATTTCATTAGGTTTAATAACTGTGCGACATTTCTTTCTGCCTGCTTTTTACTTGTCAGCTTTTAAAGTGTGTTAAATTTTACTAAAATATACGGAGTTCAGAAGCCAACAGTTACCAACAGCAATTATGGAAGTAGCTAGACAGAAGGACAGAACTGACAGTACCCACTGCTAACAGGAACTGAGGCACGACTCTGCTACTAAGTCACGCGTGGCTAGGAATTTGCAAGGGAGGTGGGGGGGGGGGTATCTGTTTATAGGAAAGGGTACGGTACTGTTCAGGGTTTCAAAACGGAATTGTTGTGTGCATTGAACGGCCGGCTGTGCAGCACGGTGGGTTAAACGAATTATGGAGCACGTAGTGCAAATCAGGTGCAAACTGCACAGTCAGGTCAGAAACAGACGGGACTGGAGACTAGGGAGGAACTGCATAAGAAAGGGAGTTTGGAACTGACGGAGAGAAGGACATTTTGTACTGGTGGAACCACAGTCGACTGGCGTGTGACGTCATCTGGTGTTCGACAGAACGTGGCCTTACAGCGGCACAGCCAGCAGTTGCTGCAGTTCGTGCTGACAGCAGCGAAGACAACAGCGCAGTTCTGTGGGAAACATCACTAAGGGTCACTGGATATGTTTCCGGGAAGTTTAGTTCATTGCGCCAAGTGTTTGGAGGTGCCAGATACCGATCATGCGTGAGCAGATAGACACATGTTGTGTTGGGCTGCAGCTGTGACGTCACATCGTGTCGCGTCTGCTTATGATCTGCCAGTTACCTGCACAGACAGCGGTAGATACGTCCTATGGTGCTCGTTTCATGCTTTGGTTGAATTGGATATTAGAAACTACAAAAGGCATGTAACAAGCCATTACGTCACCGCCAATCCATTTCCGAATACTTATTGATCAAAGATAGGATACTTGTTGAGGAAATATGAGGCATGCGCAGTGCATCTCGCTGGAACTAGGAAATATCTGGGTTTGCGGTGTAATATGAGATGGAGGTTCGAGGATACAGACGATCACAAAACGGCTTTCGTAATGGATTGAGAGGTGCCGGGTTCGAATGTAGGTCGAAGGGCGGCTGTCGTGTGTATTCTGCCATTCAGTCAGACATTGAGATACGATGGACAACTGCGGCACTGCTAGCTTCTTCCGCATCCTCTCAAATTTTTAACTCACTCTTATGAATTCTTTCGATGCAGCGTACTTTCATTTAGTGAGAGCATCGTTAAACACAACACACACTGCCGTTGAGAACTTTTGTGGTCGGAGGCGTAACATTCCCTTCACTTTGCCACTTTAAGGTCCAGTGGTCACTGTATGTACCGCACAGTGGTCACTATATGTACCGCATAATGGTCACTATATGTACCGCACAGTGGTCACTATATGTACCGCACAGTGGTCACTATATGTACCGCACAGTGGTCACTATATGTACCGCACAATGGTCACTATGTACCACCCAGTTGTCACTATATGTACCGCCAGTTTAACATTCAGCAATTCCACGTTCTGCCCACAAACTGTATTTATGTGTTTTTTGTGGATCTCAGAACAAACAGCCATTATTTCCCTATACAACATTAACTGACTGCTTTTTATAACAGAGACGGAGTGTGTTTACTGCGCGGTACGGACTGGACCTTTATGTACAGTTCAGGTTACTTTTAGTCTGTGAAAGTCAGTGTTTCCAGGTGGTGTAACTTTGTATTTCCTTTCTTTAAGTGAAAATGACGGTACGATTAGAATGTTGCGGAAAATTTGTTCAGTAGTATTATAAGGTGAACACAGAATATTGAATGATTCAGCAACCGTATGTGTTTTCACACACTTTGGGTGACCTCTTGAATACCGAATTGCAGTTGAATGCTTTACTCACATTCATCACGTTTCTAAGGAGGCTTGAGTGCGGCAGGCTGCAAATTGAGGTAACAGAATTACTTACTGCCAGCGGTAAAGAACCGCCCCCAAGCCGCTCCCATTTGGCCGGTACATTGACAGTAGCGCCTGCTGCAGAGAAAATTCAGCTGGAAGAGCAACTCAGCTTTGCGCCTTGGCCGATACCGTGTCAGTATGGCAAGTGAGTGACCGCGTGATGGCAGCACTGCAGTTTACTGCACACGTGTGTGTCCTTTCATTTGTCCCCACAACAAAAGTGCGACCCAACCTTCGCCGCTGTCCACAAAACTCCACAACATTACGTGTCGATGTCTCATACCGAATTTCATCCGAATCAGTCAGTAAATGAGGAAAGTCTGCATAAAAAGTTGGATTTAGGCATTACAGTTTCCGCCGTACGGATTTGCATAAAATTCGCAAAAACTCAACGAAACTGAGTGTAGCTGGATGTGGCAGTGCAGCCAGACACGTGGCTGTATTGTGGCTGTAGCCACGGTCGCTGCTGCAGCTTCTCTGCTGGTTGTGCGACGCATCAGGCTTGGTTCATTTGATCATTTAGTGTTGCACATTCAAGCATGTATGTGCAAGTATAGTGTTGCCTGTGGTTTTGTGTGGGTGTGCAACTTGGTATGTGGCGATAATGGAAGAACGTAGGGTGATGGTGTATGAGAACAGGATACGATGTGACAGGCGAGTGGAGAAGACTGCGTAAGGAGGAGCTTTATGATCTGTACTGCTGACCAAACCTCATTCGTGTGACCAAATCGTAAAGAATGAGATGGGTGGGGAATGTTGCACGTATGGGAGAGAAGTGTGTTCAGTATTTTGGCTGGGAAACTTAAGACACAAGGCTTGTTTGAAGATCTAGGTGTATGAGGGGAGTATAATATTAAAGTGTATTTTAGAAAAACAGAAAACAAGTGTATCAAATGGTTCATTCTGGATAAGGATAGAAATGAATGGAATGCTATCGTGAACATGGTGATGAACCACCGGGCTCCTTAAGGTGCGGGTTATTTCTGCACATGCTGAGGAATTGTGAGGCAGCGTGCTTCAGTGAGCACGTTGCTTAGAAGTTATTGTTTAGAAGAGTTAATTTCAGATCTATGAGACTGTCACTCTTAAGATAAGGTTGAGTCCTTAACCTGATATCCTTAAGTTCGTAAAATTTTCAACTGCAGGAAAAAAGGAAAAAAGAAAACCACGAAATACTTGATAAAAATTCCATGAGCGAGACATTAAACACAAGAACAAGACATATAAAAGACTGAAGGTAATGGCTGCAGTACGGACTGTATATGTCACTGTAGCTTCACGTGAAGGAGTTCTGCTGTCTGTGAATTCAGGTGACAAAAAATGCGTTTTGGAGTGCGATTATTTTGAAACAGCTCTGTGCGGGTCACAACAACACATATGTCATGACCTTTAAGACCAACGGCCCTGGTACAGTCGGCACTTGTAACATTTATGGATTGCACTGGCATCACTGCGACTCTCTCTGACGGCTGCCACCGACTCTGCAATGCGATTACTACGTCAGATTTTATTTGTCCCCGCCAGAACTACTGGAGCGTTTGTGGACTGGAACTGGGTAATTGAAAATAAACTGGCTTTGGATGAGAAGTGGAGTGAATTGCATTCCGTGGACACAAAGAACACGCAACTTCCTGTTCATTGTTGGGTGTTTTGATAACAGAGGCAGTGTTTGTCTTACGTAGGAGACCGTCAGTTTGTTTGTTTGTTTGTTTGTTTGTGTGCAAAGGAAACGTAAGCCGCAGGAAAAAGCAGTGATTTATTGACACAAGCCGCCTTCCCTTGCAGGCCGCAGACAAGCACAGTGACATGAAAAGCCTGTGTGTGTGTCTGCGTGTGTCTCAACACAGTCTCGTAACTTCTTGATTTATGAGGCAGTCTGCAGAGAAGAAGGTGCGGATGGCTGAAAATCGGCAGACCTTCAGTCTCAAGTAGCCTAACGGCTGCAAAATGATTTCGCGGCGTAATTATGAGGATTCAGTTCTTCCGACATGTGACGCCGTGTCAGTGAGAGGATGGTTCCCGACGTTTCGAAGAAATTCTGTTCCTTCGAAACGTCAGCAGCCACTCATTTAACGACACGGCATCACATTGCACAAGAGTTTAAGCTTCAGAGATACGGCAGTGAGAGCCTCAGATGTCGAGATTATGTGAAATTGTGTTGTGCCAACAGTGGGAAATGCGACAGTGCGGTGGTGGGAGCGTGTGTCGCTGTGGATTGGTTTCAAATGGTTCATTGCATTGTAACTGTGTTGTCTGTTTTATAAGCTGTGCAGTTCTTTAAAAGCCGGTAAATTGTGTGCAGCTCGGCGACTGGCAGGGGCGGTGCAGCCAGGGTGGCCAGTGTCCGGCAGCAGCTGACAGCCCGGTGGCACTTGTTAACACTTTGTGACCTGCCGTTTGGGGCTCCACCTTGTTTCCTCCGTAACATTGGACCTGCTGTTTTGCGTCACCCACAGCCCGTGGGAGGCAATTTGTTCTTGATAGAGCTGATGAACAGCACACGCAGAAGCTGGCACTGTAGACGTTGTAAATTACTTCCCATTCGTCTTGTTCTCGGATAAACGCCCACAACTTGTTCATGAAGTTCTGAACAGTAATTATGGAACAGATTCTTGGTAATATTTATGTAGGCTCTTCTTGTGGGTTTAATAGCTCTGGGGGCACTTACCTATCTTATATTTGAGCTACTTGTGTTAGAATGAATTTTATTCGCCGGGTAAGTTTTAATTATACCGAGTTAATTAAAGTTTGTTGAGCACTTCCTTAGAAGATACTTGAAGACGGACGGACAGATATTATCTCATGATACTGCCCTCATTTTGCACATTTTGCACAAACACAACACGAAAGGCAAACATCAAAAAAAAAATAGCAGCAGAATGAGTTCAGATTTATACCAACTTCGGAGGAGAGACGTGACGTTGTTGCGCATTGTAATTACTGCGTACTTTCTCTCCTATCAACGCTTCCCAAGGAACTGTAAACGAAACATTATTAAAGGACGATTTATTATTGTCTACTCCAGCTTGGTGTTTGTACCTCGGATGTTCGTACACTTACAACAAAATTCATTAAGGGATGTTCTTGTACACGAGACAGGAACTGAATGTGGGGCAACAAATTGCAAGACGACAAGTCAAAGACTGCGTGGAGTCTACAGACATTTATTGTAATTGTAAAGTGCACTGTGATGGAGTGCGAACGTAGAAAGCAGCGGGAAATTGTAGGAAGCCTAAAGGTTTGTTTGGGAAGCGTGAGGAGTGAAGAACAGTATGACGTTGGTTGGAACAGAGTAACTGTAGAGTGGAAGGCAGGGATCATAGGACTGGGAACACAGATTGTAGGACTGAACAAAGGGGTCATGGGACTGAGCATACTAATTTTAGGACTGAACACAAAAATCATGGGACTGAGCATAAAGATTGTGGGACTGAACACAAAGGTCATAGAACTGAGCATAAAGATTTTGTGACTGAACACAAGGGTCATAGGACTGAGGACACAGATTTTAGGGCCCGGACACAAATATCATAGGACATAACCATGTGTTTCGCATCAGAAATATTTACAGCTGTATTGTGTCACATTGGCAGAGTCATCAGTTTGCATCATAACTGTTACAGCTCTACCACACCAAGCTGGACAACCAGCGGCTGCCAACACATTTTGTATCCTCGAAATGTCTCGATACTCAGTGCAGGTAGTAAGGTAAAGCCAAGCCCATAGAATTTGTGGTGCGACAAACAATTTTCGAATTTTTTTGTTGTGACGATGGAGACTGGCGTCTTCTGAACTGTGACTCCGTGGGAGTTGGTGGGCATTTCCGCCCTTGTTGCACTGATGGTGGAGGTACTATTTTCATACGAAGCACACGGTGTCACTTGCCTCCAGGCACTGCAACACTCACGACCCTAACACAGACAGCAGCCAGTTACCAGGTCAAGTGACGCTTAATGAAGTTTCCTTACATTTGTAGGTCTGTTCTCTGTGTTGGTGGACCTGTTGGTGACCCCCACTGCCCCCACGTCCCCAAGGAGCCTGTACGTTGCTCTGGCGACCTGCCACGTCATAGCTATGACGTCGGCCGTCTCTAACCCCATAGTGTACGGGTGGCTCAACTCGAACATCAGGCGAGAGTTTCTGCAGCTACTACCAGCGCGGTGCGCATGCGCAACTCACCGTCGCTCGTCCAACGAGCGTGCTAAAGCCACTAATATAGGTGAGTGACGTGAAGCGTCGCTTTATGTATTATGGGTGTTGGTGTTAGTGTTGTCGGGAATAATTGAACTCATTGCAATTCCTGTATGTTAAGGCGCTAAGCCAGCACCACAAACGCAAACACAAATAGACGCAGGCAACAGAGAGCAAGCGAGGGTGTTCGAGAGCAGAATGAGGCTGCGGGCTGGACTGGCCTGGCAAATGGCTGTTTTGTGCACGGTGATGAACTTACGGGTCCACAAAATTCGGGGAACTTCTTGACTAGCTGGAAACTAGCAGCTTCGCAAAATGGGCATTGTGGTGTGGAGGTATTTTGTTATTTAGTTAGTTGGTTAATATAACAAAACTCCACCTCCGCATACTGTTGACATGTAGACCCCAGACCGGCTTTCCCCAATGCAGTTTTTCCTGGTTATACTCAGCGGTTGTGGCAGCAGACCGTGTGCCAGCACCCACAGCTATGCACGGAACGTTGTACCGTCCAACAGTGCCTGTGTTTAGCTGATGACAGTAAAGTACAGAGCAAGAAGACGTTTTGGAGTGGTGGTACAGATCCGTTCATTCTTAACAACAGCCTTGTAACAAGTGAACATTAGCCACACGGCTGCCCGCTTTACCACTGGGGGTAGAGCCCCCGCAACCCACTGTCTGGGCCCCAGAGCAGGTCTGGACATTTGGAGAAGAGAAAAATATCTTAACAATCTTGGGATTCGAATCCAGCCTGTGACCTATTCACTATACTGACTGAGCTATCCCATATTCTTATTAAATATACCACAAATAAAGAAGTAAATATATTAATTACGTCAGTACAATAGATAGTCAAGTAAATAAACGAAAACATAAATGCATTTAAGAATTTTTTTTCGAAAAATTAAAATGTAAATGTGGTTAGCGGTAGCTTGGAGTGGTGCGGTTTGTGGTTGGCGGTAGCTTGGAGTGGTGCGGTTTGTGGTTGGCGGTAGCTTGGAGTGGTGTGGTGTGTGACGTAACGGTACTTACGGTAGATCGCTGTTGCTTCTAGTTCACATTGGTCGGTGTATGACTGCTGGCAACATCAGACGCGTGTACATAAGGGCACGTGTCAGCTTGAATAGGCACGACACGTGCTGCATGCTGATGTTGCAACTTCCTTATTTTATCCGGCAAATACGATCCATTACTCGCTGCTGCTGCTGCCCTCCGCGCGGAGCATTGGGCTACCAAAAACGAGTCGACAGCAAGCTACAACCGATAATATAGTGACTCTACCTAAAGCGCCAGTCGTAACAGGAAGGACACGGAGCGTCTGCTACAGGCTGGGCCACGCAGTACCAGCGATCTGCACGGTCCAGGTACTGACCTTGTCCAATCACAGTACTTAATCCGGATGCGGCCGGGATAGCTCCGACGGTAAAGCGACTCGCTACGGGCTGGACGGTTCGGGAATGGAATCCTGGTTCTAGCGAGATTTTCCTCACCCGTCGAGACCGGCACTAGCTTCCACCCAGCCTCCTACACAAAGGGTACCGGTTCTCTATGACAGGGGTAAAGCGACCCTGACCGCGTACCACATAAAGCGCAGAGGTTAAATGAAGAGTAAAGCTATATCTTCACTCCCCCTCTGGCCTTTAATGGCCTGTTCTAGGGTGACTTTTACTTTAACTTCGCCTCATCCGGCTTATGTCGAAGATTCTCTTAATTTAAAATACCTTCTAAAAGGCCTGAAGGCTACAAACTTGCTGTCCCGTACAGTGGCGTGCAGCTTACGTCAGCAGCCATACATTTTGCAGTTGGTAATTATAATGTAATTTAACTGCGCTGAATTTCCTTGCCGCTGTTTTCAGTGTCAGTCAAAACAATGACACAAAATTCAACTGATCCGTGCTCTGGCGCCGTCTCGCCCTGTCAGTGTCACACACCGCATCTGCTGAACTTTCTGACCCGAAGAATAAAGCAATATGATGCTTGGAAAGGTCGCGAAGTCCTGACCCACAGCCTAACGTCCCTGAAGAGGTGGATGTCCGGGAAAACCGCTGTGCGCGCCTCTACTCTGGAGCTCTTCACTGCTCTGACCCGCTCTAACGGTTTTGTTTCCTTGTGTGCAGGGGTGGCCACGGAGGAATTGACGACACGGACACACGTGAACCATTGCAGTGTGGCGCTTCATAACAACGGACCGGCTGCACTGACGGAGAGCGTGGCGCTGCTGACGACGGCAACCAATCAGGATTCAGAGAAATTAAAGGATTCTGGCGAGGTGTCCAGTGTTTAGCAAAATGAGGAAATGACGGCTGATGAGTGTTTGTGCGCAGAGTGGAGTGGAGCTACGCAGTTCACCGTACTGCGGAGCGTTCAGGGCAGTGGACAGTAAAGCCCTCGGATAGCAACGTGCCACATTGACATTTTGTCCAACACGAATCCCACATGACTTCCTGTATGAACCCTAAGCTACTGCACGGTCTGTCATTACGTAAGTACATAACAGTGGCGGTCACAAAGCTGTATCACTACACACGCAACGCAGTTCTGCTGCTCCCTTCATTGTCTGTGCAAAGGCTTCTGGGAAAGCCACTTCGAGGGTGAAGCGACTGCAAATGAAAATATCAAGCCATTTCCTCTGGTTCCTTGGTTAAAAATGCATGAACTGTACTTCTTTTATCACGTGTACAGTCATGGTGGTGCTTGTCACTTTTAGGTCTGGGTAATTGAATATCCAGTCCTTACCGCGCAGTAAACACACTCCGTCTCGGTTATACAAACCAGTCAGTTAATGCTGTATAGGGAAATAATCGCTGTTTGTTCTCAGATCCACACAAAACACATAAATACACTGTGTGGGCTGAACGTAGAGTTGTTGAATGTTACACCGGCGGTACATATAGTGACCGTTGTGCGGTACATATATTGACCACTGTACGGTACATATAGTGACCACTGTGCGGTACATATAGTAACCACTGGATAGTCAGACTAATTGCACACAGTAAGTCGTATCTTGAACAAAGTTCTGTGGCACAGAAAGACATTCTGACAGCCGCTGACAGCACTTCTTGGTAACTCTATTACAGCCACGTTTTAACATTCACAAACTCTACGTTCTGCCCACACACTGTATTTATGTGTTTTTTGTGGATCTGAGAACAAACAGCGATTATTCCCTATACAGCATTAACTGACTGGTTTGTATAACCGAGACGGAGTGTGTTTACTGCGCGGTACGGACTGAATGTTTCAATGTAATTTAGGTCAAGCTTAGTCTCCTAGTCGCCAATTAGCTGTGACAAATAGCCCATATGTCTGTTCTCGCAGTAACTGAATGCGCAGGTCACTGCGTTATGCAAAGTGCACAGTGCGTCTTTCTGTCGTAATGGCAGACCCGAGGGCTGCAACATCCTTTGAAAAAAGTTTCATTAACTCTTTGGAAATAAAGTCGTGGGAAGCTTATTATCTCGTGAAATGAAGTTTCCTGCCTCGCGTTTCTTGCGAAAGAACTGGTCTTATCACTCCTGGTGGGAAATTAGTTTCCACTGTAACTTACAACGCTGTGACTGACGCAAGTGTGCCCTGTGCTCTGTGCCCTGTGTCCTGTGTACGTCTGCAGCCTCAGAGGAAAATGATACCTGTGGATTTGCAAATGTCGAAGCTCCTCATTATGTAGTTTTCGCCACTTCCCTGTTACCTAGCCCGTGTTCGACCAATATATCTCCCTCAACACCCAATTCTCGACACACCCTCATCACCCCATTCTCGACACACCCTCAATACCCCATTCTCGACACACCCTCAACACCCAATTCTCGACACACCCTCATCACCCCATTCTCGACACACCCTCAACACCCCATTCTCGACACACCCTCAACACCCAATTCTCGACACACCCTCAACACCCCATTCTCGACACACCCTCAACACCCCATTCTCGACACACCCTCAACACCCCATTCTCGACACACCCTC
>Ga0123357_10006045_pt1 | contig 14647 bp, 7 predicted proteins | sample TergutEmb28metaG_FD_89873 | JGI IMG/M metagenome (GOLD analysis project Ga0123357, IMG submission 89873) | Embiratermes neotenicus P4 segment gut microbial communities from Petit-Saut dam, French Guiana - Emb289 P4 | ecosystem: Host-associated > Arthropoda: Insects > Digestive system > Gut ...
AAGAACAATACGACCTATGTGGTAATTCAACAGAATAGTCGCAAGCTCCTGATGATGGATATATTAATGTCCGAAACATGTTGAGCACATAAGAAGTGAAATAAAATAGCAAATGACATAAAGTTGATCTTTTATTCTTCAACAATAAACTTAGATCTTTGATATTTTTGTAATTGATCATTTCAAAACAATATTTCATACAAAATGCTCAGACATATTCAAGATCTACCTGTATATCAAGCTTAATATTCCTAGATGTAATGAACATTCACAGACATATATATATATATATATATATATATATATATATATATAATATTAAGTTTTCACTTATAAATTTTCCTTACTTAGACATCATAAAAATCGCACGAAGAAAACGGTAGATAAATGGATAAAATGTGACGTAATAACACCACATATGTTACTTACTTACGTTACACCATATCAGTGACTTCGGCCTTTCTCGTTCTGCTTGATTTCTTGCAATTACCCAGTAAAAGGCAAGATTTTATGAAAACGTGTTTGCAGACCACATATGTGTTTACTTGCCCTCGTCCAAGTTTATCTGCTACTTTTCTCAAAGCAACAAAAGTTGGGTGAGATATTACCACAAATTTACGAAATAACTCTTATTTACTAGCACATGAATTTTCTGGACAGCTTTCGATAACAAATACCCAATATAATATTTAACGAAATTTCGAGAAGTGGGAAACGAGTTGTTCCATGTGGACCTACGAACGAACAGAGGAAAACAGACAAGACAAATTTAATAGTCGTTTTTCGCAAATTGGCGTAAGTGCCTGAATTAACATGCCCGAAAAGAATCGTGCAAGTTTCATAAAGAAACAGAAATAACTACATTACTCTAAGGGAGAATTACTGTATTAATTCAAGACTGCTATAATATGATGGCAATGAATGACAGGGATCTTACAGCAGATTCAGCATTTTTCCTTCGCTCCCTAATTATCTGTTTCTCACACAGTTTCGAAAGAGACATGTTGATAAAATGTGTAGGAAAAATGACTGATAAGTCTAACCCTTTTACAGTCCTGGAAGACGTATATAAATCTAACTACTCTTCAAAAGGAGGAAAGCGGTGGCGCAGTTGGCTGAGACACTGCGCTACAAGTCAGAAGGTCGCGGGTTCGATTCCCGATGGTGTCGTTGGTATTTTCTATTGACATAATCCTTCCGGCCGCACTATGGTCCTGAGATTGACTCAACCTCTAACAGAAATGAGCTCCAGGAATATTTCTTGGAGGGCAAAGGCAGCCGATGCTTAGGGCTGACAACCTTACCACCGTCATGTTCCGATTGTCTTGAAATCTGGGAGCCTCAACCTTCTGGATTCCTCTGGGCCTGTCCAGACTTGTAATGGGATTGCTTTACTTTTACTCTTCAATGGAAATTAAATATAACTTTTTAGACATAGCTTTTCATGGCCAGTTAAGAATTCGTCTGAACTCCGCGGTTTCATCAGCAGTCCGTCCGTTGCTTCTGCTTTCAAATGACAAAAGCGCAGCATTGAACCCTACATTAACATGCTGTTATGTGACTGGAGTAGGGGCGTTTTTCTTCAATCTTAAGAAGAAAACATTCAACGTGAAAGGACTTCATACCATAGAAATTCTATAGGGTCATTCATGGCCATCGGTACTAAAATTTTATTCATTATTTTCTTCGAAACGTTAAACATTCTCCTGTTACAGAAAGGCAGTGTGTTGAAATGTCTATTAACCTTGTTCAGGGAAGAAATATGTGTTACTCGTTTTCTTCTTATGACTACTCGAATCACTTCATTGGTTTAAATCAAAATTTCTTGAAAATAATGCAAGGATATACTAGCAAGTAAAAAGATTTCTAACGGAGTTGGCAAAGCCGACAACTTTTATTCGTGCTTGGACAAGATTAAAATTTTTATGTATTTAAAATGTATATATTTTAATTATTCGAAGAAGAAGTTCTTCACAATGAGCTGCACGGCCATAAAACCTGATGAATTTCAATATCAATTCATAGACGAAGATACATTTATTGACGAAAACATACACAGGATACTGCCACTGTGCACTGATACCAGGTCTTAACATTATAACAAAAATAAAATAAGGGAATTATTGTTAAAATTCTTCAGCATCCATGGAAAAATAAAAAATTCACCCAAAAATTTTACTGGAAAGCCTCAGGTGAAATGAATGTTTGGAATGTCCTAGGTGTAGACAAAGATAATATTAAAATGTATCTTCCAAATAAATATTGTTGTTATGGGCCTGATTCGTGTGGCTCAGGATAGAAACTCTAGGTCTTTTACTGGTGAGCAAGGCAATAGGTTTTTAATTGAAAGGAAAGATGAAGGAATATTTTGATAATCCGAGTTACTCTTAGTTTCTCAAGGAAAACTCTGCTCCGTAGAATTAGGGTTCGGTCATAGGATAATCAAGTAGCCTAAACTGAAGAAATAAAATTAAATTATTTTGCACAGTGTTCTTGAGCCCCGACAGGTGCATACAACATTGCAGGAGGACCGACAGGAAACTTTGGAGCGGTCAAGTAGCACAAGAAAGAATGGAAGTTGCCTTCGGCTACCCTCGAGTTTTTACCGTCGATCATCACTGATCCTACACTCGCTGGCTTGATATATAGTTAGCAGTGAATCGAACCCATTGTTACGTGCATTAACGCTCCCTTGCAAGAAGCTAAGCGCTGGCTGTACTCACTTTTTATCTCCATTTCCCTTCCTTCGTGTCGCTTAAGGGTCGGCTTCTTGGAAAATCGGATAAGTGCTTTGCAGCGTAGGTCACGGAAAATGAATCATTTTTACACTCCATTTATTTAAAATACTTTTTTAAAGGCCTCCAGACATTTTATAAAGAATGGTATAAGGAGTGTCAAGACAGGTCATTCATCATTTGATGATAGCCACGTATATAGATTATTAATGTTGTTGGTTATTGCAGATGTGTTCGACATCTCTCTGTGTGTGGAATGATTGAGTTCAGTGTCTTAGTTCAAAGTGCCTTCAGCAGACATAAATTCAATCAGAGGTCATCAGAGAACTAGCCGACACCTGTGGCAGTGTTTCTAATCAAATACCGTTAAACTTCGAAGTTTTAAACTGCGACCACCCAGAGTCACATTTCTAGGACCTTCACGAAGTAGGCAGGTACATGTAAAGTTATGAGCATGATTAGGCAAATTATGTCGTGATGGTATTCATATTATTCTCCTTCATCTGTTATAGATTAATGCCTTGGGTCTATTCCGGTTCAGAATTAACCCACGGCACAATTACGTTCTGTTAACTAAACATAATTATATAATATTATAAACATTCAAAAATAATTGAAGAATAAGAGACCAACTTGATGTCACAATTTATTAAGTTTTATTTCACTTCTTCTATGCTCAACATGTTTCGGACATTAATACATCCATCATCATCACCAACAAGCAACACCGAAACTCCAACACACATCGAAACAAGAACACACAACCAATGTGGTGATACAATAGAAAAATCGCAGGCTCCTGATGATGGATGTATTAATATCCGAAACATGATGAGCATAGAAGAAGTGAAATAGAACTTAATAAATTGTGACATTAAGTTGGTCTCTTATTCTTCAACTATTCTTCAACATACGAAATAGTTTGACAGTTTTATTCTACCTACTCATATGAATAGCTTAACATCAACGGTGTGGACTTAAATAGGACTTCGACTGACATTCCATCAGGAATACAAGTATAAGTAGAGTTGCTTAACATCTTTGGTTTCAAACCATGCCTTATAAATTAGCAGATCTAAGTAAGCGAATAAAATAAAACCAGTTTGACTGATAATGCACTGTCGTTTAATAGCAGATACAATTCCTTTTGCATCGTTATTCTAGTTAAAAATAAAATTACATAAAGCCGTCACGCTCGAAGGTAAGATTTAAGCAAATTTGTGGCAACTACAATGTCAGTTAAGATGAAAACAACACAGTGCAATTTACAGCCGTCTGCTGCATCAAGCAAGACAGTTTATACTTAAACTTTGCGGTGATTCAAAGCGAAAGTAAATGTACAAATGTCTGTACAACGGCAGGAGAAGCAAAATGACACAACTTTAACTCTAATTCTCACACACGATTTCTGACAAGGAAAGGAAAGCAACAAGGAATGAAAAATTATGAATGTTTGTGAATATTTAGGAAAGTATTTCCTAATATAGTGAGGTGAATTCAGTCAAAATACAACTATAAATATATGGCTAAATGATGGTGTTTATTAGCAATAGAAAAACTACATGTTTCGGCCTATAGCGGCTATCTTCAGGTTTTGACAACTTGAAGATGGCCGCTGTAAGCCGAAACATGTATTTTTTTCTATTGCTAATAAACACCACCATTTAGCCCTATATTTACATTTGTGTTTTGACTGAATTCACTTCACCACATAGTTTAAACACACAACAACGGGGATGGCATCTCAGAAAGTATTTCCTAAACCATTCTAGAGATTGATATTGTGGTACTCTGAGTCATACAGTTGTGTAGTTTCGTAGGTATTTACAAATGTTTGGGAACAATCCTTTTTTTTTTTTTTCCATCTCCAGAGTGTCTTGCCACCACACCGTGGGAGCATTTTTCGAAACCTAGTTAACAGTCCTCTCCTATTGCGGTTGTTGCAGGACCAATATTTGTTCATTCTCTCATATCCGAAAATCAGAAATGTCTTCACAATGTTTCTGTATGCGTTCTTAATTTATTCTTCCCAATTACTCCTTTAGCTCAAGTAATATAATTCGTATACTCTAACATTCCTATTACAAATGTATTGATCGCAACATAAATTTGTGGAGTGTGTTATGTCTACGAGGCCAAAAATATGTGTATCATTATAACAGAGCTGCTATAAACAATAGACTGCTTAACAAATTCGTCGCAGGAACCTGTTTGTTTGTCATCAAGTTATGTAGAAGTGTAGTAGTTCTTTACTTTGAGAACTCAAGAAATTAAGGGCCTCCTAAATGTCAGCAATACAGCACACGTCTGTATAAAGAAGTGACCCGGCAAGAGAATCAACAATGGGACAAGAATTAACCGTTGGGGGCCTGAATTTCCTACGAATAGTATTTAAGAATTCTGTTCATATCTCGAAAAGTATACATTGTGCTACAAATGGACATAAATTATTAGTAACAGGCAACCAGAAATATGTGCAGTTATAGACACCGGCTGCAACAACAAGATAAGTGATCTGTTGTTAGGCACGGCATGAATTGCTGACGAAGAAGCGGATACGAATATCACGCAGTGCGAAATCAGCCGCGTCCTTGCACATCAGGCGCTTACAGATGTTGCTTTCACCGGATCGACTTCCGCCATTGTCAGCACGTCTGCTGGACCATAATGCCTGAACCAGTGCTCATGTCTTGCGGGCAGACAATCCGAACATGCACAGGTACTTTCAACCGCAACTAGGATAGGTATTTTTAAGTTGAACAAGTTATTGTTTTTAGTCGACAACAGTAATGAAACGGGACTTTGAAACACGTGCTGCTGTGGTCACAAATGTGGCCACAGGCTAATAGTGTTTGAAAGGTTGAACTGTGGCCGAATGCTGTGCTCGTTACGTGTCTAAGGCCAGGGGTTGCAGACGTCTGCTTCAGTCCATTTCCCTCAACATTACGAGTGCAGTCAATTTTGCTAGTACGCGTGTGTATCATTCACCTTTTCATCAAAAGCGTCATAACGACGCTTTTGATGAAAAGGTGAATGCTTTTTGAGTGACGCGAACTTTCACACACTCGTATTGGCTGTTAGGCAATTTCAGTCACCAGTGTGAAGATACAAGTTTGGGTGAAGGGTAAAATTTCTTTTTTTGATCTGATCCTATTTTTATTACGTGATTCGCCGTAGAGCTAGAGCTCACAAAAACGCAACTATTATTACATTAGAACAGAACTGATTCTAGGCCATTTGTTTTGGCTTCAGTTCTGTGTATTTACAGAGCAGAGTAATAATAATTTCGTTTAAGCTTATGTAAGTAAAAAGGTAAAGTGATCCCGTTACAGTAGGCCCGGTGTGGCGCAGAGGATGGGTAGAGGTATAGCTCTACCCTTCCATGACCGCAGCACTAGAAGGGGGTGAGTGGTTAGCAGCACGCCCCGGCCGCACTTTACCCCCAGGAAAGACCCGGTACCCATTTTACAGGAGGCTGGGTGAGCCCCAGGGCCGGTCTGGACGGGCAGAAAATCTCGTCCCCACCGGGATTCGATCCCGAACCGTCCAGCCCGTAGTCAGTCGCTATACCGACTGAGCTACCCGACCCACAGCTTATGTACGTATTTTGAAATATTTACAAAAGAAAACTACATTTTGAAACGTAAATTTAAAGTTCTTATCTCTTACTTCCTCAATGATTGTACGATTTATTTCGACTTCAGGTTTATATAGGCCTTCTCCTACTTACGGAGAAACAGGTAATTGAAATGACACTTAAGATTCCAGTTGCGGTCTCACAGTAGACATGATACTTTCCTGATACAAAGTCCAACCAATTAATATGGTTTTGGAAAGTTGCAGCTCTTTAATCTCAGAACAACCCCCCACTTCTAATTTCTGTGGGGAAAGATAAAGGAATGCCTTTTTTCTCGCTAAATTTATTTACGTGTTTCGTATGCTCAAATCAGCTGCCAACACTTCCACAAAGATCATCAACAGGTCGGTTTTTGTAATAAAATCGTGATATGTTTCAACGAAAAGTTTCATATAAGCCGACTAAAAGGTAAAGCAATCCGTCTACAGGCCTGTACAGACCTTGAGGTTTCCAGTAGTGTGAGGCTCCCAGATTTCTAAACAATCAGCATATGAATGTTGTAGGATTGTCAGCCCTAAGTTACGGCCGCCTTTACCCCCACGAAATATTACTGGTACTCATTTCTGTTAGAGGCTTAGTCGACTCCAAGGCCATAGTACGGCCGGAAGGATTAAGTCAATGAAAAATCTCGATAGACACCATCGGGAACCTAACCCGCGAACTTTCGGCTTGTAGCGCAGTCTCTCAACCAACTACGCCATCGCGTACCTCCATACAAAACATATACTTAAGCCACCTTAGCACTGGCACAACATATACAGAAACCTTCTTCGTAAAATATTTATCGTTAAATTTGTACATAGTAAGAAAAAACGAATTAGTACAAAATAACATAACATAAAATAACTTAGGTCCAATCTAATTATGAAATCTGGACTTGTAGCAGAAATAGAAAGGAACAACCAAATACGACAGAATTATTGGTTTATGGTTCGTAGAACGATTACAAATGACTCTCGTGTAAATAACGCAACAACGTGAAAAGATCAAGAAAGTAAAATAGGGGTTGAATAACAAAATACTCTATTCTAAATACATAGCATAGCTAAATATGGAATATACGCTTTGTTTCACAACGGGAGTGTTTATGAAGTCTGTTTTAAGAAGTACTTTCCGTGTCCTACTCAGTCAAATTGCGCTGTGTACGGTAGAGTGATCACCTTGATGAGTTAAAAACTCTTCACTTACAGAGTACAGTGCGTGCACACTGGTTATTAGTTCTAGTCTTCACAACTGCTTCATATTCATTGCACCATTAATATACATCACAAGTCGTGATACGCTTATTAGAAAACCGTTTCTGTGTATGAAACACGTTCATAGGAAATTAATTAAATCGTTATTTTAGTGAAAATTGGGCCCATTAATATTTATAAATATTCACCATGGAAGGCAATCGCATTGCATTTATACTTAACACAATATTAACCTATAACATTTGTTGATTCCAAAAATAATTATTTTCAAGTTACGAATATCACCGACTGTGGAAAGCATGTTTAACATATGTTTCATTTTATTGGCATCAGCTAAAGTTAAAGTTGAAATTGTGATATTTTATATTCTCACGGCTAAGACCATGAAGTTACTTTCTTCTTGTATTTGACGCCGCGTAGATTTGTAGAGAAATGCCAAACTTTCGATAAACTTGCTACCACTACCTTCGGCATAGACGAGTAATATCCTGGATGACGGCAGCAGCACGTTTCTTTGAAATATTAGTACAGATATTTCCCAACATACGTAAATTAAAGTTACGCAATTTCGAGTTTACGAAGTAGTAGAAATGTAAAAAAATCAAAGTAAAGTTTTTGACAGGCGGCAGAGTATTTCCTTGAGGAAATTCAAGTGTAATTAAATGAAAGTGATGTAAGAATATTGCAGGACGGTAACACGGATTTATGAGCGATCAGGAAAGCGATCAGGTTCCTGTGTGCTGAAGTTTGAGTTGCAACTGGGACCCTTGTCGTTTACATATCGCTCATGAAACGGCGGTTTGTTGTAACTCATACAATTCGTCAAAATGGGATTTCCCCACTACTAGACAATAGTGTTACAAACAATTCTTCTGTCAAAATGTTGTGTCAACAAAAAAGCTCATTGTCATTCGTATATTTTCATAACAAAGTAACATGCTTAATTTTTGATCTACTGAGGGTCCGTCAAATTGTTCCTGTATCTCTTAAAATTGTTTAACGGTAAGTTATGACAAATTGCTGTTTCATGGGCGACATGTAGTTTGCCAATTTTTCGACTTGCTCCGGACGTACCGGAAAGCAAATATTGCGTAAGTCGTTGAGTGTCTGTAGGTGTTCACCAATCTACAAGACTCAGACTAAGGCATTAGTTAAACTGAAATGGTGTTCTCCGTCTTGGATGCTTTTCAGTACTCTATAATGTTTCCAATCTACGTACATGTAAAGAAGTACTTGCTTACGAACTTGAACCCAGAAAACGGTCTTGTAGAACAAGGAGCATTATGAAGTAATGATATCAGGCTACTCAATTTCTTAAAATGGAAGCTTTCCTCAGATTATGTTAGTCCTCAACTGGTCAAGAAATTACTCGCCTTTTATCAGGCCCGAATGTTCATCGCCTTGTTAACAACAGCCCGTAACTGAAAATAACCTGAACCACTAAAAGACAAGAAGCCAATTAAAAATCTGTTTCTTTAACGTCTCTTTTAATGTGCTTCCATCTACATCTAGGTTGCCAAAGTCTTTCTTAAAAGTTTTAGGGCTAGAGTATTAAGGCAAATTATCGCTGTACATTCCACGTTGTATCCCCAAATATGAGAGATTCGTAGATGTAAGACTGCCAGCTGCTGATTGTCGGTGTCTGCCAGTTCAGCATATTGTCAGCTACTCTCTTTAGCTGGGCTTATATATTTTTACCTCACATTTAAGTCACTACACTCTTCATCAATCTTTTTACACTTCGTGGGATTTAAGTGTTTGTTAAAAAAATGTTGTTGCTCAAAAATACCAAATTGTTCTTAAAATTAAAAACAGAATTTCAGCACATACATTTGTCCTGAAACTCTTTTCATAAAAGTTTTATTTATGGAGAGATCAGGAAAGGTTTATGTAACTCTGAAGCTCTAATTTTTTTCGGAAGGTCTGTGTTTGTATCTCCTCCCAATACTGACCTTTTCGACAGAACATTTGTAAGATTTCATAAGTTTAAATTGTATATTCATTTTATTTTGATATTTAAAAGAATGTTTTAGTCCCTGAGGATGGTCAGTACAAAAGAAACCTGTAGCATGTATTGAAAAGAAAAACAGATTTTGTTATGGCTGACGGCAACACGTATGTCAGTTTTGAATATGATATAACACAGCGGGATAAATTTTACAAAAACTGCTACACGATCTTAGCAATCGGAAACTCCTCCCACCCATCTAGCTCCTAATTGGTACCGCGGCGTCCTTTCCCGAACGTACAGCCTCCGAAGCGTGATCTGACCATTCATATTAAAATTTTATGGAGCTTTACCTCCATTCTTCCCTGCGTTGTCATTGCGTGGTACTTGAACACAGGAACAACTTTACCTTTTACCTCTCTGTTTACTTACGTGGTTGTGTAGACTGCCCAAGCATAAAACTTTCTTCAAAAACTTTTATGCTGTAAGTTGACTGGGTTAGCTCGTGATGACGTAGAGACATGGCAGAAAGTGCATGTCACAATGCAAACATTCACTTGCAAATGACTAGAAGAGCAAAAGTTTACATTCCTACAGAAAAGAAATAGGAAGTGTTGGCTGTTTACAGATCCCAACGTACTTGACAATGTTTTGATGCAAAACGTCCAGAATAACAGCATTCCGTTGCTTCTCATCGCCAAGTTTGATCACTTACATCGAAGTAGCATGCTCCTTGTAAAATTTCGAAAAGCTTTACAAACAGTGGGGAGAAATGTGGGCCTAATGTGGCCATACTATGAAGTTCAAAAAGGTTTTGTGACTGTTTTGTACAGCGGCGGTAACAAAAGTATTTACTAGCTGTATCCGCTTTGGAGGAGAAACCTGGAAATACTAAACGAACTACACGTCCTGGTAATAGAAGCCAGAAGCTTTGAAACATATACCAATACTACCGTACATTCACTACACCTGATTATGAAATAATTCGTTATATTTTACATCCCATTAATGTAATGTCCACTTCAGTGCTATCCTCTGATTATATTTATGGTTTTGCTTGTGACCGCTTCTCAGAATTCTTTATGCACTTCTTATTTCTCTCAGCAAAGTTACGTATCTAATCCTCTGCAAACTGCTTGGTTCGACTAAGCTAACAAAACCGGAGTAGATATTCAAATTACCAAGTTCCTCTTCCTGTAACTCATTCCCCTTAAGTCCAAATATTTTCTGAGCAACTTAAATTTGTATAATTCCAGCGGTATAAGAGATCACGTTTCAAACCCAAGAAATAGTTGAAATAATGTTTTGTGTATCTCGACATTTTTTGTTTTGCAAGCTATTGGGGAATTTTAGACAATAGACATCTTCAGAGTGAGGAAAAGTAGGTGGAAAAAAATTAAATTTCTAATGAGACGGGAAAGTGGTGTTACAACCTGGAAGACAAACCTTAAATAATTCTACGGCCTTCATACTTATATATGTGGAGGCATATGCGCTTTGTTTAACCCTGGTATACAGCATTTTGAGCTAATGGAGAACCACAAGAAGTTATGATGGCCCAGGTGATAGCAGATACTTGAGAGCTGCTCTCTGCCGCTACAGCAAACACGAGTCCCCGCGAGTAGGCCTGTAGTGTAGAGTGTAAATAACCCCTAGCTGACACCGCAAAGTGCAGCAGGCAGCCAGTGCGAGCAATAGCGACCAGCACTGGGATGCCAAGCATTCACGCGGAAACACGGAAGGTTTAAATCGAGTTCCAGCTTAGTACAGGACTTCGGTACGTGTTGTTAGATATAATTACAAAGTTCTGCTGTCCTGTATGTAGATAGTCATGTTTTACTTGATACTCACCAGTATTATTGTGGAGTTTGGTTTACAAAGCTGTCAGTACCTTATGCTACGTATCGTCGGTGGTACAATAATTAATGAAAGAGGAAATGGAAGGAAACGGTGTGTCATAATCGAGAATTCACATAGAGTAAAAGTAACAGAAAATCTCGCCCTATAACAGGACATGAAGGCCCAGATACTTAGCTCTACACCTTCTTTAACTTCGACGCTAGATTTGTGTGGGTGGTCAGCGCCACGCACCGCCCGCTTTACCCCAGGAAAGAGACCCGGTACCCACTGTACAGGAAGCTGGGTGGTCCCCGGTGACGGTCTAGACGGGTGCAGAAAACTTCCTGCCCACCTGGATTTGATTCTCGGACCGTCCAGCCCGTAGCGAGTCGCTATACCAAACACGCTGTCCCGGCCCACATTCACACAGAGTGAGTGATAAATATCACGAATTATCCCTTGCGGAATAGATGCTAGGAATACAGAGATTTGAACCAGGCACTTTCTGAATATATATCTAAGAATGTTACCGCTACACCATCCTGCTAGGTGACAGTGCTGCAAATTGTCTCTGTACAGCATGTCATAAAGATTTCACCTTGTGCTGGTTAAGGCATGAGCTCGTAAGATGTGCGGATATGTGGGTATAGTTCCAAGCAGTCTCAGTTTTGCCACTTAATGGAGTTTCTACGAAATCAATTCCTGTCTGGATTTTCTCTTCTTTCCTTTGATATGTGTTAGATAATGGCGTTTAAAAATATTTTGTCTTGAATATTAATGATTATTATATTTTTAAAAATGTACTCTAATCCATGCAGCTAGATAAATAGCGAACGAATAAGGCACTTAGTCAGTCGCAAATGATTCTGAATCTTGTCAGCCTAAATTCGTACTCTTGATTTTGGCATTTGTCATTTTTCTTTATTTTTAAATAGCAAGTTACTTATCTACATTGACTTTTTAAATTTATTATTATTATCATCATTATTATTATGTCACATCACTAGAAAGAGACGGGGCTCACTAATGAAAAAGAAATACGTGACCAAAAATATCATTCCAGAAGCAAAATGACAGAAGTGTTGAAGGCGTAGAAAACAACACAGAGGTAAGAGAATTGCAGGTATAGAGACTAGCAGTTTAATCCTTGGTCATGGAGAAAGACGGGCATTTGTACAATTATACTCGGGCAGCTCGGTCATCTACAACGTAACGAATCCTTTGGTCCTGGGGCCGTGAGAGCGAGCGAGCGAGTGAGCGAGTGAGGCAGGCGCGATGCGATGCTCGCCTGTTCGTCACGGCAAGTTATCTCAGTAATGTCTGTGGGTGCCACAAAAAACGACCACCGCAGCAATGCTACAGAAGCAAAAGCAAGAGATAAGCCACAAAATCTTTTTAACTGTCTCTTTTGCTGTCTTCTGCACGAAATGAAAGAAGCGTATTGGAAATAAAAAAATAGTGCTAAAAGGCGCCTGCGAGGGGTTCCCGTGAGAGCGCCCTGCTTAGAACCGAAGCCGATGACCGGAATCGCCCTGGAAGCTGTGGCCAACCGATTGACACGCTCCTTTAACCTTGCAACAATGCGAGCGTCACACCCGCACCGAGAGCTCTTCATAATAGATCACGGGGCAAAGCAATTCATTTCTTCAGCGTCATCCAGTAACAAAAACTAATGATCCTCAAGTGGAAGTCTGTTCCAACAGGCAGTATAATAATTCTATTTCCATAGTAGTTCGATCTAACCCAGTCACTAATATTGCTGACTACTGACTGGACAACCAGGTTTCCATTCTCAACATGGGACATTTTATTTTTCATGTTAATCCTGGGGCCTAAACAACCTTCTATCCCGCTGACAACGCAGACTCTTCCGCGGCAGTAAGCGGACAAAGTAAAACTAATCACACGCCTTCAGTTAGCGCTGTGTTTAAGAACGCGTGGAGCCACAGCACCACAACCCACACATGTTCACGGTGCGATGCTTAGGCTTAGGCACAGGAATAATTTTTTTTTTTTTCGGAATCATCCAGGCGCACTGTGGACTTACATTAAACAATCACACACGTCAGAGTAATACCTCTAGACGTAATGATCCAGAACACTTATACGCATAAAGTAAATGTCCTATAATCACTCATAAACGCCCAGAAGGGGAGTAGAAGTATAGCTCTACTCTTTCTTTAACCTCGGCGCTAGATGCGGGTTGGTGATTAACACCACGCCCTTGGAAAGAGACCGGGTATCCATTGTACTTGAGACTGGGTGGGCCTCGGGGTGGGTGTCTGGACGGGAAGGAAAAACGTCTTCCCCACCGGTTTTCGAAACCCGGACCGTTCAGAACGTAGCGAGTCGCTGTACCGACCCGCCACTTATGCGTATTCTGAGGGTAAATTATAAATAAGCTACTCTAGTTTTATGCAAGTACGCTTTCCCCATCTAGGCCACCTTCGCAGTCGAAAATACAGAGGAACAGTTGGTTACAAGCGTACGAGTACAAGGTTTATCCTTTGAATATGTGCAACTTGTGGCATTTAATGAGGGGACGAGCGGGCAGACAATAAAATTCATTCCTAACAGAAAGGTTTATACCTCCAGTTGGAACCGTTCTGGGTCCCTTGTTTGAAGGTACGTGACCAACAACAGCCAGATCTAAGTAATGCATATAAATGGAGCTTGTCGGCTCGCGTCAACGGCTGCCTCCAGAAAGTGTAAATTTCTGCTGGGGTCTTACGTAGTATAGTGACTTCCATGTATTTGTGTAGAAAGACATACTTTCGGTGCAATTTGATATAACTTTTCGCATCTGCCAAGCTTTAAGTTAGTACACTTGATAATCAGATATGACGGATTTAATGTTCAGATGTTGCCACAACTCTTTATGGCGTAACGATCACCTTAATATGATATAAAAGTATCTTTTTTAGCGTATTAGATCATCATAAGATCAGAAAATGAAGTCTTAGTGGACATATTCCTAAATTTTGAGAGGGAAGGAAGGGGAATTGTCGGTAGATCAAGAAAATAATGGATTGAGTTTAGAAGTGAAACGAATGATTGAATAAACCAATAAACAAAAGAACGAATATATAGAAAATAAAGAAAAGATAAGAATATCGTGACTGTGTGAGCTAGGCTGTATTAGGTACCAATGGTCTATCATTACTATTATTATATTATTATTACCACTACTACTACTATATCATAGTCAATTATATCCTACTCATAAACCATAGAAAAACCTTATATATATATATATATATATATATATATATATATATATTTTTTTATAAAT
>Ga0123357_10006046_pt1 | contig 14645 bp, 12 predicted proteins | sample TergutEmb28metaG_FD_89873 | JGI IMG/M metagenome (GOLD analysis project Ga0123357, IMG submission 89873) | Embiratermes neotenicus P4 segment gut microbial communities from Petit-Saut dam, French Guiana - Emb289 P4 | ecosystem: Host-associated > Arthropoda: Insects > Digestive system > Gut ...
GGTGTCCTGTTGGGCCAAGTGAGGGTCGATTTCGTCGAGCCTCAGGGCTCGCATTCGGTCGTGATTTCGACCCTGCCCGACGGGTCGCAACTGAAGTCGACCACGACCGTCAACACCGCGGTTCTGCCGGGCGCGACGATGCCGCTGTGGGCCAACCGGTCGCAACTGGCCTGGTTTGACCAGACCACTGGGTCGAGAATCGCGTGAGTTCTATCGGGGATGACCGGGCCGGCGGTTCACCGGCGGTCGGCCCGGCGTCTGGCCTGGCCGGCGACATTCTGGTCGACGGTACCGAGCTGGCCCGGCGGTACCAGCAGATCGAGGCCCTGCCGCGCGGTCAGTACTTCCGTCCTGGGCCAAGTCAGACGGGTGATCTGGTGGGCTTTGCGGCGGTCGCGGACGACCTGCCGCGGCCCTGGGTGGCTGGCCGGCCCGATCTGACAGCTTGTTATCAAACCTGCCTGCGATTGCTGTTCGCCCACCGGCGCCCGCCGGTGGCCGGGTCGGGTCTGGTCAGACCGTACCTCGACCCCGCCTTCAACGGCAACCTTTTCGCCTGGGACACCGCCGTTATGGTCCTGTTCGCCCGACTGCTCCAGCCGTGGCTGCCGGCCGTCGGCTCGCTCGACAACTTCTACGCCCGGCAGTTCGCCGATGGCGAGATTTGCCGGGAGATCAACGGTACGACTGGCCTGGACGTACCGTGGTGGGTCAACGTCGGCGGCGATGGGCTGTACTCGTTCTTCCACGAGGCCTACGGCTTCCGCCAACTCAAGTCCCGAGCGCCCGGGGTTCGAATCGAGTCCACCTGGCATCCGGATCTGGAGCGCCGCCCGGCCGCGCCGCCGTGGCTGACGCTCGACGGGCTGAACAATCCGCTTTTCGCCTGGGCTGAGTTGGAGAGCTACCGCCAAAGTGGCGACCTGGATCGGGTCGAGCGCGTCGTGCCGCCGCTGATGGCGTACTTCGCCGCGCTGGACGATCAGTTGCGCCACCGCTGCGGACTGTACGTCACCGACTGGGCCAGCATGGACAACTCACCACGCAATGCCTACCTCGGGTTCGGGGTCGACACCGCTTGTCAGATGGTGTTATTCGCCGACAACCTGCTGGAGTTGGGCGGGATCCTGCGGCGGGCTGGACGGGAGGCACCGCTTGATGTCGCGCTGCTTGAGCGGCGTCGCGCCGAGGTGTCGACGGTGGTCAACGACCTGATGTGGGATGAGGATCGGGGGTTCTACTTCGACCTTGACCGCAGCCTGCGTCGCGGACCGGTCCGGACGGCCGCGGCCTTCTGGTCTTTGATCTCGGCGGTGGCGCCGCCGGCCCGAGCGGCCCGCTTGGTGGCGGCGCTGCGCGACCCGAGCGCTTTCGCTCGACCCCACCCGGTACCGTGCCTGGCCGCCGATGAGCCGGGCTATGTCGCGGAAGGCGGCTATTGGCGCGGCGGTGTCTGGGCGCCGGTCAACGCCATGGTGGTGGCAGGTTTGGAGCGCGCCGGCCACGCCGAGTTGGCCCGCCAGATCGCCACCAGCCACGTCGACTGGCTGGCCCGGGTCCACCAAACCGAGTCGACGGTCTTCGAGTACTACTCGCCTGAGACGCTCGGTCCAGGTGCCAACGATCACCGCGACTTTGTTGGCTGGTCCGGGTTGGGGCCGATCGGCTTCTTCATGACCCACGTCATCGGGCTGACCGGTGATGCCGAGACCAGGACACTGACGTGGCGCCTGCCGGCGGATCGCGTGGCCTGCGGCATTGACCACTATTGGTTCGCCGGCCAGCAGTTGTCGCTTCGGGCCGAGCCAGGGCCGACTGGGTGGCTGGTCGATGTCGAGGGCGGTGCCGGGCTAACTCTGGAGGTTCGCCACCCCAGCCGAACCGTCCGGCGGGACCTGGGTGGCCATCAGCGATTCGGCCTGATCGCCGACCCTGTCTAGCCCGCGCCATTGGGGTCTGATACCTTTGGCTCATTTCCTGCCATTGGGGTCTGACACCTTTGGCTCGTTTGGCTCGTTTGCGGTCGACCCAAACCAGCCCGGACTACACCCGAGCAACACCGAGACAGCAGGTGGACACCACTGACGGCCGGCCGACGACAGTCCGGCCAGCATCCCCGCGACAAGCTGAGACGGTTACCAGGAGGTCACCATGTCTCAGCAGTTATCGATTGGGTGGTCGGTCGCAGTCGACTCCAGGCACGTTCGGCCAGTTCGTCGCCGGCGCGACCAGTCGGATGCTCGACCAACGAGTATCGTGAAGAAGCTGAACCGCGAGTGGGAGCACCTCGCCGGCCAGGCACCCGATTGGCCGGCCGACCAGGCCACCTTAGGTGAAGTCCTGGCCGGCATCGCCGCCGACCCCGATGCGGCTTTGATTGGCCTGTTGACAGCCTGCCAGGCCGGTCACTGCCTGGCCGGCCGGACCGTACTGCAGGCCTTTCTGGGCAAACTGGTCCTGCTGGCCCGCGCCCACCCCCAGCTCGATCTGACCGACCTGGTGTCGGCCTTTTGGCTGCGGTTGGCCACCTACCCGGTTGAGCGCCGACCGCACTCCGTTGCGGCCAACTTGTCCCTCGATGTCCTGAGTGACGCCCTGAAGGCCACTCGTCCCCTCGGCCACTTGATGCAAGACCAGCCTGATGAGGTGACGGCGGCGGCTGTCCTCCAGGCCGCCCGCGCCCTGGGGCTGGCCTCGCCGGCGACGCTGGAGGTCGTGGCCGCCATGTACTCGCCTGACGGAGGTAGCCGTCGGGTGGCCGAGCAATTCCAGATCAGCCGGGAGGCCGTCCGGCGGCGCTGCTGCGACACGGTCGCCCGCTTGCGCCGCGAGCGGGTACGGCTCACTGAATACTTGACGGGGGATTGACAAGGGCGCGACCCGTTGGGCCTTGGCCTGTCCACAAGAGTAACCGCAGTCGCCCCACTACCTATGATGGGTGCGTGAGTTCAGTGGCTTATTTCCTGATCCACGCTGGTCCCTATCTACTCGTCGCGTTGATCGCGATTGGTATTTCACTCGGTGTGGCGCGTCAAAATCGGAACGATGCCAAAAGTGATCGGAATCTGCCCATACTCACCGCCCCAACACCAGATTCATTTGCCAATGTCGACTTCGAAGTAAAACATCGCAAAGGCATAGCCATACTCCTGCGAGTTCCAGGCATTCTCTTTCTTCTCATCGGAGTCCTGCTCTTAGTCGACGCCTTGTCCAGCGGTTACGGCCTTTTCGGCAGTGGTGGGGAAGGGATGACAGGTCTGGTATTTACCGTCGTCGGTGGCATCTGTATCTATCTGGTCCACTATTACCGACGGTTCACGCTTCACGTCACTGGCATCGCTATGTTTATCACTCCACACTTTGCAAGCGCACGAGTGATACAACCCTCAGAAATCGGGCAACTCACCTACATTTCATCCAGGTACGCTGGAATTCGGGCCAAGGACACGTCAGGTCGTGGTCTTTTCTCCGTAACTGTCATCGACCGCAACTTTGAGGACCTCGTCTTGTGGCTCTACCGCGTTCGCCGCGACCTGTTCACACCCCAGTTGGTTGTACAACTCAAGGTCCTATCAAAAAACTGACTCTCGATTAGGGCCTGGTATCCTCCATCAAACTCACCTCTCGTCGATTGACGTCGGTACGCTTCCAATACCTGGGCTACCCGGAGGAAGGGTGAGAGCAGACGAGCTTGCTCGTGTGCCGAACCCGACGAACGGGTCGAGGGAGCGCCGCGACCGAGTACCCGGGATCGGCGTCACCGGCGGGAAGTCGAGACGGCCCGGCCGCCGGGGAGTCGGTATCCGGTTTGGTCAGACCAGGCTTGTCAGGCCACCTCACCACGCAACACTCGGGCCAGAAAGTCCTTGAGAGAACCGGTTTCGCCGTCCTTGGCGCCGCGTCCGACCACCAGCATCGGCTGCGCCGGTGCCAGCTTAACGCCACGGAGCCTGGCCGCAAATTGATCGGGGACCACGAGCTGGTAGTACCGGCCGTCAAGCCCGATCGCTACCGCGTGATCGTTGCGCAGGTACCACCCGGTGACGTCAGTCTTCACCAGGTGTCCACCGAAGGTGCGGGCCATCAACCGGACGGGCGGCAACCCAGACTGCTTGGCCTGGATCAAGAAGTCATCGATCAGGCGCTGCGCTTGCTCGGACTCATGCCGGGCGGTCGCGGCCATCAATTCCGCTCGCAGGCGCGCCTTTTCGTCCCGCTGCGACGCCGGTTGGTTGGCCACCTCCGCCTCCTCAGGTGATCTCAGCCGTCACCCAGGGCTTCACCGATGAATGCTGCGTTATCGGCGTGGAGTCGGGCGGGATGAGATTCGGCCACAAAATGTGGGATTGATAATCGACCTATCATCCCACGTTTTATGGCGGGGTGAGGGCGAAGATCGCCCGATCCGGCGTCGCGACGGCGGCACATGGTTTGTCAGTGATTCCCTGTCCCGCACCGTCGTCTCGCCGACGAGCCCAACCTGGATGGCGGTGGGTGAGACGGCCCAGATCGTCTGCCCGCACCGACGCCCGAGCCCGACGTAGGAGACTGGTGAAGTATTCATGCGCCCCATCGGAACGCCGGGGCGGGCGATCTGCGAGTCCCAGATGTGGTGGTGATGGTTCGACTATCACCACCACATCTAGTCCTCCCATCTCATCCCGCCCGACGCCCCGCCGGGGCACAGCAATACTTCACCACCCTTCTGATGGCGCAGACTTCGGTTGTCAATCCAACTCTGGCGTCACCTCACCGTCGAAGTCATCGGCGACTTCGGTCCGGTCACCACCGAGCGCCCCAACCACTTCCGTCCCGTCGCCGAGGTCTTCCACTACTTCGGTCACCTCGCCAAGGTCCTCCACCACCTCGGTCAGGTCACCGGCGCCGCGCTCGATGGTGTCGGACAGGGCATCCGCTTCGGTGGTGATGGCGACCGGCTCCGGCGGGCCGACAACAGCCGCACCGGCCAACGCCCCGACACCAAACGGCCGTGCCGGCCGCGGGCTGGACAGGACGGCACGCAGCACCGCGGCGGACTCTGGCAGGAGATCGATACCGATGCTGCGAGCGTTGCGCGTGACCCACCCGGCCAAGCGTTCGACCTCAGTACGATTGCCGGCAGCGTACTCGACCTCAATCCGAGTCACCAAGAGAGTCTCGTCGTCCGGCGCCGCCAGCAGGGCCCGGTTGGTCGCCCAGCGCGCCTGGTCGAGCCGCCCGAGGTCGAGGCACTTCCGGGCCGCCACCACACCCAGGTCACGAATGACGGAGACCATGTCCGTTCGAAGTTCTTCCGCCCAGTGCCACTGCCCCGGAGCAGCGTCGGCCAGGGGCATGCCCCGTACCAAACGAAGGGCGTCCAGCAGTTGATCGGCTTCGAGTGACTCAATACCGCCGCTGATCAGCCAGCAGAGTCGCTGCCAATCCGATGTGACGGCCTCATGGAGCCAGATCCGGCCCGAGTAGGCTTCCGGCAGATAACTGCGCCCGGTCGCGTCGTCGCCCAACCAGGTCCGCAGCCGACTCATGTTCGACCGACGGGTACTCTCGGCCACCAGAAGCGACTGCGCCATGGCCACCGCCGATGCCCCCGGGTGCTCCAACAGCCAGCAGCAGTATTCGATGCAGGACCGTTCGGCGCGGGGCGGTGGTGAGCCACAGGCGCCTTCAAGCGCCATGGGCCCGAGCAGCATGACCGTCGGGTGGTGGAACTCGGCCACGGCACTGACCGTGTTGTCCGTTGAAGGCAGTGGCATCATTGTCATTTCCTCGACAGGGGACGATGGCGGGTCCAGCTTCGTCGTTGACCACCACGCCGGAACCGTATCCAGCGATGAGGCTACGGCGAGCAAATCCGACATTACCTCGTGTTGATCAACCAGGGAAGGTGTCAACGATAATCCGCTCGGAAATAAGTGGGCTTGCCGCGAGGCATCGATGGTCAACCGGCGTTGGCCAGCCAGCGCCGTCGTGTCCCCGACCAGACTCCCCACCAGGGCCGACACCCCGACCGAAGGCAAGGTTAGGGCCTCCGCGACCGAGCGCGCCACCCCAGGGTCGACCGGGTCGATGAAGCAAAACACCACCGAGCGGTAGGCGTCCGCCAGGTCCGCATCCTGGCGGACCTGATCGATCGAGCGCCCTGCCATGCCGCATCGTCTTTCGGACACCAGCGCTTTGAGCCGGTCCACCGCCACGGCCGGGTCAGTGTATGAGGTCACCGTTTCAAAGTCGGCGAATAACGCCGGGTCCGCAGTCACCACCTGGACGTCGACCTCGGACTGTACCCCACTGGCCAGGCTGAGGCAGAGGGCGTCCATGGCACAGCGCAAGTCGTCCGGTTCCCCCGCGGTCACCGCGAGCGTTGACATGGCCTCCAAGTCGGCTATCACCACCCCACCACTGTCGGCCCGGCCCAGCACCACCGGTACCGCGGCGCTCCCTTCGCTAACCTCGACTTGGTGGGCTTCAGCGGTCTCCACGTCACTGGTCAAGCGCAAGGCGGTCTCCAACCGGTGCCCCGCGGCGGTACTGGCCGGAATCCGACGCCCAATCGGGCGGGCCCGCATCTGCATGGCCCGTCGACGCCGCAGCGCCAGGACCAGACCACCGGCCAGCAACAGGCCGACGCCACCAACCGCCGACGCGACCACAGCCGTATGGCCTGTCCCGTCGGCTGTCGTCGTGGCGTCGGCGTCGGGGGCAGACGGCGGAGCAATGCTCGCCTCGTCACCCGGCGACAGTTGGCCGGTCGACGACTCGGACTCAGCCACCCCGATCACCACCGGTCCTGGATCCAACTCGGCCTGGACTGACGGTCCGACTGAATCGGCGGGGTCGGCCGGGTCGGTCGCTCCGGCTGGAAGCTCTGGGTCAGCCGGGGCGTTTGGGCTGGTCGGAGTCGATTCGGCTGGTTGGTCGTTGGGCCAGCCGGGCGTAGTCTCGGTCGTGTCACGGTCGTCCGCCGGGTCGCCACCCGGCGTACCGTCACCGCCGGTCTGGTCGGTCCCATCGGCCGGAGTGTCCGCCCAGGTCGAGTCCATCGGTACGGCCAGCTCCCAGCCGGGCAGGATGACGTTCGGATCGTCAATCACGTCCGGATTGAGGTCAACGATCTCCGGCCAACGGTCGCCCTCGCCCAGCGCAGCGCTGGCGATGCTCCACAAGCTGTCACCTGGCTTGACTGTGATGATTGTGGCAGGCGGGCCGATGGTGGTAGCCAGCCCCGCTTCACCCCCACCCGGTGGTAACACCAAGACCCACCCGACTTCGATCAGGTCCGGCGAGCCGCGTAACAGGTCGGCATTGGCTTTGGCAATCGCAACCCAAGCCGAGCCGTCACCGTACTGCCGTTCGGCGATCGACCACAGCGAGTCGCCCGGCTGGACAACATACTGGCTGGCCTGAGGCGAACCAGTCGGCAAAACCGCTCGGCCAGGCATCGCTGAGCCGGCCGGCTGATCAGCACTATCGGCGTAACCACCTGTTGGGTGACTGGCGGTCGCCGTCACGACCAGGGACATCGGCGGTGTCCCACCGCCAACCGTGTCGGCCAGCGCCGGCGTCAAGCCCGAGGCCATTGTCAAAGCAAAGACCGCCACCACCAGCGGCCTCACCAGACTGCGCGGCCACCTCAGCCAGCCGCTGGGCGCTCCCGCCGTCCAATTGCCCCGACCAACCAGCCCTGGGTTTCGCTGGTTGCCCGACCATCGCCGGGTCCGTCGGCCCGCCCGATAGCCGGTAACAATTTCCAGGCCGATACTGACCGCCAGGATTACCCAAAAAACCGCCCCGACCAAGGTCAACACGACCATGAAGACATGGCCGTCATCGGGTGCCAGTAGACGAGAAGGCTGCTGCACCAACTCGACCATCGCCGGCCAGGCCCCCCACGACACGATGAGCCAGGGCACGCCAACCAACAGAACGACCAATGCCACCAGCGCAGCACAGCCGCGGACCAACCGAGCCATGCCGGTGGTCGTTTGGCCATTTCGCGGGGAGGGTTCTATCTCCATATCTTTACCATGAGCCAATTGACTGGTCATGTGAGAGTTATCCACAGGTTTTCTTTCAAGAAAAAAGTTATCCACAATGCGGAGGTCTGGACGCACTCGACGATCGTCCGGCGCCATAGTTCAAGCATGAGAATCCAGTTCGCAACAGCCAGGTTTCAGCGCCTGACTGAGCGTCGACGCCCAACCAACTGTCTGGCAACCTATCAAGCCGCCAGACCACCCACCGTCCTACGGCCGCGCTGCCGACGGGCCGGGCGTCATCCGTGGGAGGATGGATAAATCGACCAGCTGCCACCCGGCTGGCGGTCCATTCTTCTGCGAAAGGCGCGCCATGTCCGACCTCATCATCATCGGGTCGGGACCGGCCGGCTACGTTGCGGCGATTTACGCTGGTCGCGCTGGACTAAACCCAACCGTACTGACGGGTACGATCTCGGCTGGCGGCGCCCTCATGACCACGACGACTGTCGAAAACTTTCCCGGCTTCCCGGATGGGATTCAGGGCCCGGAGCTGATGGAGCGACTGAAGGCCCAGGCTGAGAAATTCGGCGCGACACTGATCCTTGATGACGTCATCTCGGTCGACCTGACCGGGCCGACCAAGGTGGTCGTCGACTCCGACAATCACCGTTATGACGCTCGGGCTGTCATCCTGGCGACGGGCTCTGACTACAAGAAACTCGGCCTGACAGACGAGGCTCGGTTGTCAGGGCGCGGCGTGTCGTGGTGTGCCACCTGTGACGGCTTCTTTTTCCGGGGCAAGGACATCGGCGTCGTCGGCGGCGGTGACTCCGCCATCGAGGAGGCGCAGTTCCTGACCCGCTTCGCCAATTCGGTGACGATCATCCATCGCCGCGACCAGCTGCGCGCCTCGCAGATCATGCGCGACCGGGCCCAGGCCAATCCGAAGATCCGGTTCGAGTGGAATCAGGTGGTCAGTGCTATCCACGGCGACACCTCTGTCAGCGGTGTCGAGTTGACGGACACGATCAGCGGTGCCACCAAGCAGGTGCCACTCGAGGGCCTCTTCATTGCTATCGGCCAGGTACCGCGCTCCGAGTTGGTCGCCGATCAGGTCACCCTTGACGACGCCGGCTTTATTGTGACGAACGGCCTGGGAACAGCCACCAACCTACCTGGTGTCTTCGCTTGTGGTGATGTGGTTGACCGGACCTATCGCCAGGCCATCACGGCCGCGGCCGCCGGCTGCCGGGCCGCGCTCGACGCGCAAGAATACCTCGCTTCAGCCTAAGGAGTACCATGTCGAAAATCGTCATCGCCACCGACCAGAGCTTTACCACCGAGGTTCTGCGAGCGGACACCCCTGTTGTGGTCGACTATTGGGCGGACTGGTGCGGACCATGTAAGCAACTGGCGCCCATCGTTGACGAATTGGCCGAGCAATACGACGGCCGCATCAAGTTCGTCAAGGTCGACACCAACACGGAAACCGCGACGGCCGCCCGTCAGGATGTCCGCATGCTGCCAACCATCCAAATGTTCGTCCAGGGCCAAATGGTCGACACCATCATCGGAGCCGTTCCCAAGATGAAGCTGCGTCAGGCCATTGAAAACTTGGTCTGACAAAACGTCGAGTTAGAAGATTCTCACTCCGCACTATTTCGGGTCACGGGCGCTGGACGCCGCGCGGCTGGTGCCAGGATGGCCCGGCGAAGTGGCACCGGGCGCCAGGTCACCGTCTGGCCCAAATCGAGGTGGTAGTGTCCGGGCACACCCGGCACCTTGTCAAAGCCCATCAAGAGCAGGACAGGTACGGCTGGCGCCAGATCGCGTACCGCCGGGCGTAGCCAGGCGCCATAGGCGTCGATGCCGCTGACGTGCCCACGCAGGGCTCGGCTGACCACTCTGGCTAGCTCTTTCGGCTCGGTTGGGCCAGCCGTCCGCAAGACCAGCAGAGCGGCCGACCGGCTAGTCACCGGCAGCGGGCCAGTGGTCGGATGGACGGACCCAGTCCGGCCCTGTCGATCTACCCCGCCGAACGGTGCCCGCATGGCCGCCAGCGGATGGCCCACCGGCAGAGCCGACCAGGGACAAACCAACAGCCCGCTGGTCAACTCCGACCCGCCCAGGCCGACGCCGGCGAAACCCCAGCGTTTGGCGGCGGCTCGAATCGCCAGGTCGTAGCCCCGTCCGACTTGGCCAGGTCGGATCAGGGCAGCGGCTTCATCGGCCGTCAGCAGGCGCGCCACTGGACCTTCGCCCGGGGCCTGGGTGTCCATGCTGCGCGCCACAACGCCTAGTTTGCCATGGATACGACTAAGTTATGCCTATGGAACTTCCGGAGAAGAGAGTGGAGACGCGACTCGACCCCTACGTCGACGCGTACGCCGAACGGACTCGGGGCCTGAAGGCCTCTGCCGTACGAGCTCTGTTCGCCGTCGCCAATCGACCGGAAGTTGTCTCGCTGGCTGGCGGCATGCCCAACATCACCGACTTGCCGTTGGACGTCGTGGGCGGCGCGCTCGACCAACTGGTCCGAACGCGCGGCCCTCAGGCCATGAACTATGGCGGCGCCCAGGGCGAGGAGCGCATCCGCGAGCAGATTTGCGAGGTCATGAGCCTTGAGGGTGTCGAGGCTTCGCCGGATGACCTCTGTATTTCCTGCGGCTCTCAGCAAGGCCTCGACCTCGTGACCAGGACTTTCGTTGACCCGGGCGACGTCATTTTGGCCGAGGCGCCCAGTTATGTCGGGGCTTTGGGTACCTTCGCTTCCTACCAGGCCAAGGTGGTCCACGTCGCAATGGACGAGGACGGCCTGATCCCCGAGGCGGTCCGGGCGGCCATGGTCTCGGCCCGGGCTGCCGGGCGGGCTGTCAAGTTCCTCTACACCATCCCGAACTTCAACAACCCCAGCGGCATCCTGATGTCGGTCGAACGCCGGCGCCAGTTGCTGGCGGTCGCCGAGGAGATGGATCTGCTGATCGTCGAGGACAACCCGTACGGTCTGCTCGGCATCGACGTACCGCCCCAGCCGGCGTTGCGCTCCCTCAACTCCGAACGCGTCGTCTATCTCGGCTCCTTCTCCAAGACCTTCGCCCCCGGTTTCCGGGTTGGCTGGGTGCTGGCGCCGAACCCGGTACTGAAAAAGCTGGTCCTGGCCCAGGAGTCGGCCACGCTCTGTCCGCCGGTGTTTTCCCAATTCGCCATCTCGGAGTACCTGGCAACATGGGACTGGCGCCATCAAATTGAGTTGTTCCGCGACATGTACCGGCTGCGCCGCGACGCCATGCTGCGCGGACTGGACGATCACATGCCCGCCGGCATGACCTGGACGCACCCCAAGGGTGGTTTCTTTGTTTGGGCCACCCTGCCAGAGGGGTTCGACTCCGATCAGCTCAGCGCGCGGGCGACCTCGCACCGCGTCGCGTATGTCCCCGGTACCGCCTTTTTCGCCGACGGCCTCGGCTCGCGCAACATGCGCCTGAGTTTCTGTTTCCCCACGCCAGAGGCCATTTACGAGGGTACTCGCCGTCTGGGCGAGGCCCTGCGCGAAGAGATCGAGCTGCGCTCGACCTTCGGCCTGGTCGACCCCCACCTGGCCGACCAACCAGCCATCGCGGCCGGATCGTCCGCCCTGGACCTGCCATGATCCGACCAACCCACACTCACCTGGAGGTATTTTCATGACGCAATCGGTTATCGTCGTGGCCGGTGGCTTGTCGCACGAGCGCGAGGTCTCGCTCGAGTCCGGGCGCCGCGTCGCCCGCGAACTGGTTGAGGCCGGTTTCGATGTCCACCAGTCCGACATGCAGGCGTCGCTGATCGACCTGATCGATTCGCTCGACCACCCGGTGGTCTTCCCGATGCTGCACGGCGGGGCCGGCGAGGATGGGGCCGCGCGCGAGGTCTTCGAGTTGATCGGGGTACCCTACGTCGGCGCCAGCGCCGCCGCTTGCCGAGTTAGCTTTGACAAGGCCTTGGCCGTACCGGTGGCCGCGCGCGCCGGCCTGGTCGTGCCGAAACGCGTCGTTCTGCCGCACGAGATGTTCCGCGACTTGGGCGCCTCCACCCTGATGGGGCTGATCGAGGACCGCCTGGGCCTGCCGCTGTTCGTCAAGCCGACCGCGTCCGGCTCGGCCTTGGGCGCGTCGCGGGTCGATCGCATCGAGGACCTGTCGGCCGCCATGGTCAACGCGTACAGCTATGGGCGCGTGGCCGTCGTCGAGGAATTCATCGACGGCGTTGAGATCGCCGTGCCGGTGTTCGATCTGGGTGATGGGCCTCAGGCTTGCCCGCCGGTCGAGATCAGGCCGGTTTCTGGCGTTTACGACTTTGAGGCCCGGTACACGGCCGGCGCCACAACCTACATTTGCCCGGCGACGCTCCCAGACGATGTGCTGGCGGCCTGCGGCCAGGCCGCCGTCCTGGCCCACACCAGCCTGCGCTTACGCGACTTCTCCCGGGCGGACATCATCGTCCGCCAGGGTACGCCGGTCTTCATCGAGTCCAGCGTCGCCCCTGGCATGACCGAGACTTCCCTGGTACCGCTGTCGCTCGAGACAGAGGGCTGGGCCTTCGATGACAGCCTGGCCGCCCTGGTCCGCCAAGCCGCCGAGCGCGGCGGCGGTCGCTGAGCGACGGTTGGCCCACTCCCGGCCACATTTGGAAAATCGTTCGGTCCTGTTCCTGAATTGGACCGACTTTCGCCGAATCGTTGGGCCTCCGGCGCGTCTCGGCTGAAGCGGTCAGGCTTCGGCTGGTGGGCCCGTTGTACGTCTGCCTGATGGCTGGCGTCACCTTGGCTGGCCGCCTCGGGCCGCGTCCGCCGTGATGGCGAAGTCGTAGTGAGGCATGTCGACACCCCTGTAGTGCTTGACGAATCGACCGCGGATGGTCATGCCCAGCCGGATCGCGACGTTCATTGAAGCGATGTTGCTGTCCCGGATTTGAGCGTGGACGGTGTCGGCCAGGTGGTCATCGAAGGCCTTGTCGCGGCAGGCCCGAGCGGCTTCGGTGGCGTAGCCGCGATGCCAGTGGGCGCGGTTGAACATGTAGCCGACTTCGAGCACCGTTGTCTCGTCAATTATCTGGTAAGTGAGCCCGCACTGGCCGATGACGTCACCGCTGGCCCGCAGCACCACCGCCCACAGGCCATGGCCGCACTGCCGGTAGTTTTCCCGCTGCCGTGCCAGCCAGGCGACCACCTCGTCGTCTGAGAAAGGTCCGTTGTACGCGATCATGGTGACCGCATCCTGCAGCATGGCGCGTAGCGCTGGTACGTCGGCCTCGGTGAGAGGCCGCAGCCGCAGCCGGTCGGTTTCGAGCACTGTGGCGCCGTCATGGTACACGGGCGGGCCGGTCAGTTCGTGCCGAGCAGCGTCACCAAGCGTGCCAAGTCGGCGTCATCGGCGAACTCGATGACGATCCGACCCCTACACTGACCCCGGCTGACTCTGACGCGGGTGTCGAACCGATCGGACAAGGCGGCGGCGATGGCATCGGCTTCGGGGTCGTCGAGGACGGCGACCGGTGACCGACGGGCGGTCTGGTCTGGGGTCTGGCCGCGGCTGCGTAGTAGCACAACCGCTTCCTCAGTCGCCCTGACCGACATGCCCTCGGCCACGATCCGCGCGGCCAGGTCTTCCATGGTGCCGGCGTCATCCAGCGACAACAGGGCTCGGGCGTGGCCGGCGGACAAGACGCCGGCCGCGACTCGGCGCTGGACGGCGGCCGGCAGCTTGAGCAGCCGGATGGTGTTGGAGATCTGCGGTCGAGATCGACCGATTCTGGTTGACAGCTCTTCTTGGGTACACCCGAAGTCGGTCAGCAGTTGCTGGTAGGCGGCGGCTTCCTCCAGTGGGTTGAGGTCGACCCGGTGAAGGTTCTCCAACAGCGCGTCGCGGAGTCGATCGGCCTCGTCCGTCGGGCGGACGATGGCGGCGATCTCGGTCAGGCCGGCTTCTTTGGCGGCGCGTAAGCGTCGCTCGCCCATAACCAGTTCGTAGCGTCCGGCCTCTAGCGGCCGCAGGACAATTGGCTGAAGCAAGCCAACCGTCTTGATCGACTCGGCCAACTCAGCGATTTGTTCAGGGTCGAAGACCCGGCGTGGCTGGCTCGGGTTCGGGCTGATAGCACTGACATCGACCATTTGGAGCGACGAGTGGTCGGGCAGATTGGAGTCCCCCGACCAGTGCGGTGCTGTACCGGTCGTGTCCTGAAAGAGTTCGCCCAGGCCTCGGCCGAGGCCGGTACTGCGCTTGCTGGCGGGCGTCATACGGCGGCTCCTCGATTGGCGATTTCCTTGGCGGCGGCCCAGTAGGCCTGGGCGCCGGCCGAAGCGGCATGGTAGGTCATGACTGTCTGGCCGTAACTCGGCGCTTCCGACACCCGGACCGAGCGCGGAATCACGGCGGCCAATGTTTCACGTGAAAAGTGCTGCCGGACCTCATCAGCCACCTGGGTTGACAGCCGCGTTCGTCCGTCGTACATCGTCAGTAGGACCGTCGACAAGGCCAAGTCGTCGTTCAAACCGGCCTTGACTCGGTCAATCGTGCGGACGAGCTGAGTGACGCCTTCCAGCGCGTAGTACTCACACTGAATCGGGATGAGGATCTCGCGCGCGGCCACCAGGGCGTTCAGGGTCAGCAAGCCCAGCGAGGGGGGGCA
>Ga0123357_10006047_pt1 | contig 14645 bp, 9 predicted proteins | sample TergutEmb28metaG_FD_89873 | JGI IMG/M metagenome (GOLD analysis project Ga0123357, IMG submission 89873) | Embiratermes neotenicus P4 segment gut microbial communities from Petit-Saut dam, French Guiana - Emb289 P4 | ecosystem: Host-associated > Arthropoda: Insects > Digestive system > Gut ...
ACATCCATCCTCAGGAGCTTGCGACTTATTTGTTGAGTTATTTCATGGGTTGTATTGCTCTGGTTCGATGTGTGTTGGTGTTACGTTGTGGTTTGGCTGTGGTGGTTTGGTATCCGTATGCAGGCTGCAGCAGTTTAAGCAGATTCTTATGTTACTAAAGGTATACTGCATCATTTATTTTCTTTTTTTAAATACATAACAAATATACAGGTTCTGTAGTATACAGATGCAGAGATTATTGACCTCTGCTCCTCCCGTCTTCGTATCCATTTCTGTCGTGCAACTACCTTAAAAATGGCCCAAATGTTGAAAACATGAAGATAAGAAAAACGACTGCGGAAAATAGGCGAGAAAAATGCAAGAGCTGCCGATGGCAGGTACACGGAAGCACGAACTGTGTTACAATGTGGCCTTAAAATTAACCACAAAGTAACTAAATTTCGCACAGCGAATTACATCTGTCTTTGCGCCAACTCACACCAATATAACAAACTAATAGAGCAAAAATCTCATACGCTTACATCAACAGCCCAGACGTTGCTCTAATATATCCTTATATATAAAATTCCTTCTTTCTCGCATCTCTTTCTCCGTGTTTCCGCCTGACTGCGAGGACGTTGAGAACAGTTAATAGCGAAATAAACACATATAATCCACCAGTTCCCTTACTGGGCATCAGGTTTACTGCATCGGAAAATTAATACGTGGTTCCAGGACGACAAGTAACAGGGTATGTGTCAACAAGAACAAATTCTCTTTCCATAAGACTATCATAATAGAACCTTCCTTTCGTATTTCGCAGTGTTTCGCTTTGCAAGGAACCGAAGACAGCAACTACCGTTTTCGCTCGGTACAACTAAACAAAACAACTTTCCCAGAATGTTAAATTCAGGTGACCGTGCAACGTTATAAATTCTTATAATAGTACCAACTACATGCACTAATTTCTCAAATTTATTTTTGGAATAAAACTCTAAATGTTTCGGACAGTTCCTCTATCCAAAACATGTGGAGTTTTATTCCAAAAATAAATTTGAGAAATTAGTGCATCTAGTTGGTTTTATAACAAGAATTTCCAAGTATGTTACATTTTAATCATTAATATTTTAACTTGATGTAACATACGTTTTCCGCACAAAACGTGTAATGGTCAGAGGTAAGGACGCACTGGATATTACAAATGTAAATACATCCTTTGTTTACGCGTTTTCTGTGTAACAGTACACAAACATTTAGAGACAACATAGCTTTCGTAGCAAATGGCCTCCTAGTTCCTTACTGTAAGGCGCGACTGGCTATGTTACGAGGTTTACACATAAAACATGGTCACAAATAAAGTTGACAGCCCTGATACTATACTATTGTGTATTGGTGCAAATTAGCCGTAAAACACTGTGCAGCAAAGCCAGTGTCTGTATTTGTGGAATACCTTGTCAGAAGCCGGACTACTTTTACTCCTGTCACAAGTATGGTAGCAGTTTTTCATCCCCTCCAAACAAGTGACAAATCAGGGCTTTCATATAGGCCACAAAAACGAATTATCGTGTTCAAATGGTCATCAGCCGCACACTTAGACACTAAAGAATTTCTGCAATATCAACAAGCAATATTACACCACAGATACGCTTTTAAATACAACGTTACTCTCAAGCCAAAACACAAAAATCTAATAAAGTAATTTATTCCGTCAGTAACACTTTTTTTATGTTTTGCTGGCCGTGTATCTCAGGATAATCTTAGTAATTAACCAATTTAATGCACAAATTCTTGTTTTATAATAAATTTATTATATGCCACTGCATGTTTCGAACACCATGTGCTCATCATCAGGAGGTCAAAATTGTATTATACAGCATCTGGTATCGTCACAATCTGTAGGTGGCCGTCCGGTGCACAGGTTGAGAGAGTCCTCTCTCAACCTTCTCACGGGACGGCCACCTACAGAGTGTCATGATACCAGATGCTGTATAATACAATTTTGACCTCCTGATGAAGAGCACATGGTGTTCGAAACATGTAGAGGAATATAGTAAACTTATTATAAAACAATTTGCGCATTAAGTTGGTTAGTTACTAAGATAACACAACATGTGTTATCAATATCATAAATTTTGCCACATGTTTCGATTCACTGAACCATCATCAGGCCAATTCTTACAACAAAGTAAAGGTACATTCAGCGAGTGCGCACTTTTACCTTTACTTTGTTGTAAGAATTGCTCTGAGGATGGTTCAGTGAGCCGAAACATGTGGCCAAGTTTATAATATCGATAATATATGTTGTGTTATTGACTGAATAAATTACTTTATCGTTGTAAACACAACGGGATGACTCCTATCAAAACAAAAATCTAATTTAACTAGTATCATTTCAGTAATACTTCCAGTAGATAAAAATTATGGAACGAGTCTCGTGAAATAGTTCTTGTCGCCCTTCCTTTTCAACACATCCGAATAAAAACTGACCCAGTTTATTTCTTTCTCTTTTAGAGTTTAAGGAACGTCTGATTTATCCTTCCCATTTAATTTGTTTGTTTTATTTAGCACGGTCTGATGCAAGGTTAATGGCGCAGTTGCTATTGCAATGTTGGACATTTCGTAACATCGTGGACGTGACGGGACTGAAAATTTCTTCTCTCGACATGCACCATCTAAACTCAATTTGTAGAGATGCTGATGACTTGGTTATTTCGTAGGTTTCTCAAAAGCGTTCTGACATCTAACGAGTTCATTCTTACATTGAATGAGAACATAGTATTATCAAGTATGGTAAAACGCAATAAAGTGGTCGTGACCTATTTAAAAACTCATAACCTGGGAGTACTAAAGAATGGCATAAAATTCTGGATATCTTGTGTCCTCGAAAGACCGTAATTAGGTATCTCTATTCAGACTTCAAACACCGCACGGTTTTTTTAGTGTAAACCTTGACATTTAATAATTTGTTTGGCATCAAGCCGAAATCCGATAAGCTGCTGTGTGAATTATAGACACGCTGTAATCATTTAATTTATTATGCAGTTACGAAGAAGCTGGGTTAAGAGGTTAACGCTTTCGTTTTGCACTCGTATCTCGGTTGGGAGAGTTCCGTGGGTTTTCCCAGTCAAGTTAAGAAAATACCGAAATATTCTGTCAAATTATACCAACAACTTCCTTCCACATTCTTCTCAGTACTTTATTCGCTATCATTTTATTATTCGACGCCATATAAAATTGGCAGCGTCGTTAAATAAAGCACAAATTAATACTTTAGTTTCTTTCATGACACTCTGGTACATGTGTGTATTACCATGATGCGGCCCATATCAATGTTTCTCGCGTAGCAGCTATTTCTCTGCCTTTCCCAGACTACGTCTGATGGCCGTCTTACAAGCACATTGAAACACTGTGGATACAAATCTGATAATTCTGTGGGCAAACCTAACGTACGTTTCCAGAGATTTTAATTGAAGTTTCAACATCCACGCCCTAGCTTGTGGTGTAATAGCAGCGTGTCTTTCTCATGTGTCACAGACGTCACACTACTCTTTATCCTGGCAGAAATCATGCAGCTGGAAGCTGTAAAGTGACTTTTACTCTCACATGGAATTCTCTCATCATAAAGCCTGTAATAAATCTCTCCATTATTCGAACAAGGTTAAACTTTTTTTGGTTGAATGTCCTAAATTCCTATTGACATTAGTTAATGGACTTCGAACATAACCCACAATGACTTTTACGGACGAAGTAGTCAAAACAAAATTAATTTTTCTTGCAAATAATGTTCACGCCATGCCTCTTTTCCCACACAGATGTTTAAAAAAAAAAATAATCACTGTATAATCGTTTCCACTACTCTCACGTAATTAAACAAGAAATGGAGGATAGTTGAGTTAAATACGTAAGATCAACATCGCTCGATTCTCCGTCGCATTTTAGACTTATTTTAAGACAATGTCACTCACCAAGTCAGTACGTCTAATTTCATCAGAAGAGATTTATTAGACTGTACTCAAGATGCCACCCACTTCTCACCCGTCCCTAGCTCTGTGGCAGTTCTTGGACAATTGATATATCGCGAAATAGCAACATCGTTTATACAAAGCCGGCAACAATGCAATACAAATAAACCGCATATGTTAAGGTTTATGCCTCTCAGCTGTACTTTCTTTTTCGTTTATTTAGAAAGCCGTTTTCAAACTTAGGAATGAATGATATTTCGGCCATGTTGACAGAATTTAAGGTAACAATATTCCATAACAACATTTCAGAACTAACTTAACAAAAAAGTGCATAAATATTCAAACTGTCACCACGAGAAAACATTTAAAAGTCTTGTTGTAGAACATTTCACTTAACGACTTCAGAAATGAGTCAAATGTGAATTCTGCTGTGTTCAACTGGCAGATCGTGATTATGAACGACTCAGTGCATTGTCTTCACGTCACAGTTAATTCGAATCACTTGAGGGTAACTGAAACATATTCGCTTTTCATGAAACTAAATGTGTCAGTTATTAGTGACGACGCAAATTAATTAACTTTTTCAAATGTCCCTTCTCATTTTACGATCCAGTTCCTTTTCGTTCAACTAACTGGAAGAAGTGAAATCGAATGCAGTACAAATTATATTTTGAAAGTTATCCTACATGACATGAACATAACGTAACTTGTTTCAAGTGTGCAATATTAACAAGTTCTCTCAATAATAAGTTATCACAATGTACTTCAAGAATACGTTACGTATTGTTTAACTGTAACATATAAATTTTGACAATAGTTTTACATGAGTATTATCACAAACATTCACAAGGATTTTCCAGTCATCACGAATACTCAAAAAAAGAACCCCACCTTTCGGAAGCTACCTGCTTGCGTTTTCAGGTGAAAAGCTAGTTTCCGAAAAGAAACAAGAATGCCGCGTCCATAATGTTTGTTTAATTGCAACACACACTTACGTTTATGACAAAGATATTACATGAATATCATCACCAAAATTCACGAGGACTTTTTCCTTTGTCACCAATATTCAAAGCAAACAATACGTTTCGGAAGCTACCTGCATAATATGGATTTAGCAATTTGTACTTCTACCCAGATATTATCATGGTGATGAAATAAACAAGAATGAGATGGGCTGAGTATGCAGCACAACAAGAAATATGTGAAAAGTGTAATAAATTTTAGTTGACACACCGTACATAATGAACATCCTGGGAGGCCAGTGCGTGAAACAGTGGTTCATATTAACATGAATCCTCATAAAAAAGGATTTGAGGGTGTCACTCGGTTGCATGTTGCTCAAAATAAAGTAAATTGGTGCACTACAGTGAACACAATTATGGATGATTTTTTTAGCTTTCAGGTGAGACATGTCCGTTGTATTTTATAGAATTACATATATAAACTATATATAGTCAAACACAATTCAATTAATGATATATTAATAATATCATTGAGTTGTGTTTGACCATATACTGTTTATATTCATAAAACGATCATGGATCTTCTTGTCCCACTGGAGGCGGGAAAGTCCTGACCATCCAAGTGACTATCAGCTTCTCAAAGTGAACTCCGCTACGTTTAATTACTTACTATTTTTTTATTTTGTGTATTTGTATTATTGAACGCATATTTAGAAAGAGATTAATATTTCTGTCTCAGAAACTCATACGTAATTCGTACCGAGGCCCAACACACTATACGGAAGCTATCCAATTACATCTACATATCGTGTTAAGAACTGTAACAGCCTATACAGTGTCCCACAGTACTCCCAAGAACTACACACACACACACACAATAGGTTATTCCTGTATGCTCTTCCATAAATCAGGCATGAATGCGTTCAACGTGGTTCACTTGTGGAATACAGTACAATGCAATACAGTGTACGGTACAGTATATTTCCCAAATGTCATCAGCCGTAAGTTCACAGCACCTGGATGCAGTCATTGACTTCACATTTATTAATTTATCTATCCACTTGTTTCAACATTTCCTGGAAGAAATATTACTCGGAAAAAAGGGCAAGCAGAATTTCACTCTTGTAATTACATGACATTATGACCCGTGTCACTTTACCGTACACGAGCTCCGAAAAGAACAAATAGTGTCCTCTTGGAACTGTCGAGAATCTTAACTATTCCGCTCAGTTTAATGATGCTGTATTTCTGTTACTCGTTTACAAATTCCGCAAGCCTAGGATCTCTAAGGATATGCTTCACTCTGGAGGTAAAAAAATGAAAACTTATTATTCTTCGCGGAAATAAACTTTGGAAGACATGCGACTAACACAACACGTGGTCTACCGGCAACTAATGGTGAAAATTAAATTCGCTTGTACACGGATATACACAGCGTACATCAAGGCTAAAGAAATATGTAAGAAAAACTATGTCTGGTTTTAATCGACGTATCTGATACTAAAATAAATCGCAGGGTGTGAAGTCTGTGTTTCAGTTTTGATAATTGCGTAATACAAAGATTAAAACTACTATGTGTCAAATAAATCTCAAGATATTTCGACAAAGCTGTTAAATATATTTTCTGTACAAAAGTCACTGTCGGTAAGCCATTAAATATAACAGTGCAGCTAAGTCCACAGTAATTCCAATTCATGCCGCAGAATTGTGTTGGCCACTCGTCTTATGTGTAGTTGGGTCACATTTCTGAAGATTGTTTATTGCGACTCTACACTTTCTTCACAATCACAAGACAGAACACTTAGCCTTTACATTATTCAACACAAGCCGAAATATTTAGAAACTTATGGGTCTTGGACTGAGTGCTGTACGTACCTCCACCCCTAACAATTACACATAAGAAATTTAATATAAAGAGACCTTAAAAGACTGTGAGGCCAAACCACTGGGGCTTATTGACCCAACCTATTATTCGAGATCCGAAATTCAATGAGTGCCAAAAAGTTACAGGAATGTGCAGGTCTGGAATTTTGTTATAAGAAAGTTATCACATGGCTAAAGGCGTAACGCAGCGTATTTTAACTTGCAGTGATATTCATTAGTATTTACAAAACAAGAAGGATTGCCTTAAATAGAGTTCATAGGTATCTGCCTGCCCGCCTGCCCGCCTGTAACCAAGTATCTCTTCCGAAACTGATTAATATTGTTTTAAATTCAGTATGAAGGATTGTCACTAAACTTTCAATTACACTGCAACATACGCGCTTAATAAAATGAACGTTACATACGTACACCGTACCGTTTGACCAAATTTTCTTCAAATTCGATAGGGTAATGTTGTGCTACTTTTTAATTTTTAGCAATATTGATCGATTAAAATTCCTATATTACTTGGTAACAAAAATGGATTTTCCTTGAACACCATAAACCTTACATGACGGCATATAATCTGGCTATAAACTGCTCAAGAAACGCCGATGGGAATTTGGGTACTGCATTATGGAGATAATTTTCCGAACCTAAGTCTTTTTTTTCGAGTACTTCAGTTTTCCCCGTGTCAGTATCAGTCCACCAAAACTCCACACGTACTGTACCCTTATTCATCTACCACCGAAGCTATGTAATCTCTCCAACGGACAATGTCATTAAATAAAACACCTCTATCTCTTTCTTTCTTAGTCATAATGCTTCCTTCCACGAAGAAACACGGAATTCAATCGTCGGCGCTTGTGTGTTGATACTCTCTTTCATATTCATGGTATTATCAAGGTGGACCATAAGCCCAAGCAAGCACTACAGCTATTCCTATTTACAGTCCCTGGCACGTGTAAACTTATTATGTTTTTTTACAAAATACAAGATATAAACAGAAGATAACTTTTGACGCACGTGGCAACAACTAAATTACAGTTTGAAAGTATGCCGAGCTGCAAATGTTGAATTTGTGGCCAACTGCAGACGGAGTTGACATCGAAATTATCCACCCAAAATTATATATATATATATATGTGTGTGTGTGTGTGAACTTCTTTCTGTTTCATGCGCCTATCTTATTTCACCCAACGCGCATTTAAATTTCAAACCGCGGCATTACTTCACGAAGACTTTACGATGCGACTCATCGTTACAAGACCTTCAAATTTCTTCAGATTTCATCTACCGTCATTTATTACAGGTACTACGTAGGGGGTGTATATGTTCTTGGTGGGGAAACCGGAGGGAAAGAGACCACTGGGGAGACCTAGGTGTAGATGGGTGGATAATATTAGGATGGATCTCCAGGAGGTGGGATGTGGGTATATAGGCTGGATTGGGCTGGCCCAGTATAGAGACAGGTGGTGGACGCTTGTGAGTGCGGTAATGAACCTTCGGGTCCGTGAAATGCGGGGAATTTCTTGACTAGCTGCAAAACAGTTAGCTTCTCAAGAAGGATTCTGCACCATGGAGTAAGTAAGTACTATGTAGCGTAAACAAGGTACCTCTCGCTGTCTGCTTCTTGTCTGCTGTATAGTGTCTGACAGAAGGTGTGTTTTCCACCCAGCTACGAATTCAAAAAGACAAAAGCTTTCTAGACACAGAAGATTTGTATGGGTTACTACATCAAGGTGATCCCAACATCAGGAATAACGTTTACCGTGCAATGTGGACCACAGATCTCCGCATCTTCAGATTTACCGGTAGGTTTCGGATAGACACGTGAGATGTCTTGGGGAGATGCGGGTGAATGCAAGCAAACTATTAAAGCATATCACTTTAGGTAGTGCACATCGGAAATTCTTCAGCGAACTGCAGTGAATTCTTCTCTAATAACTACTAGTAATAGGCAACCGGTCATATCTATGTATGTAGGCTGTGTAATTTGTGTGTGTTTAATATAGTTCTCACCTACTTAAAATGGCGGCTGCTCTGTGTTTGAAACTGCCATAGAAAGGATAAAAGTGTAATTTAATTCACTTTACTAACGGATAAAAAAAGCATTAAATTTGAATTACTTTTTAGATAGTATTACAAAATATTTTCTCTTGTCACTTGTGTCCGAAAAAAAATTGTTTCGATAATCATTGGAGTTATGACACAAAAGAAACTATTTCAGGTAAAATATTAACGATCTTTCTCCACTATAATCAATTCCATTTCTTACGAATCATGACTTGGGTTTATAGAACACAAGAACCGATCACAATAAGGGACTGGCGGGCAACTTGCTTCCGAAGCGTTCAGGTATAGTGTGGCAGCCGTGCGAAAATTGCTGCCCGCAGTACCGCCCATACATTCGAACCGGTAAGTCAAGTTTCGGACAATTTCTGTCATGTCGTTACTTCCTCGATTTTAGCCATTGACGATCACACATTTCAAAACTGCTCAAAACTTGTACACACAAAAACGAAGGATAATTCAATTGTCTTACATTTCCACCAAAGTTTGCGGTGCGGCATGTCCTCACGACTCCTTAGCCATAACTCCGTAGCTGACGAAATTTCACGAGGCATAATTGTTATTCAAATACTGTTCATCTAATGGACACTTTCTACACAAATGCGAGAGTGACATATATCATTATACGAGGGTAAGTCATTAAATTACAGGAATTTTGTAATAACTTTTTTACAAGAGTACTTATAGAAATTGTTTGTGTCTTATTTTTCGACATAGCCCCCCTGCTTCGCAACACACTTGGTCCAACTGTCCACAAGTTTGCGGATGCCCTCTAGAAAAAAGCTCGACCTGCTGTTTCACTGTCTCACTTGCCACGCTAACTGGTCTCCCACCCCGGTGTTCATCACTGACATTGTGCCGTCTGTTTCTACCCATTCATACACTCTCCCCTGACTCAACTCTCTCCATACTGAACCTTCATTCTTCTGTAGATTTCAGAAGGTTTCACACCCTCTGACCACAAAAAACGAATAAAGCTTCGTTGCTCTTCCACGGTGCAAGTTGACAGTGGAGCGGCCATGTTGTACGGCCTACTGAGAAGGCTCAAACTGCTTGATCGTCACGACCCCTATATGACATATTGCTAAGGAGCCATTTTGTATCCCGAAATAAGATTTTTCGTTGTGCATACTTTTCCATGCACTTTAGAATAAAATTCCTGATATTTAATGAATTTCCCTCGTATTAATCTGTACATAACGAACGATTGGTTGGTTTGTTTATCCACGCATATATTTATGAAAACCAGAAAACCACAGAAAACTTTAAAGAAAACACAAATAAAGTTATACAACACACTGGTCCTTCGAGCTCTGTTATACGGTAGTGAGTATTGGACCATTAAGGCAAGTGACGCAAGAACAAAAGAGACTAAATGCATGAGACAAACAGCAGGATACACTTGGACAGATTAAAAATCAAACACAGAAATTGCAAAAGAATTAATATAACCCCAGTTTTGGATAAAATACAGGAACACAGAAGAAAGTGGTTGCAACATGTAAACAGAATGCCCCGTACAAGATGAATGATAAGACGTGAAACATCAATACAAAATCTCAATGACCCTATCCGGAATAGAACCCGCAGTGCCTTAACCAACTGCTAAACCGCGTACCCCAACTGCCCATTGTTTAGTTATTTACTTTATTTTAATAACAAGAAATTAGACGTCTCGTGTTGAGAAAATTAAACTTGTTAATGAAGCACATAATCACCAGAAATTACTTTACGCTAGTGATGTGCACCTTGCAGTCAGCCAACATTCCAACGTGGCAAGGGGTTTTACCTATTATTAACCTTACGTTTGTCACATAGACTTCTTTTATTTATAAGTATATACTCAGTAACATTTAAATTATATTCAAATAAAACATGATACTCACTATTTTATTTTAATACGGGTACCGTGCACTTTTTTTGTTATTTATTATAAACAACAAATGAACGATTATATTATGAAAGTATATATCACAACAGTCTCTTTGAGTAATCTATACTGCTACATGTTTCGACACTTTCGTGTTATCATCGGGGTGTTCACAACCAATGCCTTGCTAAGTTACACACTTTCTTCAAGTTGCAGCCCATTTGTAGATGTTATTCATGTGCTGGTTTGGTGTGTGGGCTGCAATTTGAAGAAAGTGTGTAACTTAGCAAGGCACTGGTTGTAAACTCCCTGATGATGACACGAAAGTGTCGAAACATGTAGGAGTGTAGATTACACAAAGAGACTATTGTGATATATACTTTTATAATATAATCGTTCATTCGTTGATTATAATAAAAAATAAAAAGCATTAAGACCTATTCTTAGATAAAAACTGTTATAAATATGCATGACAAGACCCAAATGTGTTTTTTAAGCTCATGGTTCCGTACATCGTAATTCAATGTTAATAAAAATCCAACCAGATGCAACAGTATTCAGACATTTATTTACTGCAAAGCTTTGCAGTAAATAAATATCTGCATACTATTGCATCTGGTTGGATTTTTATTAACACCCAAATGTGTTCTGTATTCCATGAGGGATTTGAGTGTATCAAGACAGTGAATATTATGACTGCCACTTTCTGGAATGTGTCGTCGCGCAGTTTTGTGCATAAATTCCTCCGAAATATCGACAACAATCCAATGAACAAAAATATCGCCTTATCACGCAAGACAGTATCTTTCTTTACTTCCGTTCACACATTTCTGCCAACAAAAGATCATCTCGGTAAACTTAATTATTAATTATGTTGCGATCTTCAATCTTCTGGGATGTTACGCAGTTTAGATTGGTAGTTAGTTACCGATGTTTCGGGATAACTTATCGACTACATCTTCATGGGTCAAGCAGTGCAAGAAGACTGGCATTGTTAACTACACTATTCTCTGCCTCAGCTGTTGACATGGCATTTTTATATAACCACTAAAAAATCTCTGTAACACTCGGAGAAATTGGACAGTGAGGTCCTTGGAATGAAAACGGGTTTTGTATTTCACGATTTTATAGTTTATAATCAAATTCCTGTGACACTAAAAAACAAACAAACACAATGGTGAAATGAAGAAGGAAATAAAAAGGTATGAAGAGTGAGAGGAATAAAAGAAAACGAATAAAATAAAATGGCGACCTTATACCGGAAGCCATTGTGAGACTTCTGAAATAAGTGTTCTAGCAGGTGCATTGTGTTGATCACTAAGACATCTGATCCACCGTGAAGGTACGAGTCACTTCTTGGCTAGCTCGTACTTATCTCCTGCAGACACTGGGCCACAAGCCAATATCTCAAGGAAGGGACCACGAGGTCGTATGAGCGACGTAAATATTGCACCAATCTGTGAGTGGTGTCCCCCACAGGGGCAATCTGATTGATCTCGCTGCCAGATTTATGATTGTGGTCCAAATAAGCAGCAGCAAAATGCCTTGGTTCCATAATGTTCCGTCATTCAAACATAAACACAAACACATTAGAAATGGGTACTTATAACTGTCTAATGCAAAGGCCACAAAATATATTAATTGATCCGAAGAACTGTACGTGTTGCATGAGTGGGTCTATGTAGTTTTAAAATAAAGTGAAAAACTTTGATATGCAGTGTGAAAAATCTTGAATGTAAGCCAGACTTTCGCGCAACAATATAATCACTGCCTGCAGACAATATGTTGAGTAACCAAGACCAAAATACCTGTAGTTCCAGGTCTACTGCGTAAATCTACGGATGTAGTGTAATTTTTAGAATCTGGAGGCATCCAATTCTAATCTTCAGTCGCGTTGTAAATTTGGCTCTGGCCATTACCATTGTTCGGAAGGTTAATTGCTGGATTCTCACTGTAAAGCCCGGGTTCAATTCCGGTTTCTTCTATATTGGATTTCTGGTGGCACGAAAGATTAACAAACGTCCGTTTATGAAATCGCCGTTATAAATACCTCAGGGGGTCAGGGAACGTCTCCAACAGTTTTTAGTTCTATAATAGCCAAACAAACGGTAGCTTTGATAATGTAATGTCCAGCGCAGGTTACCAGTATGTCGCATCCTAATCTGGAAGTCAGGCAAACCAACGCAGTCTCTCTTGTCCACAGAAAAAAGACGCCAGATGGGTGAAGACCCTTTTTACTTTCCGAAGATCCGCGGATCTGTATATGTAATGTTGATGTTTGTAAGTAACAAACTGAGATCTCATATAAACCGCATGCTGTTTGTATGAAGGCCAGACTAGATCAAGATATCAAATGCACAAACCAACATGTCACGCGTAATGTCTGGATATTAACTACAGCTTTTAGACGTATTCTAGAATATCCTCACACAATGGCGGAATTTTCTGGGCGCAAACACTTATAATTAGCAATCTCGTAGCCATTTCACTATAGTACATACCTGTAATATCAGCTAACTGTTATTACAGTAGTAGCATTTTTAGGGGTGTGTTTTGTAAAGACCATTCAGCCCACACGACTTCTCCTCTTACGAATAATCGTCTCAGAGCCGTTACTGCGAGAAGCCAGTAAGTGTGAATTAATGTCATTCTGGGGAAACATAAACTTTCACGATGAGGGCATTTCATTGAAACCCGCCCCTGATTAAGTGAGAATGAAAGTACAGCTATATACATTCGTGACCTCGGCAACAGATGGAGGAGAAAGATCAGTTTCGTAAACGGGACGCTTTACCCTACATGTTTGAGTCCCGTTCGAGAAGTTTAAAAATAATTCATAATTACAAAGGATAATTCTGAATTTAAACAGACCTATGGCCCTAATGAAAAGGCAGAAGGAAAGAATGGGAACAAAGACAAAAATGTATTTAAAAATGTTATGCCTTACTGTAGCGTCTGGCCTGCCTTTATAAATTTCTGACAGAACTGGCTGAGACCATTCGCAAGTTTCTTAAGTTCCTTCTCAAAAATTGTGAACTGCTCCTCGAAATGCGCCAAGATATCCCTCCGCGCCCATTTCAATGGTGATTCGGGAGCCTTCATCCATTCCCTGCCGACTAATAAACATCTGAGCTGCACTTCTCACAACTCACTCTTTATGAGAACATGTGGTATGGGAGCAGGGGGAATAAATGGTCACAGAAGGAGGGCGCAGACATATTGCAGTCCACATATTGTTACAAACGGCAACATTAAATATACTGTGGCTTCAGTCGCCAGCCCCTAACCACTAAAGATATATCTCGAAATGGAAAGCACTTTCGCTGGAAGTCTTGCTGCCCGACTTTGTGTTGGCGGTCTATGTTTCGGAGGCGGAGCAAGGAGAGCAGTGACGGATGGGGTAGAAAGACTTAGAGGTCATTAAGCAACAAAATCGTCTATGAATCCAGCACTACTTTTCCATAGTCGCATAGAGAAAAATATTTTTTGGGTGAGAACTATGTTTTACATGGGAACAATGGAAAACTTACAAGTCAGAGAGTGAGTGAGTGAATGAGTAGAGTGAGTGGGTGAGTGAATGAGTTAGCGAGTGAGTGAATGAATGGAAGAGTGAGGGAATGAATGAGTAAATTAGTTTAGTTAGTCAAATGGTTAGTTAATCAAATAGTTAGTTAGTTTGTCAGTTTGTTGGTTAGTTGGTTTGTTGGCTAGTTGGTTGGTTGGTTGGTTAGTTATTTGGTTAGTTAGTTAATTAGTTAGTCAATCAATTAGTCAGTCAGTCAGTCAGTTGGTTAGTTAGTTAGTTAGTTAGCCCGTTAGTTAGTTAGTTAGTTAGTTAGTTAGTTAGTTAGTTAGTTAGTTAGTTAGTTAGTTAGTTAGTTAGTTAGTTAGTTAGTTAGTTAGTTAGTTAGTTAGTTAGTTAGTTAGTTAGTTAGT
>Ga0123357_10006048_pt1 | contig 14644 bp, 11 predicted proteins | sample TergutEmb28metaG_FD_89873 | JGI IMG/M metagenome (GOLD analysis project Ga0123357, IMG submission 89873) | Embiratermes neotenicus P4 segment gut microbial communities from Petit-Saut dam, French Guiana - Emb289 P4 | ecosystem: Host-associated > Arthropoda: Insects > Digestive system > Gut ...
CCAACAGATGCAACAGTATGCAGATATTTATTCACTGCAAAACTACTGTACATGTTTCGGGTGTCACAGCACCCATCATCAGGAGTATTAAAAACTGTACCTGCAGCCTCCGGTACAGGTCATAATACTGGTGCAGCTACTTCCCTCCAACGTGGCCTGATCGGGCCTGATCGGCCACGTTGGAGGGAAGTAGCTGCACCAGTATTATGACCTGTACCAGAGGCTGCGGGTACAGTTTTTAATACTCCTGATGATGGGTGCTGTGACACCCAAAACATGTAGAGTAGTTTTGCAGTGAATAAATGTCTGCATACTGTTGCATCTGTTGGTTTTTTATTCACATTGAATTACGATGCACGGAACCACGAGCTTAAAATTCAGTAAATATTTATTAATTAACCCCATTTTGTACTTAATATATAGTACAGAAATTCTTATACAATGCTTATTGAACTAAAATTTGTGTGGTAATATTTTGGTTTTTATTCAATGTTTATGGGGTTAGACCATTAAGAATATAACAGTAATTTATGCCAACATTTATCTGTTTAGTGGTTCAAGTACTGGTGACCTGGGAGATGTAACTCCATGTAATGCATCCCCAAACCTCTCAGCTCTCATGGCTTTCCGCCCAATAATGCGAGATGATACTGAAGAGGTGTGGAGACTTCAGATCCAGTCACTTCTCAACCAAATTCCATCTTCACCTATGGAATTGTTTCAGTTGTTGCATCGGCTTATTAAGGTGCCTAATAGTTTTCTTTTATTTACTTAACATTGTTACATAAATGCTGTTTCCTGCAGGCTTCATAATACAGGGTTATTCGAAATGATTGTCGGCGTTTTAACAGCTTGCCACCTCGTTCTCCAGATGCAACCCCATGTGATTTCTTTCTATGGGGTTATGTCAAGGATCAGGTTTATGTTCCACCTCTTCCTGCAAGTATCCTGGAACTGAAGGTACGAATCAGAACTGCCATTGAAACCATCACCGCTGACATGCTACAGACAGTTTGGAACAAACTTGATTATCGTGTTGATGTTTGTAGAATCACAAAGGGTGCACATATAGAGCACCTGTAAGGTATGTAACAAAAACTTGGAGTGTTGTTCTAATAAATAAAAAAATACATATACTCCTATCTGAAGTGTATTGTGTATGACAAGTTGTTAAAAGCCTGACAGTCATTTCGAATAACCCTGTATTATGTGACAGCCATAACCTAAACAAAATAATACTTCTTTAAAATGCTATCTTTCTACCCCAGTTAAACAATAATTACAATGGAATGAACTAAAGAATTTTTGTTAGACTTAATCCAAAGGAAGGCTTACGTTGCATTAATGGAATTATGATTCAAGGCAGCTTAGAATGTTGATTACGTATGCCAGGAATTCATTACTAACATTTAAAAATTGGTGGACTATTTTTCCACAGAAATAATATAGTTATTTGCAGTGTGATGTTTTTGTGCTCATGAAACTTTATAGAAATTGGTGCTGGAAGACCCATGCTGAAGTGAAAAGAAGCATAAAAGATTACATTTGAAACCATTTTGATTCAAGATTTTCTTATTGTGGGTAATGACACCCTAGGTAAGGACAAGGAGTTGAGGTCATTGATTGTCAGCATAGAAAGTTTTCCTAGTCAATGAATCTGTGTAGGGTTTTCTTCCTCTAGAGGTTTCCTTTATAACATCAAGGCCTACGTGGTGATGAAAATTGAAATTGAAGCAATTTGTGTTATGGTACTATGCAGTTTGGTAGATTCTTACCTGTTGGAATCGCAGCATTTCATGGCGCAGGATTGCAGAATTCTTATCACCACAAACACCCCATACCTTATCTATCTCTTATCAGTATTTTGTGCTCTTTTGTACTAAAAATACAATGTCCAATGAGCAATGACTGTCCTGCACCTGAAATGGGTTATTCTGTACAGAATACTGCTTTCTGGGTTGTGGTACAACACAGTCTGGTAGAAATTTACTGTTCAGAGAAACCTGCTGTTTTCTTATTTTACTCTGAAGATAGGGGCAGCAGGTTCCCTAAGAATGTTGCTGTATTTCTGAATGTGTCCACATGACATGACTTCTCAGAAGACAGTATTCTGCATAGTCACCTCAATAAGTACCTCAGATCTCATTGGTTATTCAGTAATTTTTCACAGTTGTACAAACAGTTGAGCTCGCATGTCTTATAAATGTACAAGAAGTGAATTATAGAATACTGGAAATACCCTTAATAACTGGCAACTTGGAATTTGCTTTCAGGATGTGAGCAGCAAAACTGTATCCCTCACTCAAGAAGCTTGTCAGTATCTTAATGGCAGTTCAGCTGTGACATCTTCGCAGGGGACAGCGTTGTTAGGATCAAGACTGCTTGTTGTTACAGAGTTGCTTTCAAGTCAGACAGAGCCACCTCACGTGTGGATCAGTCCCAGTGCAATCAGTAGTCCTCGCCTCACTGAAGCCCTTAGGTTTGGAATGTTGGAGATACAGGAGCACTGGGAGACTTTCCTAGACAGGAAGGACCACGTAACTGAGGTATTTTGTAGTAGAGTCAGATTGTAGTCTCATGGAACTGCATAAAGAACTGATGTGAATATGCCCTTCTTGGGTGTGTCTACATGAGTTACTGGAGGGATTTTGGATTAGTTGGTTGCAAGTGGTTACAGTGTAGTGCATTCTGTTACCCACTGTTAACCAGACAAAAACACTGCCCTCATAGGAGAGCCATAATATGCTATGGCACTGTCTAAGACAGGGAACACTAGAATTATTCATATTCACAGACATGCAATAGCATACACTATATAGGAGTGCACATCAGAATAAACAGTAAATGGGATGAAAATTATGTATAGAGTTAAGAACACCAACCCATATTTTAAGAAAGAAAGGAAGTTCTGTTCCTGCATATTCACCCTATCTGGCCACTCTGTAGCCCCCACTCTTCTTGTACATCAAGATATAAAAAAGTTGCCTGTGCATACAGGTGCCATAAGATGTGATCATACTATACCAAGTTATATCTGCATGTATCTGTATTATTGTGCCTTTGTGTGTTGTGAAAATGCAGACTTCCAAGCAGTCTCCTCCATTCAGATCTTCGGACTAAAATTTTATATACCTTTCATGTGCCCTTGTGCCCCACACAGCTCATGTAAGTAATTTTGTATTTTTATTGATTTCCCAATCAAAAACATATCAAAGGAGATGGTACAGCAATCATGCTTAGGAATTATATTTGGGAGTTGCCTGGTTAGATCTCAGCCAAGTTACTAACTCCTCACTATGCATTTACTTTTTTCTCCCCATCCTGTTACTTCCACCTTTGTTAGGTTTAGGTATGTATTATAAACTTGATTGAAAGTATCATGATTATATCATGACTGGTGACAGGATGCAGAACTCTTATTTTAAATGGTATTAAAAAAAAAAGCCTAAAATGTTGCTTCAGCTAGACATGACCACTGCCTTACCAGATTTCAAAGTGTAAAACATTTTTGATAAAATACACAGTGCAGTCCAAAAGTTTAAGCCTGATTTTTTTAAAAATTGAAGACACATACTTTTTTGTTTATTCAAAATAAGCTCCAGTGGTTTATATACAGGCTTTTGGGCAGTCGTACAGTTTCAGAAAATCTGTCTAAAATACCTCTTTTTGGACCCTCTTTAATTCATCAGTTATGACTTCTTGGATATCAGCAACATCCACAAAATGAAGTCCGTTTAACTTCATTTCCAACCAGGGGAACAGAAAATAGTCTGGCGGAGGTAAATTTGGAGAATACAGAGGGTGATAAAGGGTTGTAACTTTTTTGGGGTCAGAAATTGGCAAACACTTGCAGCTTTGTGGGCAGGTGCTATCATGCAACAAGAAAAAATCTCGAGAGCAGAACGCAGCTGGATGAACCTGTTGAATGCACTTAAGGAGGCGAACCATTACTCCTTCATAAATTTCTGCATTTGCTGTTTTTCCCTCATGTACAGATTCTTTGTGCACTATGCCTTGAGAGTCAAAAATAGTTATCAACATGGTCTTGATGCGGGACCTTTGGAATTTCAGTTTCTTTGGCCAAGGGGATGTTAAAGAATTTTTGTCTGCATTGGCCATTGTGATAATGTCTTGGCAAGATGTGACTCAATCTTCCCTTTGCTCAGGTGTCAAGGAGTGCGGAACAGAACGTGCACACAACTATCTCTTGATAAGATTCAACTGTCATTTTTGACCAAATCAGCAACAGCAGCAATGTTTACCTCAATTCGAGTCAATTTTGGACGGCCACCTCCCTTATCCTCTACCAGCTCCCTTCCTTCTCAAAATCGAGAATACCACCTAAAAACGTTTCATCAGTTCAGAGCCTCATTCCCATAAGCCTTTTGCACCAATACTACTGTTTCTGTTGCAGATAGACTGCCTTTGAAACAAAATTTTATGGCAACTCTGTTCATTTCTGCCATCCATGACGTATAAAGAAAAATGACTTTACAAGACAAGTTGAAACTCGTACACTGTCAAAGATAAACAAACTAAACTTGGTGTGTGAACAGATGTTGGTTGATAGTACTTAGTTAGTGGGTTGGCTGGTAGATCACTCTAGTTCTGTTGTTTAAAAAAAAATCAGTCCTAAATCTTATGGATCGCACTGTGTATGTAGAATTCAGTGGCATGAATGCTTTATATGAAGTATATGTTCTTAATTGATGAGATACTTGTGAAAAAGTTGTTGAACTGTTCGTTTCTATGGCTTTCATGGTTTATCATACCATAATAAAAGCAGTGGAGACACAGGTATGAGGTGGTATCCAAAATTTTCCAGACTGACGCTGTAAAAATTGTAAAACTCACCATAAGGCCTATCGGCTGCCGTCATCCTTGAAGTAGTTCCCTCCCTCATGTAGACGCCAGTCCCACCGTCTCCTCCATTTTTGGAATGCATCCTAGAAGTCCTTTTCTATCAGAGTGTTAAGCACTCTCTGTGATTTGGTATGTATCTCTTCATTGGTATCAAACCGGCGTCATTTCAGCTTCAATTTCATATTCAGAAATAAGAAGAAGTAACAGGGTGCCAAATCAGGGGAGTATGGTGGGTGGAGGATGAGAGCCATTTTAATTTTCACCAGAAACTACTGGATGAGGACGGAAGTGTGAGACAGGGCAATGTCATGGTGAAGCAGCCAGGTCTATTCTCGCCAAAGTTTGGAGCGACATCTTCGCACATTTTCATGCATTCGCCACAAAATGTTGCAGTAGAACCCGGAATTCACAGTTTGGCCTGTTGGGACAAATTCTTTGTGCACAGTCCCCTTGATGTCAAAGATAGTGATGATCATGCTCTTGACATTGCTTTTCACCTGTCTGGCCTTTTTGGCCTTGGTGACATGGGGCTTTTCCACTGGGAGGATTGTTGCTTTGTCTCAGGGTTGTAACCGTAAACCCAGCTCTCATCACCAGTGATGACCCTGGACAAGAAGGTTTCATCATTGGAGGCGAGCTGACGAAGTTCAGTGCAGACATTGACATGCTGCTTCTTCTGGTCAGCTGTCAGGATCCTGGGCACAAATTTGGCTGTGACACGGTGCTTGCCCAATTCTTCCGTCAGAACCTGTTGGCATGTCGCATAACCAATTCCCACCTCCTCAGCAATGTCGTGAATGGTCCGACGTCGATCCTGACAGACGAGCTCTTGAATTCATGCAACAGTTTCAGGAGTTTTGCAGCTTCTGGGTCTCCCTTTGTGTTCGTCATCGTCAGCTGATGTGCAACCGGGCATGCCATTGAAACACCCCCAAAGGCTTGTTGAATCATTATGAGGGTCTCTGTAGCACTTTTCCCAAGATTGGCACAAAATTTGATGCACACTCGCTGTTCCTTTCTCTGACCCATCATGAAAATCACCACAGGTCACGTACACAACTCCAAACAAACGCATGTGAAAGCTGCCCACGTCCACCCAGCTACGTGCAACTTGGCACACTGACTCACTAGACATGGTAGTCCTACCATCTACCAGTGCTTCACGCTACCTCAACTGCTGTATAGATGGCGGCACCAGTCCAGAAAATTTTGGATACCACCTTGTACAAAAAAATAACATTTCTTTACTGTTGTGATTTACAAGGATGTGTAATGTGTCCTTGTGAAGAGTTAATGGAACCCATGTTAATAAGAAAAGAAGTAAGGTGCTTGGATTTTGTGTTTTCATTAGATTTTCTGTTTGTAATAAGCATTATAGTTGAATAGTTAGTACTAATAATTTGCCTTTTGGAGGCCCCATTTTTAATCAGGGCCTAGAGGCTGGCTGTCCTGACTAAGGTTTTTCCTTCCAGGCAAAATATGGCAGATATCTCAAATTAGGTCATAGTACTTTCGTTGTACTTCCATTTAACAACAGTATTCACCGATCATCCTACCATTTGACACTATATAGTCCAAGTTAGTAATGACATTGTTAACAGTAAATATGTGAAAGTATCTATATGTGAGGCAAATGCCATTTTTTTAAGTTGAAGCCTTGCCAGTTTTTTATTTTGTTACAAAACTAGCATTTTTTATTTTATTTGCGTAAAGATAAGACTCGTTTGAATTTTTATGCCACGTTTCAGACAAAATTAGAGTTTGTGTTTTACAAATTGTTTGTTCCTACATCCATAATTCCAAGCATCAATTCAGTGGCTACACACACAGTATTCAGTCACCTTTGTCTTTTTTGCAGTGCGTTGATGCTGTGAAGACAACTGTGAAGCTAAACCTGCTTGGAGAGAATCAGTCTGAATTGGGCAATGAGGAACTAATTCTTGATCTAGGACGAGCTCTCTACAAGCTGCATTTCCAGTTATTACTACTCATTGAAGCTTCCAATAAGATGGTGGCTGCGCTTACAACAGTGGCTCACAGCAATCATGTACTGATATATTCCGATTCTTACTTGTTTCACCCCAGACACATGTATTTATGTTACTCAAATCCCAGGCTCATTCCGCCTTATAAATATATTGAAGACTATGTCCTCCTGCTTGATTTGTGCATTTTTCATCAGAGCACTGCAATGTTGTAAAGAAATTAATCACATTTTTGAAAGATTGCACCATTCAAAATAAAAATGTTGGTGTACGTACTATAAAGCTTCTGGCGGAGTCTGTGGTATCCACTGATGTTTTTTACAGTGTGTCATATAATTTGTTATACTGACATCAATCTCATAAATTTTTAAACTCATTCTCCAAATGGTAACACACCACACTGCCAAAAATTTGAAAGAAAAAGTGGTTGTGATAAAAATAAAAGTTAAAATATTTTTTTTCTTTCTGAAGGAAGACTTGAATATTTGTTTGGTACAAGTATATTGAGTCCATTAATCTTTTAAAAAAACAATAGGTTTTGTAGAATTATGCTTCTCTTTTCGACTGATGTGAATTTATTTTCATTATGAAAAACTAAAACTCGGAAACTTAAAAGTCTTTGATTGCATAAAGTTTAGCATATTCATATACTCTAAAATATTTTGGCTTATTTTTATTACAGTGTTTACGATCAGCATGTGTAGGAAAATGTACAACAGGTTAAAATCCCACATTGAAAACACATTTTATTGTGGTCACATAAAATACTAGAACAATATCCTTGTGAGATTTGAAATTTTTGAGCTAATAACTGAAGATGAACATGTAGCGTGGTAGAGCATTACAGATGTTTCAGAGGAAACCTCTTACCTCGTCAGGGTAAAAGACTGGAAGCAGTAGTTTTCTCCAAAATGTAGGTAATTAGCTATCTTGCTGCGCCATATCATGTCCCAAAATACCATAATGAAAGTTATCAGAAGTGTGTTATGTGTATTATAGTTTCAGGATATTTCTGCTGAGGTGGCAGTTGTGAAGGCTAATTTGACCAGGGTAGTAGAGGAAGGAGGGGACTCTGACCATGGCACACCAACACCCACACCCTCACCTGCTCCTACGCCTGTCCCTGCTGGCTGCGAGGAGGTGGAGACAGCATTGATGGAACTGGTGAAGGCTGAGAAATGGGCATCAGCCCTCCGACATGCCCGACACAATAGGTTTTGTAGAATTATGCTTCTCTTTTCGACTGATGTGAATTTATTTTCATTTGTACCCCTCTTTCTGTTGTTGGATATTTTTATCGATGCATAATATTCTGCTGCACACAAGCTCAAATGGTAAAACTTTAACATGTGCTGTGTTAGAATCTCTTCAGGATAGTATGTCTCCGGATGATACATGGTTTTTCTTATACCCGCCAGGCAAAAGCCGGGGTGGTACTTTAAGCTGGGCCATGAATACAGGCATATCTCGTTTTATGCAATTTTGCTTTAACTCAGCCTGAAAATTTACATCACTTTTCGAATTTATGTGATAATTTTCAGTATAATGTGATTTGGCATAGGCAATATTTGATAATTTTCGGTTTAACAAGATTCAGCATACATGTGCTGTGTTGGAGAATAACAGAAACCAGCATCCCTTTCACGCCATCAGTCATGTGTATGAATAATATCACTTGAGTGATGAAGTTCCCCCTTCAACAGCAGTGGCTTTTGTTACCAAAATGAGTGAGAAAGGTATATCTACATCATGTAGTGCAATCCAAGTGAAAAACTGGAGAAATACAGTTTGTACTGAAGATGAATTTGACATAATAAGCTGGCTTGAAAAAGGTTAACAAATTGTTGGTATATGCCATAATGTTAGATTTCCTCACAGGAGCTGAAGTGTTTTTGTAGCAAGACTACCACAGTCCTATCACACTGAGCCTTACCAAAACTGTGGATGTGAATCTCTTAAATTTTTATGGCATTAGAAAAAAATAAATATGTTGTATAGAAATGTATGTATACTGTATGGAAATGTATACATACTGTATATACGGTACGTATGTACTTTACAGGTCAGTATGTCCACTAGTAGTATAGTCTTACACTGTGGTGGATGAGGTTGTTAATCCCCTAACCCCCAGGAAATACACTGTTGTAAATGGGAATTTTGTGTTCATTTTCCACGATTCGATTTGTGTGACTTTTTCAGAACATAACCCTGGCATAAAATGAGACCTGCCCGTACTTCCAGATCCTTTCCAGTTCATTATTTAGTATCATCCCTCATGTAACACTACAGTTAGTGGAATTTTCATTAAATAAGTACTCTTAATACTAAACTCACACACACACACACATATACATGTATATATATATGTGTGTGTGTGTGTGTGTGTGTGCATGCACATGTGCGCATACACATTTATTTGAAGTACAGTGTAATGAGCTTTTACTGCTTAAGAAGTTACTTGTCACAAAATGCTCATTAGATATAGCAGCCAGTCATTTGTTGTAACTTATGCAAAAATGGTTTCATTTAGATCTTTCCATATTCCAACACGTTTTCCACTGTACATGTCCTGTTACAGAGGAGCACTGGCCACTGATGTTTGCCCATGTGGTGCAGAGGAAGATGACATCACCACAATACTGAATGTGTTTTGCAAACACTTGGCATATGACAAATCTGGTAAGTCAGTCTGGAAAGAAGTTTATTATTTCTCAACCAGCTGGTATGTCTAAACTGCAGTAATGCAATTCATTTGTAATTAGAATGCACTTTACAATCTCTTTTTGTGGGCTCATATACACAAAAACACACACAACATTTAAAAATGAAATAGATTTTAAAATATGGGAATATTCAGAGATAATAAGATTACTGGATGGATCTGGCGCAGGATAAGGACATGTGGCCAGCACTTGTGAATACAAAATTGAACCTTTGAGTTCCATAAAATGCAGGGAATTTCTTGATGAGCCAATAACCGGTTAGCTTCTCAAGAAGGATTCTGCTCCATGAAGTAAGTAAGTATGTATGTAATAAGATTATCATCATCCGCTATGTGACATTCTGTATTTGGTAGACAGGGACCTGGTGCTGCCTCCATCTTCAGGGTTGAAGAGTAAGCCAAGCATGGAAAAAGTTGTTCATACATATGGAAGGAGACTTGGGACTAGGGCCATGGAAAAGACAGTGCACATGCCGTACTTGAAAACTGTGATGATTTTAAAAATGGCTTCATTGATAAATAACGTATGTTTCATTAATTCTGTACATACCTCTTGGTGGGACAGTAAACGGGGATGCACAGACAGTGGATTGAAGGGCAAGAACTGTAGTTATTATAATGGTGGTATTGTGGATACATCAGATCTGAAATACAAAGCCTTTATATGGAACCATTACTACACACAGTTTAACATCTATGTGACCAATACAGGGTGTCAGAACCCAGAAGACTGTACTTTAAATTGTCACTGCCATATAACTTCAACTGTAATGTTAACAGCAAGTAGGTTAATATTCAAATAAAAATGTTTCTTTTTGAATAGATATATTTGTGGTGACACGGACACAGCAAGACATGGCTGATGTGTTCACTCGACTGATGGAGAGCTTGTTTCAAGTGTTGGGGGCTGTAAATTCCCTAGACAGCCAGGTCAGAGAGCAACGGGAACATAACGAATCTTCCCTACGAAAGACTGAGTGTTAAGTAATGTTACTATTTCTGTAGTCTTAATCAAGTATTCTCAACCTTTTATTGCATGCTTCTTTTTAATTGATATTCCGACTCAGAACTGTGCTTAGAAGCTGTTTTGAAGTATATTTCGTAGTCTATAGTCTACTTCGCATTAAGTATACTACCATTGACAGACATATTTACAAAAACTAAACCACATTATTGCCAAGTTTTCTCACAAGAAAGGGAAGGTAATGTGAACTTACTGGTAACATTGATGGTGCACAAGATAAACTGAGAGTTTAGAGTGACAGTTCCTGAAGATTTGTCCCGATAATATTAATCTAGGTAAAGTGCATGTCAATTTCAGTTCATAATTGCAAAACACATTTTTTAGGCTTACTCATTCCTGCATAATAAGCCTAATTTGTACAGTTTTTCCAAAAATGTCTTAAGAGGGTTTTACTTTATTTATAAAACTGATTAATTGATTCATTATTCCTGTATATAGGCAGAGCTTCTTAAAATGTGGGAACTTCCCACTATTAACTTTGCAGTTTGAGGCCTGAATCCACATTGTATAGATTAACAGTACTCTGGAAATGTTACATGCACTGTTGTAGTGACAGTGCACACAATAATACATATTCTCATTCATTATACCTTATTTTGTAATGTTTACTACTACTGGCTCCTGTTTTCCAAAGTTTCCTGTGTGTAACATTGCTTAGTCCACACATTATACCTGAGTAATGTATTTTTTATTACATCTTCTTCTTCGACATGAGATGTGGTCTTATTTTGTATGTTGTCCTGACCAACTCAATTTGGATATATAAGTTGAGAATTCTTGATAGTGTTCTATTTATTTATTTGTGTTGTGCATTGTGTAAGAATCCCCAAATGCTGACAGGCATTGTCATTAGTATTTATGTACTCTTCTCATCACACACAAATTGCTTCTGCTCTTCACCGATGATTGTAAATCAGGATGTTCAGGAGCATGTTTGCAGAGCTGGGCACATTATGTTTGTGGCTGTCGGTGCTGGCAGAACATTGAGATAGTAGTGAAAACAAGGGATAAGAGAGACATATAGAAAATGTAGGTAAAGTCACCACATTTCTTGGTCATGACACAGATCTCTGTGTCAGGTGTTGAACATGGCTTACGCAGCAGTGCAGCTGTCATTAAGATTAATATTCACATCTCTCGTATGGCACATATTAGAGAGAATTTACAGGAGTTTCTGGCATATTTAGTAACAAATGAAATCCCTCCAGTACTGCTCATTTATGTGCTGTTGTGATATTTGTGTGGTCAGAAAGTGGGAGTGGAAGGACTGGACTTTGATCTGGGATTCTACTCTTAAATTAATTTTGACTTCTGAAAAGTGGTGTGTTTTCACTTGAATCATAGGAGGTAAACTTTCCTTCAAAAGAACATAAGTTTCAAGAAACTTAATGTGAAAAACTTTATAAATTCTTTCAGCAGCAGTTTATGAAGTTCATCTGTTGAAATTAATTTTATTCTCAGTATCTCTTCAATTTATTTGTAATGAATGTACAGAATGTTGGAGATTTAGTTTTTCTTGTAAATCAATAATAATTATGTATTTTGATAGTTTTGAATACCACTTTGAATTCCATTTATTCAAGATATGTAAATAAAATTTTTAAATTTATCGTCGCAAAACTTCGGTGACAAATTTAACAATATACAAACAAAAATATCCTTGTATTCAATGGGATCTTTCCATATGTTGTACAAGAATATGCATACTCAATGAATTAGACTGAATATGGGAACAAGGCAAAATAAAGTAAAAAATGACAAAACTGAAAAGAGAGTGTGATAGTGGCACTACTTGTGCTGGAGAACAGAGCTGTTTTCATTTAGTGAGAGTAATGTTTAGAAAAAAATCTTTTGTTTGTTCATAACAGGCCCTACAAAATCAACCTTAGTCATATGTAATTACATGCTTCATATCACAACAGTAAAACAGAAAACCCAGCCTTTATGAGCACATATTAAGACTGTCTCAGAGTTGTTATGTTTTAAGTGTAATGGCAGTGTTAATTTTAAAAGAAAGGAAAGTTAAAAATTTTGTCAAAATGAATGCCATATTAATTGTTTTCATTACTATCATAAAGAAGGAACATAACAGCATTGCAGCCCAGTATGAAGAGAACAGAAGTGGTAAATTCTTATTTATGTGGGTGGCACTACTGAAGTAACAGCCCACAATATGTGTAGTCATTCCTAAATGTCAAACAGGCTACAGATGTCTGGAAAATGTATTCTGTTAGGCCCATAAAATGCAAATAAATCCAAACATTATCCATTTTCATACTTTCAATTTCATTCTGAGCATGTTAAAATCATTAAGAAGAAAAGAAAGTTACTTTGATATAAATATAACTTCAGAAAGGCTTTGGTTGTTTGACAGAACATTTGTGACTAATGTGTATTATGGTGACTACTCGTAAGTGCTTTAAGATACTTGAGCTAACAAATCTGAAGAAACATTGAACAGTTTTCCCTGGCATTTGTGTTAAACTAGTGTATCTTTGAACTATGTACAAGATGTTATTGTGCATAAACAAGATGAGCCCTACATTAATGATTTTGGCCTAATTCCCATGTTTTGTGTATGGGCAGTAATATATACTGGTCTGTATAGAAGTAGCTCATTACAGAATGTTCCGACTCCTATGTAAAGCATACTAGACAATACATTTTTCTGTATGAACCTTGTATCATGTCCAGTTTGCTAATAGTCACTTCATGTATGTGTCATTTGCAGCCAATGAGAAGTTTCCAGTTACACAGAAGATGTGTTTCAGGAGACATGTTTGTACCTTAGTGACTGTGATCATTGTGAGTGAAACATAAACCCTGTGCTTTGCATAGGTGATTAAGATCTTCAAGTAAATAGTAACTATACTCGTATTTGTAGTTTGTCCATACTGTAAATCATACACAATAAAGTGGCAATAAATGTATTTATTTGTACATGTTATTAGTAATCCATGAAAAGGCTTATTTTAATTAAATGCCATGTATAAATATGTAACATTTCTGTCTACTAATCATCATGAATCGTTTGTAATTTACTGAGTAGCGTGAACTGCCTCTTTGTCACAAAATGTGGAAAGCAGATGACCAGCAGCAACAGACGCAAGCTCATTGCAGTGGCAACAGTGTTGTCAGATATGGGAATTGGGGGAACAAGGATGTTTTAGTGCCTACTTCCAGATATCGACATTCTATGACAGAACCATAAAGAACTGTAATTGCCATCAGTCTAGTCAGTCCCCTTAAACCATATGAATGCTTCAAACTGTTGAAGTTAATTTTGAAATATTTTTCAGCGTGGAGGCTTAATCACTGCACAGTTGTGGGTGTCAAGGTCTCAATAATTCAAAAAAAGAAAATTAAAAATTCAAACGACCAGCAGGGTCACTGCTCTTATCTTTCAAGAACTGTCCTCTATGCCACCACACACCTTGCATGTGGGTCTGAAACAGAGCTACAATGGACATATGAAAGATGGCTGTGTATATTATGAACAGGTTAGAAAATGTCCACAACATGTAAAACTTGTGGCACATTTGCATTGTAATTGCTTTTATAAGTTATATTTCCCACAAAATACAATACTTATAAAATTTCTCCGTATCTTGTCAACAGAATCACAACATATCATCTTTGATATATCGTAGGCAGGGAGACTAAACAATCATATGATGCTCACTTGTTTCTGCAGCCCTAGCTCATACAGTAAACTGTCTCATCATGGGTGCTAGTACGGAGGTCATCACGTGGAGTGCCAGTTACTTCTGGTTCGATTTGAAATATGTCGAACTTTTGTAAAAATCTTAAAATGTTAAACTTCACGAAAATCCGTCCAGTGGGAGTCACTAGGTATAAGCAATCGTGTCGCGACTGGTTTGCGAACCTGCCTAGTAAAGACTTCCAAACAGACGTTTTAAATAACAAAAATAACCAAAACCACTTAACATGTGAGAACTCAACCATATCTGTGGAATCAAAGGAAAATATAGGCTGTCCGAACACTGGAAATATTTGCAATGATCAGGAAACACAAGGAAAGGATAAAGG
>Ga0123357_10006052_pt1 | contig 14642 bp, 10 predicted proteins | sample TergutEmb28metaG_FD_89873 | JGI IMG/M metagenome (GOLD analysis project Ga0123357, IMG submission 89873) | Embiratermes neotenicus P4 segment gut microbial communities from Petit-Saut dam, French Guiana - Emb289 P4 | ecosystem: Host-associated > Arthropoda: Insects > Digestive system > Gut ...
AAGCCCTCGATGTCGACCGGATCAGGTTCGATGGACGTGCCGGGCGACGACTCGAAAAGGCCGTCCACGAAGTGTTCAAGCGATTGGCCGTGGCCCAACGCGGCGAACGCCGCAAGCACAGCAATGCCCCAGGCGCCGCCCTCACCCGCGGAATCCATGACGACGACCGGCACGCCAACCGCGGCCGCCATCAGCTCTTGCCCCGCCTTGCCCGACTTGAAGAAACCGCCGTGCCCTCGCAGCCGCCTTAGCGTGACGCGCTCGTCGGCCAGCAGATCAAGGCCGATCCTCAAGGTGGCCAGCGGCGCTAGTAACTGTGCCCGCGCGAAATTCGCCAGCGTCAGACGGCCATCGGGCGAACGCACTAGAAGCGGACGCCCCTCTTCGAGACCTGCCAGATGCTCGCCGGCCAGGTAGTTGTAGCTAAGCAAACCACCCGCATCCGGTTCCGCCCGCAACGCCCCGCTGTACACCGCGTCGTACAACGCCCCCAGGTCGTGATCAGCACCGACGGCTATCAACAGCTCATCGAACAGGCTCACCCAGGCGTCGATCTCAGAGGTTCCGTTGTTGCAGTGAACCATTGCCACAGGCTTGCCGGACGGCGTGGCCACCATGTCGATTTGCGGGTATGGCTTCGCCAGCGGCTTATCCAGCACGGCCATCAGGAAGATTGAAGTGCCTGTGGAGACATTTCCGGTGCCGGGCTCCAGACTGTTCGTCGCCACCATCCCGGTGGCGGCATCGGCTTCCGGCGGACACAGTGGGGTCCCCGCAGCGAGCCCGCCGAAAGGTTGCAGCAGACTGCCGGCCGGTTCACCAGCGCCAAGCGGCCTGGGGGCGATGGACGTCCAGTCGATTCCCGTCAGTTCGCCGAATCTTTGCACCATCCGCTGGTCGTATTGCCCGTCCGTCAACGGGAACATCCCGGACGCGTCTCCCACGCCGAGCACCTTTTCGCCGGTCAGCTTCCAGTGCACGTAACCACCCAGCGTTGTGATGAACGCGATGTCGTTGACGTGTGGTTCGTGGTCGAGTACCGCCTGGTATAGGTGCGCGACACTCCAACGCTGGGGGACGTTGAACTCGAAAACCTCGCTGAGACGGGCAGCCGCCTGCCCAGTGATCGTGTTGCGCCAGGTGCGAAATGGCGCGAGTTGGTTTCCCCCTGCGTCGAACACCAGGTAGCCATGCATCATCGCCGAAACGCCGGCGCCATCCACCTCGGCGAGCGCTTCGCCGTGCTTGCGCAGATAGTCGAGTTCAAGCGCGTTATACGACGCGCGTAGCCCGTCCCAAACGTCGTCCAAATGGTACGTCCAAACGCCGTCTTCCAGCCGGTTCTCCCATGTGAACGAGCCGGACGCCAGCGCCTCGCACCGCTGGTCGACCAGCACAGCTTTGATTCTGGTCGACCCGAACTCGACGCCAAATGTGCTCATCGCAACGACACCCGTTCGAACTGGCGCCACGGGACTTCCACGCGTGCATCGTTGTTGATCATGTCGTCGATATGGAAAAGCAACGGAAACTGATCAGCTTTGGCAGTGCCAAGCTCTACCCTCTCACGAACCGCGCGAGCCACACGCGACGTGATCACCACCGATTCCAATGTGACACCCGCCAGTTCCCCAATCGCTTCGGTGAAAGTCATCCCCCTGCCCAACAGCGAGCCAAGCAGACGGGTTCGCCCGCCGAAGACGGTGACATAGAGATCGCCTGCCCCCCAGATGATATTCTCATCGTCGCCGCCGAAGAGCGTCAACAGAGCTCGCATTTCCAGCACGCCCTGGCCGAAAAGCGCGGCCTGGGTGTTGTATTGCGGCGCCGCCCCAACCTTTTCAGCCATACCCACCGCCAATGTGACGGCCAGCGCATAGGCGTTTTTCAACGCCACAGCCAACTCCACGCCGGCCATATCTGTGGACATGCTGACGTGGTAGTAGTCGGAACCGAGCAAGTCACGCAGCCGGCCAAGCAGCGCCAGGTCATCACCGCAAAAACACACGGTTGTCTGTTCCCGATCCGCCAACTCATAACTGGTGCAAGGCCCGCCGACGGCGCAAAAGTCGATGTCGGGCGCCGCCGCTTTCAGTTGATCAGGAAAGGTCGTCAGCTCGCCAGGTTTTGCGTTGGCCATACCCTTGGTGACCGACAGGACGGGTACGCCTTTCGGAAGACGAGGCACTATCTGGCTGGCGAACCAGTCGACGCCGAAACTCGACACACCACCGATCACCACGTCGACGCCATCCAATGCCTCATCCAGCGCCTCAAGCTGAAAAGCCCGGACACCGTCTGACAAGGTGCGCTTCAGAGTTGGGTGGAACCCCGTAGCGCGCACCTCGTCAATGATGTCGCGGTCAAGCATCGTGCCGACAAGACGGACCTCGTGCCCGTTGTCGCGGGCCGGAAAGCTGAGCGCCGAACCCATCATTCCGGATCCGATCACCGTGATAACGCTCATACCAACAACGCCTCCCTAATCAGTTATTGCCGACGACATCGATCGCCATCGGCGCACCAGCCTGCACCACCATGTTAGGTTGCACTTCACTTTCGCCTACACGCAGTGTATTGACGGTAAGACTGCCGTGTTTGAGATCGACAATCACGGTGGAACCACCAGTTTCGGTGGAGACGTTTAGCGAAAGGCTTCCCCACGCGTCGCCGACCACCAACGGCAACACCAACCGCCCGTCAACGGGCTTTAACATCTCGGCCAAAGGCTGCACATTCAAACGACCAACGATTGCGTCATAATCGATACCGGATACCGCTCTCAAAACTGACCACCCAGAAAGTGCGCGGGCGTAATGATCGCCACATTCGATCTCGTTGAATGGGTTGCGGCATTGTCCATCCATGCGATCCCACGCCGCGTCGAGAATGGCTTGGGCCTCGTCCACCAGTCCCTCGCGCAGGCAGTGCGCCGCCACCTGGTATTCCACGCCACTCCATACCTCGTCCGCGTACCTGGTCGGCACATCTGGACGCCCGCCATGGGGCCACGAGCACACAAGCAACCCCACATCGTCGCCGGTGGCATACACCCTGAACGGGTGCTCAAAACCGTCGAACCCACGACGCAGGTTATAGCGCACAATGCTCCGCAGGGCATCGCGCACATGGTCTTGCGGCAGCACATAACCCAGGCCCAACTCATGCGCCCACCACTGGCCGATCAACTGGTCGGACAAGCAACCTTCACCCCATTGGTAGTCCGTGTCATCACCGGGCTCCAGCACCTGTCGGAAGTACTCACCCGTCCACAACTGGTCGTCGTAGGCCCGCGATCCCCTGGTGAACGTGCCGAACGCGTCTGACGCCACCTGTTGTTCGCCGAGTAACAAAGCCATTTCTTGGTAGGCCCGCAGCGCGGCCAGCCACAGCGTGCCGGTGAAGCTGTTGGCACCCTTCAGGTCGATGTCATGGGTGGACGGCTGTACGCCGCGCAACACGCCACTCCCGTCGCCGTCCCAGTTCTTCGACACCCACGACATCAGCTTGACGATTGACGGCCACTGGACACTCAGCCAGTCCAGCCCCGCGCCGTTTCGCACTTCTCGATACGTTTTCAAGATGACACCAAGCATGCCGTCCAGCGCCGGCTGCATCGGCCCACCGATATCGACGCCCCACATCTGCGGCAGGTAGGTCGGCGCCACCACCCGGTGCGGCACGTACCCTTCGGGCGCTTGCATGATCTGCAACTCGGTTTCGCGCATCGAGCGCTCAAGGCTCGGGTAAAGGTACGCCAACGCCTGCTCGTAATTCCACACGTGGGTGCAATTCATCGGACAGGACCCGCCAGTATGGCCGCCCCACATCGGGGTTGACGCGCCCTGCACGCCTTCAAAGCCGAAGAACCGTCCCCCGCCGTCGATGAAACAGGTCGGCGACCGCAGTGCTACCGGCTGGGCCGCCAGGAAACCGGCGGCCCGTGGCGGCAAGCTAGAACCTGTGAACACGTCACACCACTCGCCGGTTGTGTGCACCAGCTCATCCCAATTCCGCGTCACCTCGTCCACCACGGCTTCGGCGTCGGCAAACCTGGCCGCGTAGTGGTTGCCAAGCCAGAACCGGGAAACCCCGAAACCGGGTTGCGGTGGGCCGAACGGCTCAAAGTTGACGACGCGGTTCGGGAAATGCCAGGCCAGAGCGAAACGAATGTGGCTAGACTCCCCCGATGCCAACCACCAAGGCACCACCAATCCCCCACACCACGTCGACCCTGCCGGGCTGGCGTGGCTGGCTGAACCCATCTGCACGGCGACTGCCGCCGGATCGACACGACGCTGAGCAGGCGTCATAGGGAAACTGACCGCCCACATCCGGGTAGCCAGGAAATCGAGAAATTGCTGAGGATCCGTCCACTGCAGGAACGCCTGGGCGCCCGGGTCATCGACCGCCAACACCATCTGGCCTGATCGTGGATCGTCGATCGGCAACGACAGGTTTTCGGCGATCAGCTTTGTCCAGCCGGTGCGCCGCAGACGGTTGGTGTTGCCGCCATAGCCGGTGTGCGCCACACCCACCGGGTTGATGACGCCGTCGCCACCCACGGCGTTGTGCAGCGTGCCGCCAAGCCAGCCGTGCAGGTCGAACTGGCCAACATTGGTCAACTCGAAGTCGAACATAACAACCGGCAGCTCGCTGGCGTCCACGTCTATCGGGCTTATCGGCGTTTGAGCGATTTGCCGCACCACCAGCGGCAGCCCGGGCTGGGTGAACGTCAGTTCGGCGCGCGGATAGCAGGCCTGCATCTCGACGTCCGTGAAACCACCGACCCGTCCCACAAGGTCGCGCTGCCAGGCTGGTATCACGTTGTCGGTGACCAACGGTGTCATCGGGCGATCGCCAAGAACTGCCTCAGATTGCAGAATTCGAACATCATCCAGCGGCGGCTCGATCTGGTTGACGCGCAACGCGAAGAAGCTCCACGGCGCCTCGCCCAGATGGTTACCGGTGTTTTGCAGCTGCCATTGCCGCAGCCCGCCATCAGCACCGATGCCCACATTTCCGGTGCCAAGACCGCCCAATGGCATGACGACGTGGGGGTGCGACTCAGGCGTGAAGGCCTCCATGACACCGACTCCCCTGGCTATGGCTCGCGCGGTGGGGTCGCACCAAGGTCTGGCACCGGTGCCATGCCAAGGTGGATCTCCATCGAGTCGGCGTTCGGCGCGTCCGGGCGGTGCGCGCTGGGACTGTCAAGATAAAACAGCGCGGTGGACGCGATGTCGTCATGCAACGGCAGATATCGCCACCCGCTGCGCCACCCGAGTGCCTGGATGTCCACGCGCAGATGATCGTGGAACCGGATGGGGTCCAGCACGTGCCAGCGGTATAGCCCGAAGCGCTGCTGGCTGAAATACAGTCCGTCCGGACGCAGAATCTGCGGCAGCCCTAGGTACGGCGTCGAATAGGCGGTGTAGCCCCGGCCAGGCACGTCGAAGTTCCAGGCCCCGCCGAAATAGTCCTCGGTACCGGTGCCGCAGATCGTCGGAAATTCCGTGTCCGAATCCAGGTAGAACTTCACCTCCCCCTCGCCCCACCAGCCCGGCGAGTTGACACCCCACGCCAGGTAGGTTCCGACGTATTGGCCGGCGCCCTCCACGCCTTCGACGATCGTATGCGGCGTCTTGTCTGCCAGGGGGTTGCTGCGCCGCCATTGGGCGTGGAAGTAGCCGTCGCCGCTGTGGTCGCCACCCAACTCATACGACACCTGGTAATAGACGCGCACTTGAATCTCGGACGTGTTCTCTATTGTCAAGCGGGCCGACGAGCGGAACGGCATCGGCCAATACGAATTGAAGCCGCCGTGCGGGTTGGCCGCTATCATTTGTGAGTTGACCTGGGCGAACACGCCCCAGCCGTTGCAGAAGAAATCGCCGTACGGCACCTCGACGGCCGGCTCGTCGCAACCGTCCCAATAGGCCCGAAGAACCAACGTGCGCCAATTGTCGACATGCGTGGTGATCCAGAAATGCGTGATGACGCCCGACCCGACGATGCTCGCCAGATCGAAGGTCTGTCCGGCCTCGATATCCACACTGGGCGAGATTTTCCACCCTGGCCCTAAGTCGCGGGCACACGACGCCCCAGTCCCGTCGACGGCACGACCGCCGCCGCCAACCGAACCGTCGAAATTCTCCGGGCTGATTGATCGCGTTTGACGATTGGTCAGCGCAGCAATACCACTGATTGGTTCGGCCATAGGAAACCTCCTAAGCTCACTTTATGCCGGAGATGCGCACGCCGGCGACGATGTAGCGCTGGAAAATCAGCAACAACACAATAGCCGGAAGGGCTGCCATGGTGCTGCCCGCCATCAGCAATCCCCACTCGGTGCCCCTGGATGACCGGAAGGCGCCGAGGTATTGCATTATCTGCTGCAAAGTCGGATTTGTGATGGTAAGGATAGGCCAGATGTAGGCGTTCCAATAAGCCATGAAAGACAACATCCCGACCAGCACGAACACGGCACCCGCGTTCGGTACGAAGATCCGGTAGAAGATCTGCCACCTCGAACAACCGTCGATCATGGCGGCCTCCTCCACCGCCATCGGCATGCCCAAGAAAAACTGGCGCATGAAAAACATCTGCGCGGCCGACGCGATACCCGGAATGACAAGGACGGCCAGAGTGTTCAAAATGCCCAGTTTGGCCACCACCGTGAACGACGTCAACAAAATGGCCATGGACGGCACGAACATGGGCGTGATGCAGACAACCCACCATAGCCGCTTGAGTGGGAAGTCAAGCCTGGCGAATGCGTAGGCCGCCATGGAGTTGACCACAAGGCTTCCCAACGTGAAAAGCAATGCACCCATGAAAGTCATTGCCAAAGCCGTGCGAAACGCCGGATCTGAAAACACATCCACATAGTTTCGCCAGCGCCAGACGTCCGGCAGGAACTGGAAGGGACTTCTCAACACCTCAGTCTTGCTCTTGAACGCGCAAATCACCATCCAGGCAAGCGGGAAGAGCATCGCCACACTTATGACGATGAGCAGCACCCATTTGCCGATAGTCGTGTGCATGGAGGTTTTCATTAGCCGTCCACCGCCTTCTCAGAGTTGATCAGCCGGAACACAAGCGCCGAAACGGTGCCCAACACGACGAACAGCAACAGCGCCGCGGTAAGGGAGAAACTCTGTGCGAACGGCGTTGTGTCACGGAACGAATTGAAGATGAACAAGTTCGGCGTGGTCGATGTGCCGGCCGGACCGCCTTGCGTCATGATCAGCGGCAAATCAACCATCTGCAGCGCGCCGACGATGCCAGTTACGAACAGATAGAGCAAGACGTTTCGCAGCAACGGCAGCGTTATGAACACCGTCCGTTTGATGAAGCCGGCCCCGTCAAGCATCGCTGACTCGTAATAGCTGTCGGGAATGTCAAGCAACCCGGCCAGCATTATCAACGTCGTGATGCCGAGACCCAGCCAAATGCCCGGCAGCGCAATCGACGGAATGACCAACGTCGGGCTGTTCAGGAAGCTGACCGGGCCGATATTGATAAGCCCCAACAGCCAGTTGCCAACACCCTTGTTCTGGTACATCAGCATGAACAATACCGACGTTACGACGGTCGAAATCACCGTCGGCACATAAACCGTCGTCTTCATGTACGCCGCCATACGGCTGCTCAGTGTCTTTATGAAGCTAGCGATCAACAGCGCCACGATCATTCCGACGGGCACAACAATCAGCGTGTAGTAGGCGCCTACCTTCAGGGATTTCCAAAACTGCGGATTCTCCAGTACCAGCTTATAGAACTGAAACCCGACGAACTGACTACCCAGATAGAAGTTGATCTTGTGAAGGCTCAACCAGAACGAGTAGACCAGCGGCCAGAAGACGAAGATTCCGAGCAGCACCACCATTGGTGCGATCATCAAATAGGCCGTCCGGGTTTGCTCACGCCCGCCAAGCCGTCGTGGCTTTTTGCCACTCATTCCGGACTCCTTTCGCATAGGCGAAAGGGCACTGGGACCTTTCAGCCCCAGTGCCCCCGCTCACATTATGACTTCGGCGCAGTGCCTGCTAGCTGCTGGGTCGAAATTGTCTGATTTATGGACTGATCGGCTGTCGCCAGTGAATTGTCGACTGTATCAGTGCCCTTCATAGATCCTTCGATGGCTGTGCCGACGGCCAACGAGATATCCCACGGGTAGACTGGCTCGGCGACACCGTAGGCAACAATGTCCTTCGAGATGATCTGCATGTACGGGTCGCTCTGCGCGTTCGGGTCAGCCGCCAGGATGGCCGCGTCGACCGACGTACGGGCGGTGTACTTGGAGTAACCGCTGGTCTTGAAGAAGTCGGCCATGATGTTCGGGTCGCCTGCCACCAGGTAGTTGATGAAGTCAGCAGCCTGTTGCGGGTTCTTCGACTTGGCGTCAAGTGTCAACGTCCAGCCGCCGAGCGTGGCGGTTGTTTCGCCGCTTCCGCCGTCCTTGGTTGCCATTGGCGCGACGGCGGTCTTGGCCAGCAGATCCGGGCAACTGGACTTGATCTGGCCAAGAGCCCATGAGCCGTTGACCATCGACGCGACTTCGCCGTTGCAGTACGGTGTGGCATCGGTGTAGCCAACCGTAGGAGTCTGAGGTATCAGCTGGTTTTGGAACAGCGTCGTGTAGAAGTTCACCACGTCAGCCATGCACGGGTCGGTCACGCGGCTGGCTGACCAGTCGTCAGTGATCGGCCATTGCTTGCACGAATTGTACTGGAGGCCCCAGCTCGACCAGCCCAGGTCTGCCGCAACGGAGGCGATGGTGGTGCCCTCGACGTCGCCGCTGGTCAGCTTCGTGGCCCAATTGATGAAGTCCGACCACGACTTGGGCGGCGAGTTCGGATCCAGGCCAGCAGCCTGCACAAGGTCGGTGCGATAGTAGAACACCGTCGATGGCTCGACCAGAAGCGGATAGCCGTAGTATTGCCCGCCTTCAGACACGAAGGGCTGGATATTCGACTTGATGTCCGAGAACGCCGAGGCCGGCATGTAGTTGTTCAATGGGGCGAACATGCCTTGTGCCACGCCAGGCTTGATATTGCCATAGCTGGTGGTGGCGATGTCCGGCTGGGTGCCAGCCGCTTGGGCGGCCTGCAACTTTTGTTGCCAAGTGTCGGCGGGGACAACCTGATAGTCAACCTTGACGTCGGTTTGCGACGCGTTGAATTGGTCGACGTATTTCTTGAACCACGTCTGCTGGTAGTCCTCAAATTGTTGCTGCCAGAAGGTGACGGTGACCGGTCCCGACCCAGCGCTACCGCCACCACCACTCGATTGTGCACCACCGCTGCAAGCACTCAGCGCGAATGCGGCCAACACCGCGACGACTGCTGTCAATCCTTTTCGGTGTGTTTTGTTCATATTGCGGTTTCCTTTCTTATTTCGGTTTGTTGACGGGTCGAGAGTCGAGGCCCGTCACTGCTTCACTAAGTCGGCCTTGTACCAGAAGACCTCGTATGGATCCCATATCGACAAGGTGAAATAGATCGTCTTGCCACCGTCGGCCGTATAGCGATCAAGCATGTATGGCGCATACGGCCCGGCTACGTCACTTGCGCCTACCATCGTGATCGGGTCGCCCCATGGCCCCCACGGCGCCAACCCCTCGCGCATGACAATGCCCGTGCCCTCTTTCAGGTAGGTCATTATCCACCGCCCGAGGTAGGCGTTCCAGACGACCGATAGCTCGCCGACGGTGTCGTCGAACACTAGGCCGGCTTTCGTGTAGTCGTTGCTCCATTGCGGCGTACCCGAGGCGTCAAGCCCTGTGTAGTACTGCCAGGCGGAGGCGTCTTCCACCTGCGACGCCGGAACCTTGGCGAAATGGACGCCCTCAAAGCGGCCATGCGTGATGCCCCAGACGTACAACATGTCGACACCGTTTTCCGTCACATGGTACGGCGCGATTTGCACGAACCCTGAGTCGCCAGACCAGCGAGGCGAATCCAGCACCGTCCAGTTTTGGCCCTCGTCGGTCGACTTGGCCAACCCGGCATCGTTGACATCCCACTCACCCGACGCGCCCCAGTGTTTTACCGACATCCAGTGCAGGTACATGGCACCATTCGCCTCGAAGCCGTACGTCGGGATCACCGTCATCTCGACGTTGTCGACCTTTTTGGACGGCAGCAATTCTTTGGCCAAACCCAGGTTGTCCAACACCATCCCGTTGATGGTGATGCCGTCGGCCGGGTTGGTGTCGGTTGTCCAGCCCATGGTGTTGGATCGCCAGCCTGTGCCGCCACCGCCAACTGCGCCCGCATCTCGCGACGCGAAAGTGTCGCCGAAGACGAACCAGACCTTGCCGTCGGCCTCGAACATTGATCCGAGATCGCAGTACCCGACGCCGTACTGCACGGTGTTGCCGGGGCCTTCAGCGCCGGTTATCTGACCGACCTGCGTGACGTTTGTGACGCCTTTGAGGACGAATGGAGTGCCGGGCGGCAAAACGCCAGAGGGGGGGGGCTCGTTTTTCGCGCTATTTCCGCTTGTACAAGCGCTGAGGCACACGAAGGCAACGCCTAGGCACACCAAGCGCCTGCGCCACATTGCCATTCGAACCACGATTCTCCTTTGATCGGAACTATGCACAATCTACCCAGAAATCGATTTCTGTGTCAACTCTTCTCAATTACTGGACTGAATCGTTATCAAATTGTGATGAAAACGATTTCCCGTGATTATGCTGTAACGGTGTGGTTGAGACCATCCCCCAGTAACCAGTGGACACCCCGTTGGGGTCATGCGGACGGGCTCCAGCTCGGCCTTGAACCGGCCGACGGCCCCCGCGGGCTCATCCGCGTGTACGCGTCGTACATTGATCGGTCACGACTGTTGAACTTCGTCGCCATCGAGCCAATCGTCGCCCGGCAGACGGAACGGGGCTACTCAGAACTGGAACACAGTTCGCTCGATAATGTGCCTGGCAAGCGGTTTTGGAGTTCTGGCGACGTCAATGACGCGACGCCGCGGCCGACAGCAGATGCTCGCCCAGGCGTCATCGAGACCATCGACGGCCATGAATGCTTGACCGTGTATGTGTTTTCCGAACGCTTCGACAACGGCGCTGAGGTTGCCGTCCGCGTCCGCTTCCGGGACGATCGCCCGCATCAGGTGGCCTTGGCGGCTTTCCGACTGAACGGCTCCGCCGAACTCGCACATTGCGTGCTGAGCGCCACCATGGGCAACTACGCCCGTCTGCGTCAGCTGCACCTGAATGACGGCATCGTCACGCCCGAACAGCTGTGGCCCGGGTTTTCAGGAACCGATTTCACTGAACACGCCCGCTTTCCACTCGACAGCTTGACGCGCGACGGCGACACGGCTGGCGCCTATGCCACCCCGGACGAATCGGACCCGCAATCAGCCAGTTACGCGCCCGGTGTGGCCGAACACTGGAAGTACACGGGGGTGCGGGCCAAGCAGGGCTGGCGCGCCGTCCACCCCAGCCCCGAGGCGGCAGTGCAGGTGAATGCCCGGGCGACCTACTGGGCGAGTGCCTCGCCCATACCGGCAGGCCCAGCCTTTGAGAACTTCGAGTTCATCGACACCTTCCGCAGTGGTCAAGAGTACGTTTACTACGCGGAACCCTGCGACACCGATGGCACAGCACCCGTAGGCTGGTAATCTCATCGAAAAAACAAGATGGCGGATGGAACATGGCAAAAATCGCTGATGTGGCACAACGCGCCGGCGTCTCGGCTGCCACCGTGTCACGCGTCTTCAACGGGCAGCGCGTCAACGAAGACATGGAGTCGCGCGTACGCATCGCCATGACGGAGCTCAACTACACGCCCAGCCGCACGGCACGGTCGTTGAGGCGGCAAACCAGTGAGATCATCGCGCTGATCATCCCCGATATCGAAAACCCCTACTTCACCGAGCTGGCCCGCGGCGTCGAGGATGTGGCCCGTGGTGCCAATTACTCCGTCGTCTTGTGCAACAGTGACTCAAACACCGAGAAAGAAACTCAGTATCTAAACATCGCGATCAGCGAGAACATGGCTGGCGTGATCGTCGCCCCGTCCAGCAGCCGCACCGTGCTGGACGGATTGGCGGACGCCCACATCCCCGTCGTCGCCATCGACCGGCCCACCAGCTACCCGATCGATTCCGTCTTGGTGGCAAACAAGCGGGCGGCCCAGGGCGCCACGGAATGCCTGATCGACGCCGGATACCGGCGCATCGCCTGCATCACCGGGCCGCGGGGCGTCAAGACGGCGTCCGAACGCCTGGATGGCTGGCGTGACGCGCTGGACGCTCACGGACTGGCCGCACCGGCGTCCTACCTAGTCAGATCGACATTCAGGGTAGACGGCGGACGCACCGCCATGGCTAATCTGCTCGATGACCCCAATCCGCCGGACGCCGTCGTGGCCGCCAACAACCTGATGGGCGTTGGTGTGCTTCAGGTATTGACGGAGCGCCGTCTGTTCCCGCCAGAGGTCGGGGTTGCCGTTGTCGGCTCGCTTCCATTCACGACCTTGTCCCCCACTGGTATCACCTTCGCGCACCTGCCGGCGCGCAAAATGGGTTTAGTGGCCGCGCACATGCTGATGTCGCGAATCGCCGGCGACAAGCAGCCGCCGCGCACCAGGCTACTTCCATATCGTCTGGAACCAGCCAAATCAACGCCACCTGAATAGCTCGACCAACCGTAGCGCCGTTGGAAAGTGACACCATTTCAGAAATCGATTACTATATCTGGATATGTGAACGCGACGCCGCTAGCCCGAAGTCGGCAGTGGCCCATTTCCCCAAAGGAGTTGTTTGTTGTGAGCGCCTACCAGCTACCCGAGGTTACAGTTCGCCCTCCAGCCGAACCAAAGACCGTCTACGTCATCGCCAATGGCGACTTACGCCTGACCGCCAACCTTGAAACCTGGGACAAACAGCAAGAAGTCGAAGCCCAGTTCGGCGCAGCCGTCGAGGCGCAAGGCTGGAGGGTTAAGCGTGCCCACGGCGTCAATCCGGCGACCGGGCACGGGTTCATCGATTCGCAGCATTACGGCATGGAGGTTTTCAAGAGCATCCCGCCCGAGGCGCCCCTGGCCGTCGTCGAAGCCGTCTGGGAGTACTCGCACCACATTTTGCACGGCCTGCGCGACCACACCGGGCCGATCCTCGTCGTAGCCAATTTCGCCGGCGACTACCCCGGCCTCGTCGGGTTGCTCAACATCACAGCCAGCCTGACGAAGATGGGCAAGCCGTATTCCGCCTTGTGGAGTGAGGATTTCACCGACCAGTGGGCGATGGACAAGCTGGCCGAGTGGTTGACGACGGGCAACATCGTCCACGACATGTCGCACGTCCACGACTTGCCGCAGCTAGCCGATTCGCCCGAAAAGCAGCTCGGTGACACGCTGGCCGCCCAACTCAGACTCGACAAGGCCATCGTGGCAGTCTTCGACGAGTACTGCATGGGCATGTACAACGCCCTCATCGACGACGAATACCTGAACCCCGCCGGGATATACAAAGAGCGCCTGTCGCAGTCGGCGCTGGTTGCCGAGATGCGCAAGGTCACCGACGCGGAGGCCGACGCGGTGCGCGCCTGGCTCGACGCCAAGGGAATGAAATTCCTCGTAGACAACAAAGGCGACGAGAAGGAGTGCCTGACGGACGCCCAGTTGCGCGAGCAGTGCAAGATGTACATCGCCGCCATGCGCATGGCCGACGATTTCGGCGCCGACGCCATCGGCATCCAGTACCAGCAGGGCCTGAAGGACATGGTGCCGGCGTCCGACCTTGCTGAGGGCCTGTTAAACAACGTCGACCGTCCGCCCGTCACGTCGCGCGACGGCTCGCGCGTGCTCTACGAAGGCAGAGCGCTACCCCACTTCAACGAGGTGGACGAGGGCGTGGCCGTTGACCTGCTGGTGACCAACCGGGTGTGGACGGCCATGGGCCTCGACCCGGCCGCTACGCTGCACGACATTCGCTGGGGCGAAATGGTTGACGACAAATTCGTCTGGGTCTTCGAAATCTCGGGGTCCGTGCCGGCCTCCCACCTGGGCGGCTACGACAAGGCATATTCCATGCGTCAGTCCTATTACTTCTTCCCGCTCGGCGGCGGCACGCTGTCGGGCGTCTCGCGACCCGGCGAAATCGTCTGGTCGCGCGTCTTCATCATGGACGGCAAACTGCACGCCGACCTTGGGCGCGGCACCAGCGTCGAACTACCGGACGCCGTCGCGCAGGCTCGCCTCGACGCCACCAACCGCGAATGGCCCATCATGAACGCCGTGCTGCACGGCGTGTCGCGCGACCAGTTGATGGCCCGGCACAAGGCCAATCACATCACCGTCGTGTTCGCCCCCGACGCCGCGACAGCCGACAAGGCACTGGTGGCCAAGGCTGCCATGTTCACCGGCATGGGTATCGAGGTGCACCTGTGCGGCGACGTGACGACGGATGTGTGACGGTCAGACGGCGATAATCACCGGGACGATCATCGGGCGCGAACGGTACGCCTTCGACGCCCAGTGACGCACCGTCTGGCGGACCACCTGGCTTAACGCGTGGACGTCTTCGGCGCCGTCTTTCAGCGCCGCCAGCAAGGCGTCACGCACCTGCTCGGTGACGTCGTCGAAGACGTGCTCGTCCTCGACGAAACCGCGGGC
>Ga0123357_10006053_pt1 | contig 14641 bp, 9 predicted proteins | sample TergutEmb28metaG_FD_89873 | JGI IMG/M metagenome (GOLD analysis project Ga0123357, IMG submission 89873) | Embiratermes neotenicus P4 segment gut microbial communities from Petit-Saut dam, French Guiana - Emb289 P4 | ecosystem: Host-associated > Arthropoda: Insects > Digestive system > Gut ...
CGGCCGAAACATGTTGAGTAATGAATGAATATTAAATAATAAAATAAGTGGCATCAAGTTGGTTTTTTCTCTTTACGCAACTATAAAGATGATGCACGGTCCAATAAACATAAGATATTCTATCTTATTTTCTACATATGACTTATTGAAATGTACATCACTTTTAAAACTTGAGAACTCCAAATTTTATAGAATTAAAAGGGATCTTTCGCGCCAGAGTCCCAGGTTTACTTTTTTCATTAAGTTTACATCCGCTGAACATCGTTGCAATAGTGACATTCCGAGATTTTCTGTATGCTAGATATTTCTTAAATATGAACGGACAATACAGACAACACGGTAAGAAGCTACAAAACTACACTGTACCGAAAAGAGTAAAGAAAACTGTTGAACTACTTTTTAAATCTGCTCTGTATGTACGTATGTCGGTTTCAAAACGTTATTCTACGTTGTCCAACGCCTAGACTCCAATGACACTCCACTGGCCTTCATTTAGGTTTATTTCGTTCATGGCCTTCCTTATACCTTCCATCCAGTTTTTTTTCGGTCTTCCTCGTGCTCTCTTTTGTTTCGGCATCCACTTCAATGCTATTTTGGGTAATCTTCCTTCTGCTATTCTTTGGACATGGCCTTACCATGTAAGTTAAATCTGCACTGTACATCATAAAAACCGCGAGGAGTGTCAACTGGCATCCACCCTCTGTCCTCTCAAAGTACATCGCTTGTTTTCTGTCCTCGTAGCGGTTCATATCCATAAAACAGGGTAGAAACCACTTAGTTTTCCAAAGAAATATATACAATATTGTTAAAACGGAATGTTTGGAGGGAAAAAGAAGCTAACAATACCGTCATAAAACCTCAAGGTTCTTCCTTCAACAAGCAAAAGCAAGCACAAAGAGGAGCTGGCGGATTCTTAAAAAGCTTCTAAACTTTTTTTTTGTCGCTGTGCCATATGAGCATTCAGTTATTTATTTCCTTTCAAAGTAAAACAACCTTCCAGGCAAAACTGGCACTTTTCGTTTTAAACACAACTTCCGTCCATAAAAGTACTTTACCGTTTCGCTAACATTTGTTTCATTCGCTTTCAAGAAGGTATCTTTTCGAAAATAACGTACTTTTTTTAAATGAAAGGAATTCTTACACAGTCGGACTGCTATGAATTTCTACATCTACCTACAGTAAACATAAAATTTACAGAACTTGTTGTGCCTACAATTTTCAGGTAACGTTACATTTATACAAAACAAACTTGAACACATTTAACGGAGAACTTTGAATATTAGCAGCCGTCTGCAAGTAAAAGTGACTGAAAAAGTTCGCAAGTTCTTATTTGAACTGTGATTTTATATAGGTACAAATGAGCAGTCTATTAATCTCATTAGAATTACTTGAAAAGAGAATAAGCAAAGCAACTCTCAGTACAAGACAGACTAGACGAATATAAGCTGGTTAAAACTGTAATGTTTCTGGCTTGTATATGGGAGATGATAAAATGCAATCTTTCTAAAGTAATGACCATTCTGACTAAGATGATTTGAGGTCTTCCTCAGCCCCACCGGATAAAAGCGTTACAGTGTTTGATATTAGGTTCTACGGCTTGCTCCTTTCACATTCCTTCCAATTCATTTCCTATTTATCATTCATCCATCTAACGGTTTATAACCTGAGTTAAACTCAGCGATCTTAATTATACCATATATCGATAAATGAAAAATGCATTTCGCGCTATGTATATACCAGTATCTCAATCTGTACGTAATGGACAACTGGTTTATTATATTTATGTATAGTAAAATTAGTCCCCAAAATAAAACCCAGAAGAGTCACTAAAACAATTATGTAATTTTCAATACGCCTGTGCGTAAAATATAAATTTATCAAGTCTGGAAATCTGCAATATTGACAGCTTCCTCAAGTCGCTTCTCAAAGCCATAATTAGACGTCATAAACAAATGTTGACTTCCTAATAACAGGACAATTATTATAGACGAAAAACATACAGCAGAGCCCTTGACGTAAAACTGATCATTTTTCGAAGTTCAGCTTCTATGGGATCCTAAAGTCAATTTCGCGAAAACAAAAGAGTATTCCACGAAACCTTACGTTAGTCACATTCATATCCTGGTTGTTTACGACTGATTTTAATATTACACTCCTCAATTACGGCTAGTCTTCCAGTGAATAAAGGTATTTATCAACTAGTACTCTTCTCCATTCTTTAAGTCTTAGGCAATTCTCGTTTTCCCATAGATATAATGACACTATACTAAGATTATTTAAAGCAGAATTCTTCCTGGGGAGTTTACAATAGATTAGTCCTACCCCTAAGTGCCCACAATGGGCCATATACTCAATCATTTGAACCCAGTCCAGTTTCTCACACGTTAAATCTAAGTCCATTTTGATACTCTCCATACACTTTACGGCCTACAATATTTTGAAACGAAAGTGCAAAAACTGTTATGCACGAGTCAGACAAACTCAGAAGATGAAATCGCTGTCATGCAGTACAAAGCCGGACAATTTATTTACGTGGCCATTAGGTGTTTGGGTTTCCCGGTGTTGCCCCATGCGACAGTAAGCCCTTATGAACAAAGTGTCTGTTCTCTGTGTTAAATTTGGTAGAGCAAAATCTTAGTTCTCGTAAGATAAAACGTCATCTATTTGTCCATATGCCTACGTTTTAACTCGTACTTTATAGAGAAAACAGCATTGTCTGCATGGGGTATGTATTGTTGGCTATGCAAAAAATGACATTATTTTAATAGACAATAAGAAATTTGTGACTTTTGAAGTTGTCGCAGCAGTGTAGATGAAAATCCCGATCACGATGTCAATGGGTAATTGAATCACGACATTCGAGGCAAGTTATTATATATATATTCAAGGGTTAGAATGTTCAAGCATAATTAAAAATTCAGTTTGGACATTCTGATAGAGATCCTATTACCCGCAGACTCAGCGTCATATCCCAGAAAAACTTAATCCTCAAATACGAAATTTGTTACAAATTTCACCTTAGTCCATAGACGCCTATGACAAGACGAACAGACGTGTAATAATGTTACCCCACACAAGATCTGTTGCGCCTTCTGGAACGTCTATTCCCAATCGGAAGGGAAATAACTACGTGAAACGGGGTGCTTCTTACAAATTTCGCTAAGATTCTCAGTCGTATATAGGATCATGACAGATTTGCTATATTAGGCCTACCATATTTACAAGTTCGAATTTTAGTGATCTTAAAATGTTTCAAGTTTTACGGGAAAATTTTCTATCTATTTCTTATGTACATTCCACGCGTTACATGCCTCGGCCATTTCGCATTCTTAGATTTCATCATCGTATTCATATAGCACGCAGTGTACAAATTAGGATGCCTCTCATTTCTCCACTTTCTTCTTATGTCTTCTCTCTAAGCACCAGCAGTATTCATAACGCTCAATCTGCGTTCTACGTTTTATGGGACAAGGTCTAACACCCATACAAAACAGGTACGTTATATAAGAGAATAAAAGTTACATTTCCTCTACTTTGGAAGTCTTTTGAAATACAGAGTCAACAGAAACGTCGTCTCTGTAACTGAGTAATGAGACAAATAATCTGAAACGCAGAAGGCAATGTTGAATTTTAAAGAAGGGTAATGGGCTATACCGAGAGATATGAGGACCGACAAAAGAAGCAAAGGAAGAAAGAAAAGAAAGAGCAATTGGATTTCTTTCTTCTAGAAAAGGGCAGAGTGTTATTGAAATGACGATTGAATGTGGGCTGCGATGTATACCAGATGGGATGGTCTAAGTGGGGTTACAGTGGGTTTGACAAAGACAGCGAGATCGAACGAAGATTTGTGTGATTGCGCACAATTTCCTTCTACCATCTCTTTCTTTTTTACTTTGTGAGTGTATGTCCGAACCTCAATTGTGAGATTGCATGTCATTCATCACTCTCCCTGAATCTTCTCTTTTACATTTGAAAGCGACTATCCCGTCATTTACTTCACAATTCGTTCTTCGTGCTACCTCTACAGCCATTACCCACCTTACCAGAACTGTGATTGATATACCCTGCCAATGTAGTGGTTTCCATGCTCCCAATTGCTATTCGCTGCTAGAAAACGCAGACATGAGGGGCCAAATTCCTTTTTGTTCTGAAGTGAAAATGTAAGAATGTATCTGCACTCTGGGGCAATTGGAGAAGCGTCTTTAAAATAAGAGACTTACGCCGCTTTACTAATGCAAGTTACGGTTTTCTAGAATGTGACAGCGTGTACTTTAGTGGGTTTCGTATAAACGTACTGTCTCGAACTTCAAGGAAAAAAGGCGACAGTACCTTGAGGATAGACAGACTTTTCTCCGACACATTGGGACCTTTTTACATTATTACACGGTATCGCGTTGCAGAAGGCGGTAATATTCAAAGCACAGTTTATTTCATTGTTTCAGGGTGCTGGAAAATTACATCAAGTGTCGGTCGCAACATCGACTTTCCTGATGAATGTTTCACGGAGTTTCCAGCAGTCAGTCACAAATGCTTGGATATTATTACATTAAATCGTATGTATAAAGGTTTCCTTTAATTATATACTTTCGGATTCATTTTCAACATTCACCACACAGTGCAGAGTTATTTAGACTGGGTCACTGACAATGTATACAATGAACAACAATATAAATAACAGATATTTCAAAGAATCTCTGGTTCTAAAGGGCACGTTATAGCTACCAGATGAGAAGAAGCTACATGAATTTTAAGCTTTACACTAAAAGGAGAAGATGGTTAGCTTCAAACTCGGGTCAACTTGTCTCTGTATAACATTTGGTACCAGCTATAACTGTATTAGGACTAAGCCTAAGTACCAGAGCACATCTGAGAGTCGTAGTAAAATACTATCCTTGTTGAAAATCGAGTACACTTTGTTCGGCTCGTAATTAGTCCCTTTAGCAACTACCAAGATTAGTGCGGAGAAAGAATATGGAACATCAATGCAAAACTGAATCAATATCAACATATTAAGTTGTGACGACTATGTTGTTAGAAGAGGGAACAATATTTTAATAGTTTTGAAAAGGAATGTAATGGATCAGACTTTTAATATCTCAACTCAAGGGTTGTTTGACCGTGCATTTTCCTCACATGCCGTGCACGGCACCATCCGCACCGTACACACGACCTACGCAGCGGCTCTCAAGACCACCACCCATCCAAAAACTCGGTGCAGAAACCCATAAGCTGCAACTCAACATCTAATGCTCCTGATGATGGACGTATGTACCCGAAACATGTCGAGCTAAGAACACATGAATCAAACCATCTTGTTGCATCAAGTTGGCATTTCACATTATTTTATTTTAATACCCGAGTTGCTTTCTCAATTGGAACCATTTCCCGTCTTCATGATGAACAATCTGTTAATGATGGGAAAGGAAATGAACGTGATTTGTTCTGACAATAATACAGGCGATAAAGTGAAGAATAAGAACGAACTACATGCTACTTATAGTTTTATTATATTTATAATATGCTCAACATGTTTCGGGCACTTCTATGCCCATCATCAGGAGCTCACGACTATAGTGCTGATTACCACATGGGCCGTCCGGTTCTGTAAAGATGCATGAGGTGGCGTTAGTTTAGTTTATGGTGTTTGTGGTGTGTGAAAGGTGCGAAGGTTTGCAGTTTTTTGTCAAGTAATCAGCACTGTAGTCGTGAGCTCCTGATGATGGGCATAGAAGTGCCCGAAACATGTTGACCATATCATAAGCATAATACAACAAGAAGTGGCATCTAGTCGCTTCTTATTCGTCAGTTATCACAAAGATGCACGGTCCAATACACATTAAAAAAGCGGTAAAGTCTACGTTTCAAAGGGCTGTCGCAATAGTAAGTCTATCATGTTTACTGAAAATCTTACAGTTAAATCTTAAAATAAATAAAGTATCGTGATGTATTTAGGCCAATTCGCCAAATGATATATGCATAAAAAAGTCAGCTCTGCTACAGGATGGGCTAAACGATGATGATCAACGGGATATGCGAGAGTGGTGTGACAGATATCGCTTATGCCGGAGTGGTGTGACATATATTGCTTATGCGAGAGTGGTGTGACATATATAGCTTATGCGAGAGTGGTGTGACAGATATTGCTTATGCCGGAGTGGTGTGACATATATTGCTTATGCGAGAGTGGTGTGACATATATTGCTTATGCGAGAGTGGTGTGACAGATATTCCCTATGAAGACTAAGTAATACATTAATACACAAAACATAGAAAATTTTATTTCTCTCCAGTCTTAGTCCCTCACGAAGGGATTGCAACATCAATTTATTCCTCAATAATAATTTCAGTAGAATGATTTCAAATTAAAAAAATAAAAATATACCTGCAGTCTGTATTCCATAGGCCCAATCCTTCTGTTTTTATAAGCATAGACTCATTTAAATGGGAAAAGTTATTAATGGGAATTTAAATATAACTCATACTAAATAACAATACATAATACAGAAAAATTCTCGTTTCCAATATAATTGTTAAAATTTAATGCAATAGAAATTTTCTGTGGTGTTTGTTATTTAATATTTGGTTTCTATAATATTTAAAACAAATGAATATAATTTATTTATTGTTTACGTTCTCTTCCCTTCCAATTTCATTAACAACAATACTTTTGTAGAGTCTGTAATTTAATCTCATCATTTCTATTCATCTTAAATGTCTCCTGAACGAGAAGAAGAAAAGTAGTTAGTCGGAGAAAAGAAGAGTTGGTTAGAAGGGGATGAAATTGGGAAAGATGGTGTAAAATATCCCATTATTGTTACGTCGCTTTCCCTACCCCTTCTTCACACGCACTTCATACTGTAGCGTCCCCACAGAATGGAAGCTTTCCTATAATAGTGGGTACAAGAAGGAGGACTTGCTTGAATAGAACGATGGCGTTTTGTGAAATTAAATTCTTATCGATCTGAACCACCACCAAGAGAGAGAGAGAGAACTTCACTGTTCTGATACTGGGGATTCTTCAGCACGCTGCATCTCGGGCAGCCAAGATAACTGAACCCACACCACCATTTCCACCTTAGCGGAATAGAGGCACAGACACAGCAAAAGCGTCTTAACTCATAAACCATCTTCAAGTCTTTTAAGTTCCAGTAACCTCAGACCAAGCTCGAAAAAAACGTGAATTGGAATTTATTACTAAATAGGCAACTATAAGAGGCCATTTGCACGGTAGCTGCTTCCTCAGCTTTATTGTTCTGTTTGAGCTTGTGTTCCCAAAAGTTACAAAAAGATTTAACTAACAACGTTTGTTAGGGGTTTAATAATATAATTGGTAAAATTATGCAGTAGTGTATAAATTTTGTAATTTGTTTAAATTTCATATTATACATTTCATTGTTGCAATCGGATTCCGAAGAAGAGAATAGTGGGTATGACAAATGTTCGCACAAGTCTGTATGGTATATGATATATAATGTATAATGTATATATAATGTAAGGTATAATGTGTATGTAATATAATGTATGTGTACGTAATATAATGTATAATGTATATGTAATATACTGTATAATTTATATGTAATATGATGTATAATGTATATGAAATCTGAAATAAATTTGCTCTATAAAAGAACATATAAACAAACCAAAATACAGGCATCTTAGCTAATTATTCTTCTCTCTGTTGAACAGAAAAACGAAACAATGAAAGGAATATTGTGATACCCAACTACAGTTATTTATTTATTTATTTACATAAGCAAAATACTGAAACTGTGATTATTAAAGTTTACACAACCCAGGAAATTTATTATGCATGCGTACATTTGGTAAGCGGCTTGTATCAAAGCGAAATAAGAAAAGTTTTAGGAAACACAGGACATAATGACCCTATGCAGCACAGTGGCTGAACTGTGTGGTACTTGCTTTAACATTACACACTTCTACACCATTCCTACACGGTGTATTTATGAGATTCTTATGAGTAGCTAAAGTAGCACTTATGAACGACACTGACTAGTGCTTCTAATTGAGAAACAGCGTCTTTCCGTGCAGTAAAAATAAATCTGATATATTATTGAGATGAATTCAGTGCTTGAAAATATGAAACAAATCAGTAAGAACTTTTCCCTTAAATGACTCCTACACAAAAAAAAAAATTCGTACAGTACCATAAACAGAAACCTATTTCTTTTTGAAAATTCAAAATTATTTCGAATTAATGGATAAAGGACTGTGTTACCAAAATTGTACATATCTTAATGTAAACTCTCTTAAATTTACAAAATATTTATTTCAGGAAGCATTGAGCTCTTTTGAAATTATACGGCTTGCTGACAAGTTGTACTGTAAACAACTGCAGGTAAAGGTAAAGGTAAAAGTAAAGGTAAAGGCAAAGCAGTCCCGATACAGGCCTGGACAGGCCCAGAGGGTTCCAGGAAGTTAGGGTTCCTAGATTTCGTGGCAACGGCACAGGATGGTGGTAGGTTGTCAGCCTTACGCACCGGCCGCCTTTACCCCCAGGAAATACTCCTGGTACTCATTTCTGTTAGAGGCTGAGTCGACCCCAGGGCGAAATCGGAAGGATTTTATGTCAATGAAAAATCCACTGACACCAGCTGGGGTCGAACCAGCGACCCACCGATTTGTAGCATAGCACCTTAACCACTGTGCTACCGTGGTCCCCAAATAACTGCAGGAGAAAGATATTTTTAAGAGTCGTTTCTTAAACTGAGAGCTAGAGGATTTTTCGTCATGATGTGGGAAGTTCGGCAGACTGTCATATTTTATCTCCCTCATCTCTAACTTTTATAACTTATAATTTAGATATTTACGTTGTCATTGGCAAGTCGTGCTGCATAATGTGCAATTAGTGGATGTTGGTGAAAAAAGTGAGGTTTCCAAGGAAGGAAAATGGTCGTGCCATTATTGTTTGCCTGACGTGACTGAGAAAAACCATAAGAGACTCTATTTAATGTATTCTGAAAGCGGTAGCTACTTGAAATGTTTTTCCTCTACGATAGACAGTAAATGAGAAGTATTAGAATAGATTTGTTTCGTGTTTGCTGTAGCTGTAGTTTAAACAGCACTAGCGCATATTCATAAAAAAAAGGCAATGAACCAAATAAAAGTAAATCAAGGAGAATAATTATAGCATATTGGACTCAGTCATACAAAGTTCAGTAATTTCACAATAAACATGAGATTACACTTACAGAAGTCTAATTGTAAACAATTAGCTATTTCTCCCTGGATGAAGTGTAAATTGTAGATCTTCATTATTTTGACTTAATAAAGAAATACATGGTAACAGGTATTGCCATCAGTCAAGATTCTACAGACCATCATAAAATAATAAGTAGATATCTGTCGGACTGGGGCTCTTCTATGAAATATTGAAACTGCATTTCGTTTATGTTACACTGTATTAATCTGCAAATAAACAATACAAATACTGTCTAATTCAAAATTATTTCTCATGGCAACAAAGGCATAGTATTGCGAGGAAGATGACACAAAAACCTCAGTTTTACAATCATAGAAAAACAATACAAAAGATGTGTCCATACAAGGGCATCAGCTGGGTGTACATAAGATTCTACAGACCGCAACTTACGAACATGCAGTCAGGCACTGCGGTTAGGCTGGAGTAGTGTTCGGGCTGCAGCCCTGACACTACTCCAAACTAACCGAACCTAACCTCCAACATACAGCAAACCAAGAACGAAAAGACCCACATGGTAATCAACATCATAGTCGCGAGCTCCTAATGATGGGCATAGCAGTGCCCGAAACATGTTGAGCCTATAAGAAGTACAATAAAATAAAAAGTGGCATTTAGTTGGGTTTTTACTCTTTAGTTATCTCCACTGTAATTTACATCACATCTACTTCCTCCACCGTTCGTTCCAGTTTATTGTTTATTATCCAAAATTTCGATGTTGTTTAGCGTCCACTGGTCAGTAAACAGTTACGAAATCTTATAACTATAACAGTGTTTATTCGGAAGAAGCACATAAGAACCTGAAAATTATAGATCTAACGTCCGGTACTACAGATGTAATAACTGATTTTGCTGTGTGTAGCTACTAAAGTAACAGTAGATGACTCTGAAACTTAGTTACATAACTCTGAAACGTATGTCCTTTTTCCTTTAGAGAAACGTCAAAGTTGTGTGAAGGATGTTGCGGGCAACACTAGTATAGGGCGGAAACGGAGAGAGGAGTATTTCATAACAAGAATGGGAATAAAGGAATGTAGACTGGCGAGATATAGGAAAGGGAACGAAATGTATTTTTATATACAGGTAGGGCTGCATGGGGTGAAGACGGCGTGTATTATGTGGAGTATACAGATCTATAATAAAAAATGGGACAGGGGGCGAGATGCCACCCTGAAAGGCGAAATATGAAGAGTAGAAAGAAGTAATGAGATTTCTGTTTTGCAGAACTGGTAGATTTGAAGTAGGTGCTTTGGGAAAACATGAGCAGCATATATAGTGCAATTTATTGTTGTCAAGAGTTGTCTGCAAATTGTAGGCTATTGGAAAGAAATTAAAGACGAAAATGACTGTAATCTTTGTGGTTAATGCTCTTGTGTGTGAGTGTGAGTGTGTGTGTGTGTGTGTGTGTGTGTGTGTGTGTGTGTGTGTGTGTGTAAGCGCGCGAGCACATGCTTGCGCGTGTACATGTGTGTGTTCAAGAGATCGTGCGAGCGCACCCAAGTGAAATGCTACGCACATGATTCTGTAAAACTTTCCCTTAAATTTCATTTGATACTATTTTATGTCCTCGAAACGTGAATATAAGGTGTCATTTTATTCTCCTCAGAGTTTCCTCTACAACACCAAACTATGAATCTTGTTTATCTATTTTCGTCTCTATACCGCCGTTTTAATTAAAATGTTTCGGCGCAATAATATGTTCTGATATCATTATTCTAATTTATTTCAAGACAAGGCAAAATACAATAGTTGAACCAGCGTTTTATTGGTACTTTATGTAACTTTAATGAATAATCAACATCATTATAATGTCGTCAATAAATTTGTTCCGTAAATCCGAGAGAAGATTTTTTTTTTAAAATATACAGATTGTCAAACGTTTTACAGAATTAATGGTGCTGAATAGATTAGATAATTAAACTAATTTCTCTTTCAATCAATGAGCAGCTAAAATGTGGAAAAGAAAGTCATATTTATTTGACGCACAGAATAATACGATACATATCGTTCGAAATGATTCGGAAGTGATGCAGTCCAATAAAATATCTATCAGGAAACAAGATAAGATTTCTGAAAATAGTTTACATATATTAATGAGGTCAGCTATGGCAGTGGAAAGTACAGCGGTGTTGTGGTAAGTTGAAGGAAAGTTGTTCAGTGTCAAGCAATTCTTTTTCCAAAAGTAATTGGAGTTTCACTCCTTTCCGAATAGCCACTGCTATGATAAAGCAAATAGTGGGTAGGTTAATACAAAACCAAAAAATTGTTCATTCTGTTAATTATAAAGAAATTAAGTGAAAATTATTTTCCAATACAGCAGATGTTAAAGTATGATAGAATTTAGACTAATGGTTTAATTTGGAAAATTGTAAGATTTAACCCAACTCGCACATTTTAGCTTCTTCGCGTCTTTAGGCGAATGCGAAATGAGGACTTCAAAATATATATCGAATTCTAAAATCCAGAAGCGCAACATTTTCATCATCTTCACATCGACCATGGTTTAATATTCAAAATCACGATCATGTTCAGATTTCTCATTTGACCACTTAAAAATCTCCTGTCAATAATAGTGCCTTTAAATAACCTAGCACAGCATGCAGCAAGCGTTGAGGTAATCAAATCGGTCTGCCTTAATTTAAATGCAGAAACTGCACTGAATATGTATTTTTGGAGAGGAGAGAATACGTAAAAATATTTAAATTCTGTGTTTTTTCTTATTTATTCTAGAAACTCTGATAATGAAGGCACAAAGTTCCTCGGAGACTCTTTTTCACCGACAGTACTAAAGGCTGTAAAACACGAAATACAGCCATCTTACCAAATTTAATTCCCAAACTCTCAGAGTTTACATTACCTTCTGCGCAAACCCATACAGCGCAATATGTATCAGACATACTTACTTACTCTCCATGGTGCAGAATCCTTCTTGAGAAGCTAACTGGTTTGCAGCTAGTCATACATACATCATAAAAATAAACACGCCCACACACGCAGGCGCACGCACGCACACACATATGTGTATGTGTATATATCATATTATTCAGAAAAATAAACAATTTTTAGTCTCAGAATTAAGTCATGTTAATTGCAGAGAACAGGACTATAAGCGGAAGCTGTAAGTAATACTTAAGTAGAAAGTTCAGACAGATTTAATTGCATCTTACGGTACAATCTTAAGGAGACATTCACCTACTATAACTAAAAATAAATCGAAGAAGTCATTATACAGCAAGTGGTATTCGAAGTCGGAACATCAGCAAAGTAAATTCACGGCAAATAGTGTGCCAGATTAATTAGGGAAAGTAAACAGGCTATAATTGAACATATATGTCTAAGTTAATCAATATTTTGTCTGTGACGTAATAAAAGAAATGTCAACGAAAGATTACAAGCAAACACAAAACAAAATTTTAAAGAACTATAATTTTCGGTGCACGTTTGATAAACATACAAATTACAAAATATTGACCTAATGTTTTAGCATTTAAAGATAATACCAATTTCGAAATACACTGACCGGCAACCGGCAAGTAAACTAATTTAAGCCTACCTTTATTGTTGCACCGTGCATTTTGTAGGATCACTTTAATTATCACAACAACTAATGCATTAGTTGGTGTGATAAAGTAATTTAAGCCTATATTATCGTTAAAATTATTTCCAGATGTTGCAGGTTTAGGACTTGTAAAATAGTACAAGACTCTCTGTTCAGCATCCTCGAAGATAAAAAGAAAATGGCAGCCAAAGATGGAAGAGGGAGCAAATATACAGATGCCAGTAATTCATCAACAGCTAAAACAATTAACCCTAAATACAGCCCTTCACGTAATACTGAAATAATATTTACAAAACAGAAAACGTTAATAAAACCAACTCACTGTTAGTCCGTACCCAACAACTGTTAGAACTTACTTTTAACATGATGTGTTGTTGAATATCCACGCCGATAATATTGATGTATTTGACCGCGCAGTGTAACAGATCTCTTACTATTCTGCTCGTCCGAGTAGGTTATGAAACACTTCATTAGCTTCATAAACAAAAAGGATCAGTCGTTAAATGAAATACAATATCGTCACTGCTATTACCATACGTCACTGCGTTTCATGACGCACGAAACAGAAAGTTTCACACAAAATACAGGAACATAACCGGAAAGAGTAAGATTTGCACGCAAATAATACGCAATATAAATTCATACCGATATTTGCAGGTGTTTCTATTCCCTACAGCTCTTGTAGTAGTTACACTGTAACATGAACACAAATTTACCTTTTTCTAACGTAAATTAAATTTTAAAAAATTACCCCAGAACATTCAGTACCTCACTTACAATTAAGGCCGATTTATACCGGCGGCTGCAAAACACTGAGATTTATAAAACCAAATATCAAGCACACACTTTCCACACGCCAACAACACTGTCGTCCGCGCCTCACTCTCCATCCGTCTACTGTAACGTACTGCATCATGCTCCATACTGCAAGTCGTACTTCGTTTATACATTTCATTCCTAAACTGGTTTATAGGGGAGGGTATGGGTTTGGGTATGGGTTGTATAATGTCTACCAAAAGCTGAGGAGGGGGATTTAGGACATGTTACCGTCCAACCAGGGATGAGGGGTTGATGGGTTACAAAGGGAGTAGCTTCAGAAAAAGGAAAGGTCCATGACGCTTACAGGGATAATGATGATGGGGCACAGAAGATGGAGCGAGACGAACGTTGCCTCTCGTAACTCGTTCTCCACGAAACAACATGGCGTTAGACCATCACAGAAGTAGTTTTCAACCAGCACGTGTTAGAAGTTAAAATATTCTCAGCTGTAAGGCTGTGTCACTGCGTGATTAGTTCCCGACGTTTCATAGAATCGTGGTGCCTTCATCAACAAGGAAGAAACAATACTTGATAATAAGTGAAAGGGGTTAAGGCCAGTACAAGTAGGCCTAAAACTGTGTGCAGCTACCTCAGCTTGGAATTTACTATTTCCTAGGGCTATATTTATCCTATTTAGCAATATTCTGAACAACTGTATGGATTCCTCAGCATGGCAAAAATCCAGTAAACATGTTATTGCCCTAGTAAACGATTTGATTCTGAAAGATGAAGCTATGACATGTAAGCTTTAAACAGGAAAGGGTATCGTACCCTACCGCACTATGTAATAGATATTTCACAAGTTAATGTTTCTGACAGATTTTCGGGATGTCACCATTTCCATTCCAGGTCTCTCCATCAACTATCCTCGATAGGGGTTCTCGCTGTTTTACTCATCCATTTGAAGCAGATTCCTGGACAGTAATTCAAATGACGTCACAAAAGCTTCGCCACCTCCCCCCCCCCCCCCCCCCAAAACCCTTTTTCCCCCATTTTTTCAAAAATAACCTTATTTTTCAAGATTCTAACCCCAACCTAACCCA
>Ga0123357_10006054_pt1 | contig 14641 bp, 10 predicted proteins | sample TergutEmb28metaG_FD_89873 | JGI IMG/M metagenome (GOLD analysis project Ga0123357, IMG submission 89873) | Embiratermes neotenicus P4 segment gut microbial communities from Petit-Saut dam, French Guiana - Emb289 P4 | ecosystem: Host-associated > Arthropoda: Insects > Digestive system > Gut ...
CATTTTAACCTGCTTCCTTTGATATGAAAATTGTAAACTTTCTTCATCAAACCATGGTATATGCTGCTTCAGTTCATATAGACCTAGACTGTCTTTAGCTGAGGATTTGATATTCTCTTTAATGTTTTCCCAAGCTCTGTTTATGTCCTCGCTATCATTTAAGTTCTCCAAAGCTGCAAACTTGTTTGAGATCTTAATCTGATACTTTGTCCCAACCTCCAGCTCACTTAGCTTCCTGAGATTAAATTTTTACACATTACTCTCTGTGCTGCTGTTCACTGACTGTCTATCTTTCCATAACTTTTGCAACCACCAGATAGTGATCAGTATCACAGTCAACTTCCCTGAAAGATCATATAGCGAGTATGCTTGATTGCCATCTCCTATCTATCAGTATGTGAACAATCAGGTTGCATGTCATCCCATCAGGAGAAGTTCAGGTGTATTTATGAATCTTTTGGTGCACAAACATCATGCTCTTAAGTTCTAAATTTGTTGTTGTTGCAAAGTTCAGTGCTCTAACACCATTATTGTTACTATCCTCATTCCATATTATTGGTGTGAAAATATTTTCTCTCCCCACTTTTGCATTAAAATCTCCTAACAGACTTTTCATAAGGTAGTTAGCAGAATGATCGAAAACCTTCTCTAGCTCCTCATAAAAACTGTCTTTTGGAACATCACTTTTCTCCTCACTTTGGTGCATGCATATTGAAAACAATGATATTACACCAGTGACCTCACAGAACTATATATGACATTTTGTCACTAACAAACTCTACTCTCCTTGATACTTTTCTGTGGTGTAAAAAAGTCCTGTTTGCAATTGATGATTTTCATTTCCTTTTCCATAGAAATAATATAATCCCCCACTCTGACAGTGCCCCCTATGTCCCACCTAACCTCCTGTACACCCACTAAATCTAATTTACACTTTGCTAATTCCCTGGCCACTGCTGTAAGTAGCCTTGACCTATACAGCCTCTAACATGCTGTGTACCAAATCTCATGTCCCTTTTCATTACCTATAGGTTATATCAAGGATCAGTCCAGTCCCGGGAACATGTATCCATTTCATAACAAGGCCAGTTTAACAGTGAGGAGTTGTTAGCACCTCACTCAATCCCCAGTCTGGAGGACTACCCCTTGTTGGCTGTCTGCGGCTTCTTATTTAATGTATTTGCAGCTACCCTCCATATTGGAGGCCATTCCTCCATATGCATACCTGAGGATGTGCTATGCCATGGTGACAGGGACCCCCTTATATGCACTAACATTAACACTTTAATTTTGTACAAGGATATTTTGTCTTTACTCTTATTTCTTTCTGTCTAGGTGTCAGCCACATATATCAGTGTTTGTTTTCCCAAAACATTAAATAAACATTTCAAAATCATAAACAAATTTTGGTAATAGTTTTCCCTTCTGCCAGTACAGTGCAGTTCATAAGGTTAATGTGCTATTCCCTGTAGGTCTGAGGAATGTGGTTGATTCCCGGCAGGGGTAAGATATTATCTCCTTTCCAAAGCACCCAAACTGGCTCTGGGGCCCACCAGTCTCCAACTCAGTGGGTAACAATGACTCTTTTTTTGGGAGTAATGTTGTTGGAGAACGAAGCTGACCACTTACCTCCCTCTAATGCCCAGGTTGACAATAATTGGAGCTATACCTCCATTCCACCATATACATTGATGAAGTGCATGGGGACAGTTTATTTCCATGGTTATTGTTACTACATCCTGCACTAGGTAGTAATGTTAGTGATAACTGCATCAAGACACATAATGGTTCCACCACTGTGACTGTGAGCAAGTTGTGAAGGTTTAGATGGATAGGCATGTAGAACAAGTGTGGGATGAGAAATACATAAGGCATTTTAACTGGAAAACATGGGGTGATGAGATCACTTCACAGACCTAGTCATTGATGGGGGATAATATTGAAATGGATCCTTAGCAACTCCTTAGAAACTAGACTGTAAAGGTACAGACTGAATTGATATGGCTCTGTGTAAGGTCCAGTTGGGACTCTTGTGAATATGGTAGTTTAAATTCACATTAAAATAGCAGGAGATTCTTTACTGGCTGAGGGTCTATTGTGAAGGAGATAGTTGCAAATATGATTATGACACACTTTTCATAGCCTTGTTTCTGGGTAAAGGGTTCCCTCTAGGAACAGTGCGACTGACATTGGGAGAACTGTCACTGAGTATTTTAATTCTAGCGTAATATTAACTACATAACGAGTATAATAATTGTATTTCTTTTCAACAGGATAGTGAAAAATGGCTAAGGTTGATGGACCTGGTTTGGGTTACTCCTACCACCTTCCCTCTGGTGGATGGAGCCTGAAAATTCGCAATGCTCTGTCACAGTTCAGTGACTTATTCAGTGAATTTAACCGTTATATTGCCCCAGCATATCATCACGATCGGTGTGAGAGGTAAAAAGCATTTCAAACCAATGTTTCAGTTATTGTTATTGATGTTAAATACTGCAACATTCATTTCTTTGTAAGGTTCAAGAAAGTTGTGGTTAATGTACGTAACACTTCCTCTTCAACTGCCAATTGAAATTCTTTAAAATCTTGACAGTTGGCAAGACCAGACTTGACACTGGAAGAAGTGTAGTTGCTGTTAACTTTCACGATAGCCTAACTGACAGATGCCTGTTACTTCTCTTGGGGAGGTGAAAAGATGCCTAATGACATTTAGAAATATAACATAAAAATTGTCATTGAAAAATGCAATGCATAGGAATAGCTAAAGTAGAAACCTTGCCAGCAATGTCATTACATCCCTGTTACCAAAGAACTGACTAGGATACCAGAGTATTTGGTGAAAAATGTACTTCTGTAGTCTGTTCATCCAGCAAAAATCACACATGCTTTTATGGGGAAAATATTTGTTCATTCAGCAGCACATATTGCTGTACATCCATAGAATTCTGTATATGAAGCAGACACTGTTTACACAGGTTTAAACCACTAGCCTCTTTGGAATGTAAAGAATGTCCAGCATATATTGGAACCCACTTACAGACTGTATAAACCTTCGCATAGAATATACCCAAACAAGGCATTTTTTATTGTGTGATAACTCACCATAGAGTGGGTGACATCATTGCTGCCATAAAAACCTATGATTTTGCACATTCTGAAGTGCTTGTCTGTAAGTCCCACATTAAAAAACTTCCTATACTTTTAGATTGAATGTTTTCTTTTGTGGCAAGCTGTCATTGTCTCAGTGCCTGCATCTGTGTTCAGACATTACATAATGAAATTAATGTGTTTTCTGTTAGGTGTAGTTATGTGCAAATTAAATGTCTGTGTATGTGAAGGAAAGTGCTGTTCTGTTATTCTAATAAGTTTATAGACAGGATTTTTAAAATTTATCTGAAAAAGACAATAAATATTTACCAACACTGGTCTGGAACAGAATAGTAGATTTAATTTTTGATGCATGAAATTAGACAGTACAGAAGCCATGTTTAGTATATATTGCAACAGGATGCTTTCCTGAATGGAATATCAAGCATATTAAGATGCATATTATTTTTGTTTCCTTACGAACTGCCAATGTTTCCGAGATTTTCTCTGTAATGTACTCAAGTTGTCCTTGATCTTCATAATTTTTACACTTGATATATATCTGTTGTGTATGACATTGACAAGGAACTGCTCTTAGCATCTCTTGACATAAACTTCAATTATTTACAGCATACTTTTTTTTTTGCTACTGAAGTATCAACGTGGAAGAAGTTAACACACATTTGCTTGTAATCTGCTTAGACTTAAATGATACGAAATTCATAATTTTGTTGGTTTCACTCAGGTCCGTACAAATGCGGCTGTACTCCATGCACAAAAGGGAGTTTGTCATGGTGTTCTTGGCTTTTTTTGCGTGCTTTGGACTTGGTGTATTCATTGGATTAGCAGGTAATTATTATTATTATTATTATTATTATTATATTAATTTCAGTGGGATCACTTAAAAAACCAACATGAATAATTAAATACACAGGTATGGCACAGTTACACGAACTAAACAAAAACAATACAAAAAGCAAACAGAGTTAAGTGTGAGTACTGGACCCAGCACACTGCTAAAATATTTACAGATCCAAACAAAACTCTAATACAAAAATAAGATTCAGCATTTTGCGAAAGTTGGTTATATAAAATTTGTTTTAAAACAGTAATAGGTTTTCTGAATATGTCTACATCTTTGCAGACTGAATTTGCTTCTTGTATGCATCTATCCAAAGGATGGATTTTGTATGTAACAGAAAACATGGGGGATTCTCAACCATTATGAACTAGAACAGACCATTTGTGTTGAAATGGGATCGACCAGTTTTAAAGCAAGTGTAAATACTGAAAAAGAACACCAGAAGGTTGTGAAGTTTTAGATGCTGAAGTGAGTCATCATAACTAATATTTTTGTGGGAAAAGAAATGGTTTTGACATGAAGTTACAAATCTCTACTGTATATATATATATATATATATATATATATATATATATATGTGTGTGTGTGTGTGTGTGTGTGTGTGTGTGTTTATCTTCCTACAGATAGGCTGCCGCCGCTGCTTCTTCTTCTTCTTCTTCTTCCTCCTCCTCCTTTGTCATTGTTTTTGAAATGTCTTACTTGTGGTTTAATGTGCTAGGTCCACCAATCACAAGCACATCAGAGCAGAAGGCGTCTGCACTCATAGCAAAACAGAACGGAAGTGACCTAGTTAATTGCCCATTCATAATGACGACACCCACAATGTCAACATACAGCCAGCAGCTCTGGGTCATTGCTAAAGTCACAACTGGAAACAAAGATGGTAAGAAAATTCACATTCTTTGCCGAATTTGACATTCAGAGAACCGTGCATTGTGATATATATATTCTTGTAATAAAAGCCAACAGGATGCACTATTTCTCAACTTTATTTTGGTAAAGAACTCTATATGTTTCAGACAGACTTACTGTCCATCATTAGGAGTCTTAATACTGTATTCACAGCAATTGGTATTTGCCATACTAGTTATGTTGACTGTCAGCTAGTGAGGTCAGGACCTCACCAGCAGGCAGTCAACATAACTAGTATGACAAATACCAATTGCTGTAAATACAGTATTAAGACTGCTGATGATGGACAGTAAGTCTGTCTGAAACATGTAGAGTTCTTTACCAAAATAAAGTTGAGAGACAGTGCATCTTGTTGGCTTTTATTATATGAATCACATTCTTTGTCTTTATTCAGTGCTGAATACCTGTCATGAATAAGTTACCAACACATTTGAAGCATAATTTAAATAATATGTTCAGTAAACACAACATAGTTTCCTTCAGAATCTGAAAGTTATTCAGCTGATAAGAAAAATTATCCATTGTTATGGAGCCCAAAAGTTTATTACTGTAATCTCAAAAGCCATATCCTAATCCATGTGTATCCTCTTCAGGTCTAAGAACAAATGTAATACTGCCTTTCATTTGCATGTATGCCTTTCAGGTGGTCTCTTTTGAAAGTTTCTGCAGTCAATATTCTCTGTCTATTTCTTGTAGGTTTTATTTATTCTACCAATTTTATCCTCCTTTCCCAGTTGCTGTGACAATATTAGGTAAAGATTACAAATTATGAAGCTCCTAGTTATAAAACTTGTTTCTAGTTCTACAAAATTGTATGTAGAGCAAGTCCAATAACTACTAAATACATATTTGCTAACACTTGTGATCAGTTTTGTTCCTCGAGAATGAGAACCCAAGTTCCACACCTCTACAAAACAGTAAGTACATTTCTGAGTAAAAATTATGTGTAGTAGGTCTTTAGGTTTTTAGAAAGATGAGATTTTTAGTGGGATGGTAACTCACATTTTCTGAATGGAAACAGCTATTAATCCCTCCACAGATATCATAATTTATAAATGGTAAAACTGTCCCACTATTCAAGTCTTTGTGTATTATATATATATATGGACTGGGGAGGTCTATGCTAGATGAAGTGCAAATCAAATTCATACTCTGGCCAATTTACTCCAGGGAAAAAGATGCAATTTGTTAATTTTGCAATTCACTATATGCAGTTGTGTTTAGCTGAACAACTCATTTGTCAAAGTACATTTCTGTCACCTTTTCTTGCTTCGTTTCCAGATGAAAGCTTTGATAAAACTTTTCATGTGAGTGTTTCCATTGATGGTATAACAGCAGACCGCAAACCAGTGACAGTTCTGCACAGCGATAGAGCACATAACAGGTACACATCTTGTTTGTTTGTCTGTGCAGTTGATAGATTCCTTTTTGTTACTCTCATTTTCTGCAAGGAAGATTGAGTAATTTCTAACCATCCACAGTTGTGTTAACCTCAGTTTTTCATGTACAAGTTTATGCCACAATTTCCCTTTCCAAATGTACTTCAGTATTATTCAACTCAGATAGTGTCTGATTACATTTAGAGTAATTATATTTGCGTCCACAGTATTAATGTGTAGTGTTACATAAACAGGATCAAATTAGTAAAATTTCTGTTCATTGTGGAGCTGGTGAAAGAACAGTACATGACATTAGTATCAATAAATGTAGAATAATACCTGAAAGTAGTTTGAATTGCTTTTTTGTATTTAGGAATTCTGAGTTCAAGTTTTTTGCTTGAAGACTGGTTATTTTTATTGATATTTTTCACAACTTCTATAGTGCATCTGTACTGTTTCAAGGATAATTCTTGCATTTAGCTATAACTGCTAATTTTCACATCCCTTACAAATCATTATGCATTAATCAGCTTATAAACACTGAGTAATCTGATTTTATGAGAGTGTAATAATAAACAAATGCAAATAACATACAGTACCACTTTTTACTTTATACTTAAGTTTACTTCATGTTGTTTTTACAATAAGCAATTTTTTTGTACTTAGAATTAAAATAAATCCAGTCAGAGCACAACAATTCTATTCTGTTATTTTCAAATACATGTTTCAGCCTAAAAGACCATCATCAGGTTGAACACAAGAACAAAAGAATGTATATATATATATATATATGTGTGTGTGTGTGTGTGTGTGTGTAGTTTATATAGAGTTGCAATCTCAAAACCTCACTGTATAGAGCTGTGATCTCAAAACCTCACAGTTTATATTGCTATAACTCTAATTGTTATACTGGGTCAGGAAAACATATAACCTGGCCAAGATTTATAATGTTTTCTGTTTAATAAGCAAACATTAAGTTTAAAAAAGCTTTAAAGTTAGTTAAGTGAAAGTAAGAGTTGTATAATGATAATGAGTCTTTATATTCGTACTTCCTGCAGTTATAACCAAAGACTATTTGTTCTTAAGAGAAGTACATGACACACGTAACAGAAGTATTTATTAGCAGTCAAAGGTTTTAATATTTTACATTTTTCATCTAGTCCTGGAATGATATGACTCCTGAGGAAATGATACAATTGAGAGGATAAAGTTCTATGCTTGCTTGCTTGCTTAGGTAGTTATATTGTAATACCAAATCAACTCGTGAGGATGCATAGTGTTGAATGATATCTGGTCAGATGATAATAGTGAAGAGAGAAGAAAGCACAATTAAGCAACTTTGAACCATTTTCAGGTGCTATCATGGAAATTTTATCGAAGGAAACCCACAAAATACCTCAAGGTAGTCAGTTGTCTGTTCAGAATATGACTCTTTTAAATAAAATCTCATTGTACAGTATTCTTAGTGCAGTGGAGGTTAACATGTGGACAGGATCGAAGGGACTCAGGATAGTGAAGTGTGAGAACCTTAGGTAGCATTGGTGATGACCCTTCATTGTGTAAGAACAGGAAATTCTTTGGGCAGCTGCAGAACCATTGATTGCTCCTGTACCATGGCGTTAGTTTTGGTATTGACAGAAACCCAAATTACCCCTTCTAGGAAATGATGTCCACAGTATGGATGTGACTAAATATGTCAGCTAAGATCACAATCAGGACTCCACATTGCAGGACCCGCCACCTCATATGTGAGCGTCAGTCTTGTGAGGAATTTATGATTCTCCATCTTGGCTTTCTTGACTACACGCACTATGCGTTGACAGTGCGTTTCCACGGATTAGAAAGCTTCCATCAGCGCTATAACATCGTAGAAGTTACATTCTTTGTAAGTAATTATGTCATGCATGTCTTCACAAAGCCTTAAATTAAAATAATCAGCTTCCATGTTCATTTATTCCTGTGGATACCATGAAGGGGAGTTTAGGTATAGGTCCAGTCCTTCTTGATCTTGGCACTAGACACAGATAGTGGTCAGCTTCATGCTGTGGCCGCTTTACCTCTGGTAAAGAGTCATTGATAACCATGCAATAGGAGGCTGGGTGGGCCTCAGAACCAGTCTGGATGCCTTGGAGAAGGGGAAGATGTTTTGCCTCCGATCGGAATCATATTATGACTCTTCTGTTGTACAACATGTAGCCTAGTTACTGTAGAAACTCTCCTGTCACAGTTCCAGTCATATTTCAGAATATAATAGGAGTGCCATAATTTAAATCTTTCACTAACAGACAAGTCTGATGTGAGTAAATATAAAAGATTGTGTCATGTGTCATGAAGGACACATCACAAATCTGTTATGAAGTTAGTTCACTGAATGGTGATCGGGATAATTATTGTTATTTTTTCTGAGAACCAGTCTGTCTGGATGAAATGTTGAATTCTTTAAAATTAAAATATGTAACATATATGATTACCATTTTCCATTTAGAGTCCCTGCCCATAATCCAGCAGATCATAGAGTAGAAACTCACACAGAAACATTTATAAAATAGAAAATGTATTTACATAGAAGGTTTTATGTCTTCAGCTGAACATGGAATTCGTGAAACTGAATCAATTCAAGCAAATTCAGATATACAGAAGCTACACTTAACATGAAGCAGTTTTGTATATACCAACACAAAAAAAAAAATTTCAAGGGTGCAGTCTGTAATAGAGTACAAGGCATTTTCATATACATTTTGTGCACCTTGTGAAGGACCTATAATTTAAAATTTGGTCAAAATTTATCCATATAGTTGTTATCTTATTTATACGCACAACTTTCATGGATACTTTCTTCTAATAGACATAATTTTGTGCTAACATACATTTATTCTGTTGTGAAAGTGGACCTATATGCCTTTGACATCAGTCTTTATAAAAACTGAAATGGCCCTTCAATTCAAGTAGCTTCATTATAATATTTCAGCAAATACCCAACAGTTATGTTGAAATATGTAGACAGAGATGCATTGACAGCTATCATCTCCCCCTATATACATTCATTTTATGCATGTCCTGCCAGGAACACACATCAATTCAGCCAAGTACCAGAGCACATTAATTCAGTTGTTCGTTCATTCCAATCAGATATTATGAACCCTCACTTCAGGTAGGTTTTTAAGATGCTACTTTAAGTAGAGCTGAGTTTCTATCTCAATATCAGTAGCGCTCTGTTAAGTGGTCATGATTTAATATTCTTCTGAGTTAAGCATTTAAAATTAATTGCTTTTCCCATTCAACCATTACATGAGGATATTGCTGTATGAATTGGTTGTAGCATTCCATTATTTCTAAATACTCAAACTCAAATTGTCATGATTTTTTAAAATATCTTTTGATTTATTTCTGATAAGTCAATTTTTTCATGAACTTATATGCATAGAATTTTTAAATGTATTTGGAGGAATTCCTGGTCTGTGTGTGTGTGTTGTACATGCCTAAAATATTAATTCTTAATAAAGTGAATGAATTATTGCTTTGAAATGATGAATTTTCAATTAGCCATGCAACATAACAGAGAACTAGAATGTACTAAAATTCAGTAAGTGTAATACATGTAACATCTTTCATCTTCTACCCGTTAACAGAATTGTACAGTTTACTAATATTTCATTTCAGTTTAAGAGCTACAATCCGGCATTCACCCAGGTTGAAATTTGGTTCCGGTTTATCTTCCTTCTTAGCACATTTGCCGTAACGGTAAGCTGCAAATTTGCACACACACATCTAAACTTTAGATATAATATATTTTTCCTCCTTTATGTGAAGTAATTTAATGTGCATATGTGTCTCATACTTTCTGAATTACATACTGTAAGATCAGAATTGTGCATATAGAACGTGCAATAAATTTCCTTCATTGTGGTTTGTTTTTCAGTGTTGGTTTGCACATTCCTTGCGTAAATTTGCTGTGTATGACTGGTCCATTGAGCAAAAGTGGATGTCTGTTCTTCTGCCTTTACTGCTGCTGTACAATGGTGAGTCAAATTGCTCTAAGGTTTTATGGTACTGTGTACAGGATGATTTCATAGCAGCATAGCAAGCTGAAATATGTATGTTTTTTCTGGTGTTACAACACGGTGTTGCAGTTACTTGAAGACGTAACATGTCATGTTCAGTGATTCATCAACAGCATGCAAAACACCTAGACCACATATTGAATGGTGAATGTATGAATTATATGTTATTTAACAACACTGCAGTCAGTGCAGGTGTTGTTTAGTATTAAAAAAAGTGATAGGATGTTCATGTCTGTGAACTTGATAGGATTCAGGTCGAAGAAGTTCTGACCTATTCCAAGGTAATATCCCAGCGTTCATCGGATGGGACTGGTCAAAACATTAAAGTTTGAACGATGCTAATGCTTTTCCCATCTCTAAAGTTGCCTTGATAATATTAATAATAGAATGTTAAACAGTTGACTGCAGTGGACTGATGTTCAAAACAGGTGCTAGTTATTATTTACAGTATAACACTGGCGTTTGCAAACCATTCAGTTTGTAAACAGGCTCCTTCAATGTCAATTTTAAAACTGATGTTTCAGCATAATTGTCAATGTAGGAACATATGTGAAGTGAATGTCATTTAGTGTTAATCCATCTATGGATGTTGGTTACTGCATTATAGAATAATAATAACAATCAGATCATACATTTCCCAACACTAGTTTTCAATTTGCAGTGCCTTGCAATCATGGTGAAATAAAAAAGTTTTGAGCAAGTTTATTTGAGGCCAACTGATAAACAAAATAGAACGTGGCAGTTTCATCAAAGCTTTCCTCCTTTGTTATGCACAGTGACATTAATAAATTTAACAGAATACATTTTTCTCAGACTGCTTGACCATAAAGATGAAAACACTATGACTCTTATAAATCTCAGGAGCTATAATTCTAGGGACATTGATAACATCCCTGAGAACTTGATTCTTCAGAACCAATTTATTTTCTGATTTCAGATCCAATCTTTCCAATGATGTTCCTGATCAACTCCTGGCTGCCAGGAATGCTAGATGCATTATTTCAAGCCTCATTTCTGTGTGCTCTTCTTCTCTTCTGGTTGTGTGTCTACCATGGTTTGCGTCAGGCAAGTTGTGAGACTCATTTTAGAGATGTGTAAATACTTAGTGAGTCTGTGACAAGTTGTGTTCTGTATTTATATTTATTTTACCTCTATTTGAAAAAAATATTTTGCTAGAAGACTAACTTCATAACATATTTCCAAAAAATGTTATTTAAATTAAGATTACAATTACCACTTTGCTATAAGCGTTTAATTATTTGAATTCGATTATGTTATGACATGCTAATTAATTTTCACATCTAGAGCTCCTGAAATGCATCTGCAAGAAAGATGAGATGGGAGGATGGCATTAAAATGTGTATGATGGAGACAGGTTATAAGATTATGAGACTAATGAATTGTGTCGAGCTGCAAGTTTTAATTTCTGATGTGTTAAGTAGCTTTTGGCTTCTACTTCCACATTTGGTCAGCTTTAATTCTGCTACTAGAGTCTTTCAGTTAGTAATTTCATACTGATGGTCATTACAGTATACCATTTAGGAGCAGTAAATCTAGAATATTATGAACATAAACTAATTAAATTTGTTATTAAGCTTATGAGGAGGGACCAGAAACTTTGTATGAGGAAAAGAGTATTGGTTAATCTCTCACCCACTCTTCTGCATATTGGATCATCATTAGAAATGTTTTTTTTTCTGGGTTTATATCTTCTAATGCCATGTGGAATCAAAAGGTACCATCATGTGTAATTATCAGGATGCTTTGTATTTCCAAAAGGGCATTCAAATTTCAAATCCCCCTTTCTCCCCTCCCCCCCTCCTCCCTCACAAAAATGTGTATCTCATTAGTGTGACACAATGCAGTAACCTGATCAGTAACATAACTCTCCTCAGCTATTGCATCTCTTGTAGTCACCGGGACACAGGAAGACCCCAAAGTATCTTCTGCCACCACTAGGATATGGAATGGGGAATGGCTGTAGGACAGACAAATAAATGTGTTGGGGAAAGGAATTCATAAAAAAAGATGAAGGGAAAGAGCTAAAGACAAACAAGTTAGGAAGTTAGTGTGAATTCGGCAGTTGACCTTTGGAATGTCCCAAAAAGCAATGACAATATTGTGACTCATTTTGTCTTTGTGCTTGGTTACATGAGTGAGTCCAGAACAGATCATAATAGAATACAACAGAAAATAAAGTAAGAGAGGGCTTATAGGAAGGAAGATGACTAGAGAATTGGCAACTGACTACATACTATACAACATATTGTATACAGACAGGGATGTCATTTTCAATTTTGTATATTTTCTTTGAAATTACAATACTAATTTTCCATTTAATAAAATTTTTAATTTTAAACCTCTTTTTTCTTGCATATCCCCTCTTTTATGGCCGATAAGTGGGAAGTATCCTTTTTTCTTGTGATGTTTATATGGTAACCCTATTTTGTATTGTAGATTTAGGTATGCCGCTGTTAACAACCTACTGCATTGACGTGGGAAAGCAACAGTGCATCCTCTTTAGTTTTGTTGTTGAGGTAAAGGCACTTCATAATATCCCTACCTCCTTAGCTGTCCTAACATCCTGATACCATTTCACTCAGGGAGAGCACTTTTATGGCAGTTGAATGTTGGATAGTCAGATAGACAGACATAACGAAACTAATAGGCACTTTTTGTGGCTTATGCAAACGTGCCTGAAAGGCTTGAAAAAAAGTCTTCCACTTGTACGAACCTGTTTGTCGCATATGTGTGTATACATGCATGAACATATAAGTTCACATGCTCATTGTATTCATAACTGTGATATATGTTCATTTGTTCATAGAATGAGCGCCATATATTGACTTTCTATCTGCCCAAACTTCTAATTGTTGGGATGTTGTGGATATCTGCTATTACTATGGCAACATGGCAGAAGTTCAATGAACTACAAGATCCAACATACAGCTATAAACTGGATACAAGAAACTTTGATGCAAGTAACTCAGGCTGGCTGCTGATAAGTGCCATATTAAACCTCGCTATACATGCAGTTACTAATTAAGAAATATTCTAAATGCTTATTCACGTATTTGAAATTACAAATGATTTTACTGAATGTTGGTTGGAGAAACAACACAATATGACTGGAAAATATTTTATTTCTCATTAGTAGATTAAGAAAATAACGTAAGTGTGGACTCCGTCTTCAACACAGCCACATAACCTTTGCAGTCAAGGTGCTATTAAATAAATAAACCACAACTGATTATGAAAAACAAAATTTCTATTTGTTGTAAAGTCCTTGTGATGAGAGTTTTTTTGTCATTATGGTATCGTGCACCCGCAAATTGCATTTGGGCAATTTATAATTTGTAGCTAATATTGTTAGGTTGAGTTAACCAAGAATGATGTAATGGGGCAGAACATGTAGCACACATAGAAGAAAGAGCCATTGCTTACCAGCATTTCCTTGGTAATCTTGGTAACCCAGATCTGTGAGTCTTCTCCTTAAAAGACTCACAGATCCAGTTTTACACATGAGCGTGATATTAAAATGGGTCATAGATAAGTAGGTTGTGAAGAAGTGAACTTCATTACACTGGCTTATTATTCAGTGCAGTGGTGGGCTTATGAGATGATAATGATGTAAATTTCTAGACAGATTAAATAATTATCATTTTTATAATTTTTACAGAGTAGAGTATTTTAACTTTTAATGTAAGGTATTTCCATGTGACCCATTGGCCAGATGTTCTTATGTATTTTACAGAGTTTCAAAGTATTCTTCTTTGTGGCATGTGGTGTGTACATGGCGTATTTACTGCTGCTGATACTGCGTGCATACAGTGAGCTTCGAGCTATGCCATATTTTGGTGAGTCTAGCATTAAATATTAATTTTTAGATACTGGTTTCATTAATATTATTAATATTATATATATATATATATATATATATACAGAGTGTCCCAGGAGGAATGTGCCAGACTTGGGGAGGGTGTTTCTTATGTTAAAGTATACCAATTTAACCCAAAACACCTATGTCCAAAGTTGAATGGTTAAGGAGATAATGGCCAGAGAAAAGTGTGGTCTTCTTGCGGGTCCACGCACTGCACCTGTCAGCTGACAATCTTAGCCATGTCCATCCTTGAGTGTGGTGTCATATGACAGCAGTTCAGCTCACGCTAGGGTTATACCAGAATGTGTGGTCAGCTTTGTTACGTCACCGCTGGGCAGTCATTTGTCATGTATAGTGCTTGGAACCCTAAGGACAACTATGACATGAGTGTGAGTGTTTTTGTAGTTCAATTTAATGGCTTTATGTCACTCACAAGTTAGTTTGATGTTAAGTACAGATA
>Ga0123357_10006055_pt1 | contig 14638 bp, 10 predicted proteins | sample TergutEmb28metaG_FD_89873 | JGI IMG/M metagenome (GOLD analysis project Ga0123357, IMG submission 89873) | Embiratermes neotenicus P4 segment gut microbial communities from Petit-Saut dam, French Guiana - Emb289 P4 | ecosystem: Host-associated > Arthropoda: Insects > Digestive system > Gut ...
TATAGGGTCTTGGTGGGGAAACCGGAGGGAAGGAGACCACTGGGGAGACCTAGGCGTAGATGGGCGGATAATATTAGAACGGATCTCCAGGAGGTGGGATGTGTGTATATGGACTGGATTGGGTGGTCCAGGATAGAGACGGGTGGCGGATGCTTGTGAGTGCGGTAATGAACCTTCGGGTTCCATGAAATGTGGGGAATTTCTTGACTAGCTGCAGACCAGTTAGCTTCTCAAGAAGGACTCTGCACCATGGAGTAAGTAAGTAAGTATGGGTGAGTCTACATTATAGTTAGATGGGTCAATCTTATTTTAAGTTTATCAAAAATATAAAAGGCTAGAGGAAACTCGGATGGAAAGATACAGGTAGTTTAACAACGGCTCATCGTATACAGGGGTGCTGATAAGTCCTTAGCCCGACCAGGAAGGAAACAAGCTACATTCCCTGCATTTTTTGGAACTTGGAGGTTCATTACCACATTCACAAGGGTCCACCACCTGCCCCTACCCTAGCCAAATCAATCCATTCTTCTGCCCATCACACTTTTGAGAGGCGCAACTTGTTTCTTTCCAGGTAGGGTTAAGGACTTTTCAGCACCCCGGTAGAAAGATTAAGGCCTGACGTAAAATGTTTACACATTCAGTAGTATACATATTGTCTGAAATTTTTTCGAAATGGTGAATTCTTTACAGAAGCAAATAAATACTTGCTGTCGCTGCGTATAGTAATGCGATTAGCTTCGTAAGAGTAGGCCTACTTTTGTGTCTGCAATGAACGAAAACAAAAGGCCAATGACGCCTTTGAAATCACAAGAAACCATTTGCAAAAGACTACGTCGTCCGATTATTCCTTGACGGATTATCATACATTATCATAACTTCCCTATCATCGCAAAAAGAACAAAGACCTTTCCAGACAGTCCGTTGCCTTCAAGAGCAACGAGCTTTAATTCTGGCATTTGCAACACAACATTCAAATCAGATTCACTTTGCATAATTAAGTTAATCCTGTCTGGTGTTCCTCTCTCCGAACGTCGTCTAATACAAGGTCAAATTAAAAGGCTGATCAATACTTTATTCCTTTGACTAAATTGGAAACGGTTTGTTAGAATTTCCTATCCGACCAAATGGGTTAGATAAGAGCAGTTGAACGTTGCATAAAAGTATTTATGCTCAACCAGACGGTGTGGTGACTGGCAGTCCTGCCTTATACTTGAGAGGTTCCCAATTTGAATCTTGGCTTGGAAAGCGGCTAACCTGACGGAGTTGTGGTCTCCCTTCCGTCCGCCAGCAAATTTCCAACTACTAAATTAACGCGGGTAATGACGGGTTGCTTTAACATCATTCTCACATCCCTATTCTAAGTAATCCCTAATTTCACACAGCACAACTAATGTTTAATATTTTTGTCAAATAAATCGGGACTCAGTAAGTCAATTCAAAAAAGGTTCGATATCTGTGAAACACCTTATGTCACAATATAACAGACTTTGGTGATTGATTCGAGGTCTGAGAAATTAAGATTTTCGAAGAAATATGAATACCCTCTGCGCCTCTTTTAGACTGGTTTTCGAGCAAAGTGTATTGCTCGTCAGTACATGCGATTGACTGAGCTTAGTTTCCATTTTATTTTGCGTACATTTCATTGCTCTCATCTAGTATGTGTGCGTGACCCGTTACATGTCATTTCTCAGGCCGTAGACAAACTTACCCATACCATCCTGATTGTAATTCTTCTTGCTGTTGTTGAGCCTGTTCGGGCCCTTACCTGCTCAAATAAAAACGAACTGTGGCTTTAGTAAAGAAAGTAGCTGGCATATTAAAGCAAGGTATTGTTTGTATATCGTACTAAGTAATGTTCTGTACGAGAAGAACATTTTTGACAGAATTCAAATAATAAAAAGGTAAAGCAGTCCCGTTACAAGCCTGAAGTGGCCCAGAGGGTTCCAGGAAGTTAAGGTACCCAGATTTCATGACAACGGCACAGGATGGTGGTAAGTTTGTCAGTCTTAAGCACCGGCTGCCTTTAACCCCAGGAAATGCTCCTGGTACTCATTTCTGTTAGAGGCTGAGCCGACCCCAGGGCCATAGTGCGAACGGAAGGATTTTATGGAATACAAATACTAAACTTTTGAATTTATGCTTCACTTACTCGCTCCGTGATTTCGTTCGAGTTTAGTCTGCTTCCTACGCCAAAGTCTGTGATGTCATAACGCACGCCCACTCACCCGCCCCGCCGCACGCGCACGCACGTGTGTGTATGTGATCTCTAACAGTACTTGATCCAATTTTCCAGTGCTCCATACCAATATTTTATTCATCTACGACCAACGCTATTGAATATTGGCGTCTTTAAATAAAATACTTGTCTCTCTCTCTCTCTCTCGTTGGCTCTCTTCTCTGACAGTTTACCAAGAAACTGCAAATGAACATTAAACTCTGAGGTCCACAATAATATTATATTTCTCATCCACAATATCAATATGACGCCTCTGCAAATTTCTGTGTTGGCAGCGGCTAGGTGCCGCTAATGTGTTTGTTTATTAACGCAGCTAGTTGTTCAAAAATATAGCGTCGAATGATAGGATAATAAGTGAATAATGAGCGTGCTTTTGGCTTTAACCTTGATTGCTTTTCCAGAATTTTCTTCGAAGTACTGGGGAAAACTATAAAAACCTATTCGAGGGCAATCTAGGCGATATACTGGATAGATACGGGACAAATTTAAATTCACCCAACATTGTAGTACTGGCATCGAATTCCAAAAATCGTCAAAGTCTTGTCAGTCGTTTCAGAGATAAAACAAACGGAGAAACAAGACACAGAAATAGACACCACCTGTCAGTAATTTGTTAATATCATGAATTCAGCGGGAATAATACATGATAAAGACTGGGGTTTTACAAAGACATCCAATTTATATAAAAAACAATCAAATGGAATATTAAATTAAGTGCATATTGCAAACATTTTAAGAAATATGAACCAATTTAAAGCTGTCGTGGAAGAAGCATAGTCTTGGTCTATCTAGGACAGCAGTGTTTACAGGTCATTGAATGATTGTAATGCGAAGACAAGGGAAAATACATCCCGGTCGTGACCAGGTTTCCTTGGAAACTTCGGCCATTCTACAAGCCAATAATGTTATCTGAACACCTTCCATCTCAGTCATTAGTCAGGCTTATATGCTGTGTTTCCTGGAGTTCCGTTTTAAATCATGGATTGCGTAGCCAGTTGAAAGAACTAACAGCCAGTATTAATAAGTCCGGCAAAAGTCAGGGTCAATCTACAGATCAAACAGGAGTGATTGTTGTCGGCCACATTATAAATTTCAAGTTAGTGCCTGATATTCATCACAGATATGATTCTACACTCTGTCACTAAATAAAACGTCATGTCATAGTGAGCCTAAACTTCACTGTGCACCTGCCCCGAACGGCAAGTGTATTCAGAGAGTTCCTATACAGTAATACAAACATATTTATAATACTTAAGTTTAAAAAATAATGTTGGATTTGACCCCCCTGTGCCGCAAGTCAAGTAACCCATTATCACTTAGATTGAGGCTGTTTTAATATTAATATTAAGAAACGAGGAGTTTCCATAGTTTGTGGGTCAGATGCACCGTGACTTCCGGCTCACTCTGTGCTTGTCTTGTTATGCTTTTGTTCCTACGCTTATGACGTATGTTAAACATTCACATCCTACGTGCACCCCACTAGTTACAACAGGATTCTGTCTCACCGTGCCTTTTGGTTTAGTGGTTAAAACTTCTTCTACTCATTCGAGAAATCCCAGATTTAATTAGTCCAGAAAATAAACTAGCTTTAATAACGTTTTTCAGGATTCTCCCCAGTCTCTTGTGACAAAACTTGGGACACTTCTCTAAAAAAATAATGAATTTTGTTTGAAGTATGAGTATTATTTTAAGTTAAACCTCTAAGGACGAAGCGTAGACTGTTTTATTTAAAACCCAGTCCATACCGCGCTGTAAAAACTTTTCATCTCGGTTATAAAAACCGACCAGTTTACGTTGTATGGGGCAGAATTCGCTGTTTTTTCTGAGATAAATACAAAACACATGAAATGTGGGTATAATGTACAGTTCTTGAAAGTTAAAACCTGCTGGTGCATCATGTAACCAGTAGGCTTTAAAAGGTTAATTATTCAAATTCTTATCTTAATTCGACCCTATTACCTTGCCAGCTAACATATCTTAGTTAAATAACTCAAAAATTAATTCACAAGAAAAAAGAGATAAAAACGGATTTCAAATTTTATATTGCTCTTGTACGTGCGCTAATATCACCATTTCTAATAAAGACCGATAGGTGCGCACAAATACTATTAGCACCACCGAAACATGTTGGAGTAATATATTGTAATAAAGTGGTGTTAATAATAGTTGTGTGTTCACTCGTCGGTCTTTATTTGAAATAGCAAAATTTCAGATGTCTGAAAACAATGGCTACGGACAGAGTTGACTATATTGAGGACTCAGAATATAACGAAATAAGAACTTCCATGGTTTATGCGAATCTCATAATATTTACGATGAGCCCGGCGTGCAATTGGGATAGAAAAAATAAAACCTCCCTCACAAATTTCAGTGAGGTCATTTAGGGGACAGCTTGTTGGAAAATAAAAGAGAAAGCGTGAGAGTAATGCAAAATGAATCTATGAGAAATATATCTGCACCGGATGGATTAAACCTTATTGGCCAAACACCGAGTTTATCTCGAAAGCACTTCCCGTTGTACAGGTCCGACGTCGAGCTCAACTCGACGCGCTATTTTACAGCGTTTTATTTTGCGTCTTCCTAAGCTCCTGCCATATAATGACTACTTTTGAAACTCGAAATTTAGATATTTTCTGGAAAATTAATTTGGACCAGTCAGAATTCATGACAGTAATTTGGACTGCAAAGAGTTATATTTTCAATCTTTGCTATCGTGTTACTGGTGTTCAGCTGTAACAATGTGCAAAGAGAAAGTGACTGAGCGAGCGTTCGAAGCAAGGATTATGTTTAGCTGGTTAACTGCAGGGCCCGTCATTTTGTCGGTCAGAAAAATTCGTCGCTTGGGGAGAACCAACACGGCATATGTGTTCTGTGCAGCAGACGGTCGTTGCTCGGTGGAACTCGCAGTGTCCTCCCTAACGTCCCGCTTGTATCTCGGGGAAAAAAGACGACAGCGGAAACATGCAGATAAAAACGTTGTTCGTAATGATGAGACAACCACTGGAAATTATCGCCTACTCTATTTCGAAAATTAGAATTGCTTTGCTTAAACTACGACATAAGAGCATCGAACATACCTCAGGAAAACCACAAACTATTACCACTGTGTTACCGGCATTTCAGGTTGAAGTCCTGAAATGGACCGGCGATTCAGGTTCAAAACCTGTACGGGCTCATGGAGATAAATTGCTTTGGCTGTAAATGACCTAACTAGGGAACACAGCAGGAGGCGTGAGGGCCGTTAAGGCATTCAAAAGCTTGAGCCTGGCCAGAACATCATCAGCTGTCAAGTTGGTAGGAGTTTTGCAGCTCGGTGTTCTGAGTGAAATCAGATACTTCGACACTTTTGAGTACATAATTCATTCAATAGGGGTGCCAGTGGGCAACACCCCAAAATGTTCGTTTAAATTAATTTTGGGGTCTAATGACTTGAACTACAGACGTTTCTATAAAGCAAGAAAACAACATTGCTCGTGGAAAATCCATATTTCTAATACTACTGAAATACAAGGAAACCCCACTCACAGGAAACTCCATCACTCTAGTTCAACCTAAACTTGGGCCTTTTCTAGGATACGGGGAATTTCTACTCGGGAAAATCCCAAATTATAGCTGTTGCTAGACTGCGGAGGAAACAAAATATAAGCAATTTGTTCCTTTTTGGGTAATTCCCCGGCGTCCGAGTTCTAATTGCCGACGTTTCGGAACTCATTATCGGTTCCATCTTCATAGGTACCTGCCTATGAAGGTGGAACCGATAATGAGTTCCGAAACGTCGGCAATTAGAACTCAGACGCCGGGGAATTACCCAAAAAGGAACAAATTACAAAATATAAGCAGTTCTGTGTGCAGTCAGAGTTGCTGGCAAGTATGATTTCTTACTAGGAGCGAATTACATAAACATAAATGTTCGAAAATAAAGCGTTCTGCTAATTTTGAGGGTCTAGATGTTTCAGTTAGGAGTATGGCTTATTTGTCACCACATATGTATGTATATATTACACCTTTCTTCGTGCATTCCACAGTCTAAAAAATCATCTATCGACAACTTGAACGTGTCAATAGAAACGAAAGTATAAGGTTGCGATGTTGGCACAGAGTGGCTGTCATTTTACGTCAGCTCTTCGTGACGCAACACGGATTGAACATAAGACGATATTCCCACTTTGTCTTGTTATGACCGCGCTTCAGCCATCTCTAACGACCTTTCTCTGTAGTCCAACAAGGGCACAGCTTATGTCATCTCCAAATCTCTTCAGAATACGATTACTTGACCAAAATGGAAGTTGAGTACAGGGACCAGTAACGGGAAGTAGACACAATAGACTCATTAATAATATAACACTCAAGTAAGGCCACGGGCTATTGTGTTTCTGTCAGCAGACAATACTGGTCTTGAAATGTTGAAATAAACAAGAAAACCCATGTTCCAATCAATGATAAGTTTATGTCTCAAGCTTTGATAAAATGTATGGTACCAGCAGTAGCAATATTTAAGAAGAAAGGTGACAGACTGGTTCAACCAGGGCTGTCAAAGCCCAAAATCACAACACTTTACAAATGTAACTGCTGACTGACTACATTTCCCTACATAGTTTGCTCACAGGATTATTAAATTTTGGGGGTATCTGTCATAAGTGTGTGTGTGTGTGTGTGTGTATGTATGTGTGTGTGTAGTGTAGTGTAGTGTAGTGTACCCGTAGATCTATAAATAGTATCAAAAGTACAATTTCTGCACAAAATAACTTTATCGTAAAAACAAAATCATTCACTATAAAATGACATAACAACAATAGAATACTTCATACCTACCTGCCTATGAAGATGGAAGATCAGAGTGTTTCGAAACGTCAGCATATAAAATTCAGACGCCGGGGAATTAGCCAGAAGAAAGCATACAACATTCAGAACATGGCGAAAGTTTGAAATCAAGAACAATAGAAGCCGGTTGTAAAGACATCGATTTATACGACACCTCGTCTAAAGCGTCAGATATTCTGCGGTAACAACTAATTTCTTGCTGTGAACGATAAGGTTATAGTCCTCGGTTTGAGCGGCACTCGTTATTAACGACCAAAAATTCCTTTCATGAAGTTATAACCGAGTTCGACTGTACTTTACTAGAAATGAGCTGCTTGTGTCAACGCATCATAAGACGTCAAATATTTAAAAATTAGGGGAAATTGGTATTGTTACTCTACAGTTCACACTAAAATATTCAGTGATTAGAAACCTGCAACTGTGTTTTTTTATGTTTTGCTGACCGTGCATCTCAGTATAATCTTAGCAATTGACCAACTTAATGCACAAATTCTTATTTTATAATAAGTTTATTGTAGTCCTGTACATGTTTCGAACAATATGTGCTCACCATCAGGAGGCCAAAATTGTATTATACAGCATCTGATATCGTCACACTCTGTAGGTGGCCGTCCGGCACGCACCGGACGGCCACATACAGAGTGTGACGATACCAGATGCTGTATAATACAATTTGACATCTTGATGATGAGCATAACAGTGTTCGAAACACGTACAGGAATATAATAAACTTATCATAAAACAAGAATTTGTGCATTTAGTTGGCCAATTGCTAAGATTACTGCAAATGTTATTTATAATGCGTTTATTCAGTACTTTTAACATAAATATGGTTACGCATCATCATTTCCTCGTTTTTTTCCTATAAACTTGTAATTTCTATTCCTTTTGCCCAATTAGTTTGTGCCTACTGCTACATATATTTCTTTGTGTTCCATTTCCATTTGTTGTTGCGATAAATGAAATGTAAACAAATATAGACTAATGTTATAAGATCACAACAATGTAAATAAAAACGGAGAAGTGCATAGAAATTAAAAGTTAATAAAAAATGGCACCGATAGCGCTATTAATTCGTAAGATACTTTAAAACGCGCTAAAAATACATTATCTAAAGCAAATACACGTTTCTGGTATATCATGGTTTTAACGGAATTTTAGTATATAATAAGAATAAAATAGTTAACAGTTTTATACATTTAAGCCCTAATAATGGCATGGAAAATTACAAAATATATACTTAAAGCATAATCAAGTATTATCCGATATTTGACGTTCTTACAGCGGTGTTAATGAAGAATCAAGTCTTCTGGGATATAATACCGTGTAGATTTTTACGTAATTGCATTGATCGACATGGCGTCATACATCAGAAGACTTGAATAAAATAATTATTATTTTTCCAAAGAAGGAATAGGAAAATTACAACACAGTATTTATAGTATACACAGCAGGATACAACAACAAATAATAAGAGTTTCGGTGAAATGTAGTGGGTGATGAATAGATAAACTAAAACAACCCCTCCCGATTGAGAGTTCGTTTCATGCATTTTATGTGAAGAACGCACAAAAAAACCAGTACGACTGTGGGGCGTGTAGATGCGAGTGTAAATTACCCTGCTGCACATTCTCTGTTCAGCAATAAGGTGAACACATATTGACAAAATGAAGATAAATGGGCAAAACTTTTCCCGCAAGATCGGCTGGGAACTTAACGGACCGCTCCTGCGGCACAGTCAAGCAAAATGGTCTGTGAAGGACTTAAACACTTAATTCACTGAAGGGAATTTTTATAAAATGTAAACCCAAGAGGTTGGTCAGATGACTGTCTCGTTTTTGCCAACCTGAAGCATTTTATCACACTTTAAAGGCCTTGTAAGGAAGACACAGTTCTCTTGATTTTAGACAATCATGAATCCCCACAATTAGGGTGTCAAACGAAATTGTGAATTGCATGCTTACACAGCTACCCCGTACATCACGCAAGTTACAGCCGGAGGAATTCACTGTCTTTGGTTCATGTAAAACATGTTACTTTACCTGCCTTAATGACTGGATGCTGTCAAACTCGGATGCTGCAGGCATTATTGCAAAATCTCTCAGCAAGGCATTTACCAAATATAAAATCGAAAAAAATTTAATACAACACGAAATCCTGCCCTAAATATAATCCGTTTGATGAAGATGAATTCCTCTCCTCAAATGTCACTGACAGGCCTTAGTGTCAGGGGACAGAACGACACAATGCACAATCAAGAAGAAACAACAGCTGGACTTACAGGGAATACAGAACTATCCACTGAAATAATAAAACCCGTGCCTAAATCTCGACCATGAAAACCTGGAAAAAAAGCATGGAAAAATAATGACCCTCACAGACACACCAGAAAAAGTCAAATTGTAAACAAAAGCGCTAAAAGGAGCCAAATTGTACATTCTGGGACAACATTTGACCAAGAAACTATAAATAAGAGTTTGTTTACTGCAAACAGCTTTGAAGAGAAGACTGAATAGATTCCATATGCAGAATTGATTGATAATGATGACCATGCCAAAGAAATTACAGTGTTACAGAAGACATTGTGCATCTGGGGATAGCTATGTAAAACGTATGTAATTACATGTAATTTAACTTTTTTTCGGATGAATATAGCTTATCTTCCACATTTTGTTCTTCGTTTCTAGTTATATTAAGTGAATATTACGGGATGAGTATTAACTGCATACACTTTTCTTCTGTTATTCATCTTTCTGTTCCTCAGGATATAAGTTGCCTGATATTTGGTACTTCAGTTGGCTGTATATCCATTCAAAATGTCAAAAATATGTTTACTCTTTACCATTCTCTTCTGTCCCAAGGTACATACATGTTGTAGCTTGGGTCACTTTACTTTCTCCTGTTCCAGTGTCACCAGTAATCAAATATATATATATTTGATTACTGTTATATATATAGCAATATTAAAATAAACACTATGTATCAATTATCATATGAATGGGCAACAGTATAGAACAGTTGAACTTTACCACATGTACTGCTGTTCACACAGAAAAATCAAAACCCCAAACTGACCTAACGTCCCAACACCTTCCCCCGTGTTACCTTTCGAAATCAGAGAAATACGTAAATGGCGACATTTTGGTGTATAAAAATGGTAAGTGGTCACGAAAACGTTTACTAAAACTCTGTGAAGCATATTTTATGATTTGAAAATACTCACATTGCAACGGCTGGAATCGGTGAGGTTGCAAACATAACCTATGAAGCCAACACTACAGAACACTGCACACAGAGATATCAATGTCTTTAGATTTTTTAATTTGTAAATTTAGTCGACGTGAAGATTGCAACGACAAAAGCAACGCTATTTATGTACAGTACAGTGAGCTTGGCTGTGGTTACAGTTGTAAGCACTTCTCGGCACACGACTCCCATTTCATTCCCGCGTCACTGAGTGTCCGGTTTCGAGTGAAAAAGTGACTTAGCAGTCCAGGACTCTTTCCTTTTGGTTGGTTTCACATTTCTCGTGAACCGGCGTATGAGTTCGCTGCTCAAAGGACTGCAATGCGTTCAGAAAGTCTCTTGATCAAAATGGGTACCTGCTACCACAAAAGTGTCCCACTTTTTTTTATTTTTTCAGGGTACTGCCTGATATAATGAAGAGGGGCTTCCTATTACGTCACATGTAATTCTTTCTTTCGTAGACGCATTCGAATATTTGTGGAGCTTCTATTAAAATTGCTATCTGTCCGCCTATAAGCATAACAGTAATGTGACATTGGATATTGGGGACTTTTAACTAAAATAGGTCTCCTCATTCCAAGTGTATTTAAAATGCGATATAATAACAGGCGTGTTACGTGAACGACTGGACGCGTTTCTACATTCATCTCGAGCAGAGTTCGCACATGATGGAAATAAAACTGAATGGGACGATGGTGTAAACTTTCGTTCAAAGTACGCTTGCTTCGATAAATCATACAGTTTTCAAGACAACTAAACAAAAAAAAAAAAAAGGAGAAAACGGGCTGGAACTGTTATGCACTGCGTACTTTTTTGCACTTATTCCCTACCATCCACACTTTCGACTTGCTCCTCTTTCTTCCTTCATTAATTCGGGACTTCCTTGCTAGATACATATTTACACAACTTCTTGGGTAATTAGCTCCTTTTATGCAACAGGGAAGTTCATTATTGTACCCATAAAAGCCCGCATATCCTGTCCTCAGCTAGTTCAAACCCACTTTACAATTTCAAACTTAATTTTGCTAACACTCATTTTAATATTGTCCTCCCGTTGCACGTAGAGCTCCTGGGAGGTCTGTCCCCACAAGACTGTAACAGCAGAATTTTGTATGTTTTCTCTTTTGACCCATTCAACACTTGTCATACATTCTCCTCATTCCATCAACTGAATCACTCACTTCGCGTCATACAGGGACGATATCCATAAGGGATCGAAGACAAATTAGATGTTTATATATAAAGAAAAAACACAACAGAGCAACATACAATTCTTTAACCATATTCAGCGAAAACGCCTTCATAAATATTACTGTTTTATTGTTCTAATATATTATTCTTTAAAAATATTCTTTTAATCACATTTTGTGAAACCCACATGTTTTACATTACCTGCAAGAATACGGCAATATAATATGAATTACTTTTTCAATCCGTTATATTTTAGCAAGCTTTAATCTTGGTAGAGAGCTGCCTGAGGACTGCGTAAATGACGCCGAAACATGTAGAAGTGACTTAGTATTTTATTTGTATATATTAAAGCTGCATTTGTTGGTTCCACGAATGAACTCTTTAATACAGTAGCTGAACTTTCAATTCCGTGAAGCCAGTGAATTTATTCACCAAACCAGTGACTATTTTCTTCATCATAAGATCTCTGCGCAATAGAGTTAGGCATATTTCACAAAATAGACGGTATCCAACCATTTATGACATCGCTGTATTTGAAGCATCCTTAGCTCCTGTAGAATCTGGTATTCCCACTCTACAACACAATGAGGGAATTGGAACTGGCTGGCTCTTAAAGTGACCGTGAATACGATAAAATCGGACACTAAAGCAACTCGAGAGATAGTGCCTAATGCTCTATGCTGTTGTTCTAATCCACAGCTTGGCCTGAACTTCATATACAGTCTAAACTCTACTGCGGCTCTTAGAATCGGGATTTCTACACGAACCACAATGCACATAAAACCTTATGTACATACTGTAACACTTAATATTACTGATATAATCGATAGCGATGCTCATGTCGCCTGTTACTTGGATGGGCATGAGGCCACACTTTGATTGAATCCGCAATGGGGCGGTGCTCAATCATATGCGTGCAACACAGTTAAATATCTTCTTCTTTTCCGATTTGTTTCTTCTCTGTTATTGCGTCTTCTCCTTCTTATGTCTCTGGCTCCTCTTTCTTTTGATTCTTTTTCTGCCTTGACTCTTCCAGCTTGAGTTGCATTTTCGTGTTCTCTCATTCCTTCTGTTTCGTCTTGTGATCGTTTTTTTCACTTTCCGCTATCTTTTAGTTATACTTCATCTCCTTTTTGCGCTTTTCTTTGTCTCGTCATCCGCACTCCCTTATACTTCTACGTCTGTTTCATCTTCTGCCTTATTTTTGTTGCTTGGTCTATTCCAGGCTCCGTCCCCTAGCTCTTTTGTTTTCATTTGTGTTTTTTCTTCTACTTCCTATTCTTCTCTTAGTTTTCTCTTCTTTCGTTGGCTGCTTTGGAGGGTTAGGCACCGGGCCAGTTTAACCAACTCGATGCAACAGAGCTCTTAGCTAATATTTCCTCAGTTGCTCAAGAAATTCCGATAATATGAAACCCAGGGTTCATTACCATGCCCACAATAGCGTGCCACTGTTCCGTGTCCCGAACCAAATGAATCCAACTCACATTCTGTTGTCCAGTTTCTTGAAGATCCAGCTTAGTACTAATCTCCCATCTATGCCCAGAATTTTCAAGCTCTTGTTTTATCCCGGGTGATGATCGGTCCCCATGGGTTGTCAGATCCGCGAGCGGTAAGATGATGCAAAGAAGAATATAGTGGGAGCAGGTCTGTATTCAATAAACTTACATGTCACAGTTTAGTCGAGAAGTGGCTCTTTGATATGTGCTTTATTGTGTGACTAACTGGAGAACATGCCAAGACAGCCGCACCGCTGATTATCTATGTGGTCCTGGATGGTAACGTTGATTACAACGAAAGAGATGGTAAGGTTAGAGACCAACAGCGACTCCTCTTGTAGAATGATTGTGTATTTCAAACTACTGAACTGAAGTATTGCTTATACGTGAAGCTCAGTTGTGATGGCCGGCTCCCAGTTACTACGCAATCGGCCACATCATGTGACAGCTAGTCATGAGGCAGCTTACACCCCACATGAAATCGTGTACTGTCAAATTCTGAACACCGACCCTTATACTGTCCAAGCCTGAGGATAACAAAACTTCGAAATGACCACGTCCTTTACGAATTGACGTAAAAGAGATATATCACAGTAAGGAGTAAATTAATGGGAATTTCCGTCGCCAATTGTTTCAAAAACACGAAAAATGAAATCCTTTTCCTGTTGTAAAATATAACGCTTTTGCAACTGATGTCGTATAATGTATATGGATAATAACGCGTTCATAATTAAAATAATATGCATACATACATATATATCACTGGGGGCACGCGGTGGCGGAATTAGTTGAGGCACTGCGCTACAAGCCGGAAATACGCGGGTTCGATTGTCATTGGAATTTTTCATTGACGTAATCCTTCCAGCCGCACTATGGCGGTGGGGTCGACTCGGCTTCTAACATCAAAAAGTACCAGAAATATTTCCTGGGGAGTAAAGGCGGCCTGTGAGTAGGGCTGACAAATTTACCACCTTCATGTGCCGATTGTCTTGAAATATGTGAGCTTCAAGCTTCTGAAACCATCAGGGCCTGCCCTGGCCTCTACAGGGATTGTTTTTCCTTTGTTTATATGACACTGCCTTTCCTTCAGATTTTCCAAGCAGAACTCCGTATGTATTTCTCTCCATCCGTGCAATATGAACCGCCCACTTAATTTTCTTTGATCTGACCACCCACACGCCAGTACTGCTTCAGCAATTTACTGAGGCAGTAAATGATTGGGGTGATATTTACCATCATAGGACAAATCACAACGCGAACAGAGACGCACATCCCAAAGTGGACTCAAATCAGCTGCTCCAGCGTGTGCACCTTCAACTGCTCAACAGCTGAACACTCAATGCGTAACAGAACACAACCTGTCGTGTTATAAACCCAATACAGGAAAAAGAATAAACCATCAGTGAAAACACAACTTATATTCTCTCTCAAACGTTTTGGCTACATGCTTCGGACTAAATCACTCCATCTTCAGGCCCTTATACAAGACACACAGCAGGTATAATGTAACGACATGCCATCATATGGTACTTTCGTTGTGTTTATTGCGGCATCCGACATCACAATTAACATTACATTAATAAAATTGTAATAATAAAGGACCGATTACTAAGTTTAAAAATAATTATATCATTATAGGTAACAAATA
>Ga0123357_10006056_pt1 | contig 14637 bp, 6 predicted proteins | sample TergutEmb28metaG_FD_89873 | JGI IMG/M metagenome (GOLD analysis project Ga0123357, IMG submission 89873) | Embiratermes neotenicus P4 segment gut microbial communities from Petit-Saut dam, French Guiana - Emb289 P4 | ecosystem: Host-associated > Arthropoda: Insects > Digestive system > Gut ...
AATCGTTTTAGTTTCCTTTTCCTATCTGTTGTATCAACAACAAGCTGAGTCGTCTTAATTTAAAGCATTCTCAGACAGTCTAGGACAGATCTCTGCAAGCAATAACCGAAGTGCTTCCATCCAATACACACCTACTGTACATACAGTATATAAATGTATCTTAAGGCATTCAGAACCGAAACAATACATGAATAAGTCCGCAAGAAAATATCGATATCTAAATTAACAAATGTTCACTTTACACAACACACACTTCATGCATTCAGCCTAATAAACATATAGTTCCAGCAAATCACTTGTAATCCGCACACATGCACTGTACTGTCTAACGCAATTTACTGTCCTACTTGTTTCTGCTTAATTTAATGGGACACATTGCCAATATTAAGAAACTCTAATAGTAAACCTCACAACCGACACCGCGAAATACAATTATAAAATAAATGATATTTGTGCTATTTTATTAATCACCGACCCTACGAAGTAACAGAAGAATAAAAGCCAAATTGAATGAATAACCGTCACTGTAAACTGCAATTTATACTTAAAAATGGATAAACGAATATAACATTTCTCGGGTGCCATTAGTCATCATAAAACCGAACAACAGAACATCAACTAGCAGACTAAAGACTTTTAATCAATATAATGTATCAGTTACCCTCTTCACCACAATGCAAACAAGAGAGATTAAAACAATAATATTAAATGCATTGAAAGCATTTAGCCTAAAAGTATGATTACACATTTAAATATTAAGGGTAAACACTAACTTCAAAATACACCACTCAACTGTACAAAACTCCATCACCAACAACATGGGTTGTTTTCAATTACCACAGCCCATTTATTGTAAAAATACCAACATATTTAAAGACATCAATGTCAATAATAAATTGTTGTCTTTTAATACAATATTTTGTTTAAAAACCAATACAAAATAAAAAAGAAATAACTGGTAGAATTTATAAAATTAAATTCTGTACTTGTAAAAATATGTGTGGGCCAATTATTCTAAAAGTAAAACCAGATTCATAGAACCCAAATCATCCATAACAAAATACAGTCCATAATATGCCTATGCACTGCACACAATAACTGTCACGAATACGCTCCTAAGAGTGAAACTACGGATTTGATACAAACATTAGAAATGGATAGCCTAACAAATGCCTGGAGACGTTTAAGATCCAGATTTATTAAACATTAAGGCACATTTAATTAATGAGCAATGTATTGCACATTATGTAGAACAACGAATGAAACACGCATGCGTATAACTTTTGGTTCTCCGACGACAAATAGTCATTTCAACTAGCAATGTCAGTACAGGGTGTTTCCCTGTATAATGCACAACACATGTTGATTACAACGAATGAAAAACTAAAATACAGAATTCTTGATGGTAGTCAACAGCTTCAAGGTTTTTTATTAATTATTAATTAAAATATGTTGTTTCTAAATTCTAAATCTAACATTAAATTTAAATATTTAAACAAAACAAGATCCACATTCGGATGGCAGATAAAAGAAATAGAAATTTGAAAGCAAAAACACATTACTTTATATTGCTATGAACTTTCGTCATATACAAAGAACACTTTAATGTCTTCCATAATCTAATTTTTACTTATGACAGATATCCAAGAAGTACTAATAACGTAAAACAATATCCTACACGTATTTGTATATTCTGTATAATGGACCATAATGTATACACATATGTAGGCTACATACCGCTCTCAACATTTGTGCTGGGTTCCTACTGAATGTAAGACTAATCTTGTAGAAGAGTGAATGTCATGAGAGAGGAAAATGCTCTATTGCTGACAGTATGTTCATTATAAATGTTTATTATATAACAACATATGCACAAATAAGTACTGTAAATTTGTGATAAATTACTCCGGCATGTTTCGGCGTTAATAGACCTTCTTCAGGGAGTGTACAAGTAGTGTTAGCTAAAGTTATGAACTATTCAAATGATAAAATATGGTATATGAATTATTAAAATGATAAAATTCAATATAGTAATGTCTTGTTATAAGAAAATCTTGGTAATTGTGGCCTCATATGCAATTCCTAGTTAGGTTTGTGAGTGTTTATGTGTGTGTATGTGTATATGTGTGTGTATGTGTGTGGTGTGTGTGTGTGTGTGTGTGTATGTGTGTGTGTGTGTGTTACAGAGTAAACAGGAAACGCACCATACAAAATATTACCACATTGTATTTTATCATTTATGTAATTCATGACCTTAACTAACATAACAGTAAAATCCCTGAAGATGGATTATTAAACCGAAATATGTCGGAGTAATTTAGTATAAATTTAAACTATTTATACGTGTATACGTTGGTATATAATAAACATTTATTATTCAATATGCATGGTATTAATCTAAAAGTAGTAAATGCATTAGTTTGAACTACATGATTAACAGCTGTAGAATTTTCACAAGTGATGACAACAAATTTCCCAAGGTATTTTTCATTAATATTGACACGTCACGCCATCTGACAGCCGTTGTGTCAATTCCCGTCAGCTCTCTTTAATCACAAAATGCACAGTGCAATAAACACCCTGTATGTTAGAAGTGACGGTTGTCTACAAACTGCATAATAAAACTACCAGCACTTTCAGTATGTTCCATCAAAACGCAGTATTAACTGCAGCACAATGATATAAAACGTATGGACTCCGGTTCACGGGAAACTGGAATAATAGCGAGCGATGCGCTGCCTGACGTCACTCCAAATTATCTCAGGCTGATAAAATAGTGTATCTGTGTTTCTGCACTTGTGTACGTACTGAAGCAACAAATTCTCTGTATAACAATTAATAATGATCTTTCATGTCAAGCACAGTAGCTATCAAATAAACTCCGATTTTTCCCGTAGCCGAGAGGACCTCGGATATCCAACAAAGAACATCGTAAACACAACAGGCTGCACGCTTGATACCTGCGTGCCGATTGGCTTACAGACGATAAATGCTACAGGCAGAGGAAGCTTTATCGTGCCAACTAACTATGAATCACCATTTTGTGGTAAGTTCTTTGAAATATGCAAAAAAGTGTTACGTCTTAAAAAAGAACTTACTCTAGTATCCGCTCAAGATGAGGGATCAGTATGTGTTTGTTGCCTGTTTATATGTTACTTAACAACGTACATCCCCTTTCAGTAAAACAGTTTTAAACAAACCTCTGTCAATTTGAATTTACGCCTAATCAAGTTCGACAGCTTTTTCTCTTTTCCCAACAGTACCAAATCTTGACAGCAATTCATTTATATCACTAAACCTATAATATCAGTATCCATGTCTTACGTCTGAAACAATACGGCAGCTGTACAGTTCCTTCAGACCCCTTAATTCCTTCAAAGCTATTTACATTTCAACTCTCCTTAACAAACATCCAGTGTGCAATATGTCAGTACTGCAAGGTCACAACTTGTCATTTCTGGCTCTTAAGACCTGCACAAAGCACATTCATGCACTCAGCTCACGCTACGGTAAATTCAACACAGGCCTTCTATGTTCTGCACCAGACAGTTCCTGTGTTGCCTGGAGGGAGTTATTGTATTATTTAAGGTCTATTATCTGCAGATACAGTTATCGGTCTAAACATCAGTTTCAATGTACATATCTTAGGTGTTTTAATTTCACCCCCATTACGTCACATCACATTCACTCGCACTGCCATCCCATCACTCATCAACACATTCCTCGTCAAATATGAGGCATTTATCGTACCGTGTACCGACATTTTCTGCTCCGTATTCACACCAATACACATCCTGTCTTACCAGCTGTCCTGTTACAGCTGTTTACACCGCGCAGTCATATTCAGCTTTGTGGTCGCAAAGATTTAGCTTCAGCGATGGGAACACAATCTGTATGACAATCGATCGTACACCAGTATTTCCATTATAATCACCATCAGCAGTGCTTCCTTATTTACGATATTTTGCACCACGTCAAAATTCTTTCTTGCTGAATCTTAGGCTTCTTGGCAAATTTTCGCAAAGCGTCTATTAGTTTGTCACGCTTGTGCGTCCGTCCGATTACGCGCTCGCATCAATGAGCGTATTTTCATGAAATTGTATGTTCAGAAACTTTCGAAAATTTCTCCAGAATTTGAAAGATCCTATAAAATATTAGAAGAAGAATAATGGGTACTTTACATGAAGTTGTATATATATATATATGATACCTCTCGGAATTCTTTGTGGAATGAGAAATATTTCAGTCAAAAATTTTGTTGATAAAACACTTACTTCAAATTCAAGCTTTTTCCGAAATCATATATTTTACCTGATAATGTGCAAAATGTGAACAGCCAGAGAGGCTGCGAGAATACACTTAAGACGGCGCATACGCATGACATGCTTGACACCCAAGGCTACAAACACACACAGAGAATATATATTATTATAAACCTTCCACTGCAACCACAGACGGAAGAAGCTCCATATTACATTATAAGTAAATTGCGTTTATTTTTGCATATTAACCAACTAAATAAAGAACTATCAGAATTCCTCCCTTCCCCGTTGCCATTATTGTAAATGTAACTACATCTTTCCGAAATAACATATATTTAAATATACATATATATGTATATATACTTTCATATATAACTACATATATTGCAATTATGTGTTGCAGTACTGAACACACTGGACACACAGTCCACATTCGAAAATTCTACATCAACACAAACACTGGGATCAGCGCTGTGAAGAGTGTCACGTATGCAGCAGTTCAAACACTGACTAACTGGACGTTGCAAAGAATTCAATTTGGAGAAAGAAAAAAACCTTGTTTTTGTCTTTCCTTTTTATGGTGGTGGGACGTACGATAAAGTCACAGATGTACTTCGCTTTTTGGTTTTGGATTTAGTTTTGCATTTAAATGTATTAGCCAAGCACAATAAATGGAACTTGTGGCAAGTCAACAAGTCATTCATTGCCTCATCTATCCCCGCGTATTTTGATGAATCTGCCTCTTCCAATAAACATCAACGAACTCAGATATGCAGTGAGACAGACAGACAGACAGACAGCAGCACACATCAGTCATCAATGAATAATTCTTCACATTCTGTAAATCCCAAAAAATAGGTACGTTTATACACACTAGATATGGTTGGCATATATTGTGCAACATTTGTTATGAAAGGAAACATATAGAGAAATTAAAATCTCAAGTTATGGTAAATCGAGGCAAAAATATGCAGTTGGAGCAGTGTTGGTTAACTGAAATCGACACAGCTCGCCACATCGGATTGACCATTTGTACTGATTGATGTGGTAATTTTGGCCACGGACAAAATTCAGAATTATTAATAAACAAACATAATGTTTTCCTGACGTCACCGAGCTGTATGTCACCTTAACCTGCTGAACTGAGTGACGACACACATTGAATTTAAATATTAATCTCTTCCCCCGAGGTACAAACAGCCCGCAGTGTGACACAGCCTCCTTATTTTTGAGGCTCCATGATCACACTCAGACACACCACGCTCGGTAGAACTCCTCTGGACACGTAATCAGCTCGACACACAAATACACAACCGTTAAAGAAACGGATATAAATGCCACTGGAGGGATTCGAACCCGCAAACCCAGAAAGCGAGAGGCCGCAACCCAACGCCTTAGACCGCACGGCCACTGGAGTTGGGAAACCTTAATTTAAGGAACTGCATTCAAGGTGTTTGTTACACTAAGTATATAATAAACTCGATACGCAATTTAGAGTAGCTAAATTATATTATTTCTTTATTGGAACAAAGCCATTCGTTACAACAATATACATTCTGTCTGTCTCGTTATGTAATATATACAGCTGATATACACAATACCTACATGTATATGCTGTGACGTAACGCATGTGTACAGCTGTGCGGTTTCGTGAGTGTTACCAGGCACACGATTACACACCGTCTTTAGCGATATCGAAGGTTAGTCTTGGATCAGTATGTCACATGCAGGAACCATGTACATAATATCACAAAGAGAAATGTCAAATTTCAAGGTTCTCCATTTAAACGTTAAACTGACCAACATTTTCTCACCTTACGCTATCAAATTCAGGTGAAGAAGATTGGACGCTTGTCGCCCGGACACAATTCACCTTTTTGTTTTCTGGACAGTGTGTATTTTAATGACATTTGCAAGCCATTACCACTATCGCTGTGTTACGTTATACTTTGCGATTTCCAGTGACATAAAACACGGCTTTAATGTTTACCTCCTAACTTGAAATTGTCCCTATACGAGCGACAGAATTGTGAAGGGTGGAGGCAATACTCCACTCATTTTTGTCTCTGTGTTAAAAGAATTCTGGTGATGAAAACCCCGGCTGTTTTTCTTCCGGAAAAGAAGCCACAGTTATGAATTCGAAGAAGCATGGAATTTATAGAATTTAATATTCGATTTTCGAAAAGCTTGTAAAACATGAAATATTATTTTATATATTTCAGATCTGTCAATAATCAGTGTTGTATTCAAGAAAACGCATTGGTTTGCTGCACACGTAACCATACTACAGTTATCCTGCTCAATCTGCATACAAAAAAAAAATTTCTTCGTATTTCTTTGTTTGCATTTATGTACCATATAGATTATGGAGCTGCTTTTCTTTTTCCAAGAGAAGTATTACAATACTTCATACTATACAAGTTTATATCATGTCGCTATCTAATGCAATATACCATAATCTGTTTGCGAGGGAAATAGTAATATTATAATCATAATTCTAATAATGATACGGAGTCACATGGAACTGATGTGGTGTATATAGTACTGGATTGGAAAGTGTTATTATAGGTTAAACCAAAGCCCGAAAATAATCAATATTCGTAAGAATGTAAGAAATGTAACAATGTATAGTGACAGTGTGCAGTGATAACACATGACAGTGTGAAGTCATTTAATTTATGTTAACATAGGTCATATTTCTGTTTGAAGGTTCTGTTCACATTGGAGGAAATTTTGCTAAACGTAGACGGTATAGTGTTTAGGTAGAGTGACTAGGTGACGGGGTAAACAGATAAATAATTGTTCGAAAACTTTCAAGGTCACAATATTTCTCCTTACTCCAATTGTCCCAGAAGTGATCTGGGATCCTTCGAAATCGATATTTAACGGTTAGATGTGGATTATACTGCAGAACTACGGCGTCCTAAGCGTGACGCTATTCATTGAACTCCAGCTACTGTTGAGGCAGGGAATGACTGGAGCCTGTCCCACGAAACCTCTGTGATATTGTAGGGTGTATAAGGAAAACATCATTTCTGAGATACATGCAGTAGGCCGCAGTTTGTGTTATGGTTCTGAACCTGGCAACCTACAACACAACAACACAATACTGACGATCAGCTCCCCACCACACTCAAGAATTAACTCAATTTGCCTTACCCAGAAGGTACAGTCCAGTCCGGACAAGTTTCGCCGAATATCTGGTCTCTGAAATGTGTCAAAGTTAGAGCGAAACAATGTTGTGCGGTTGAGGGAAGTTTACTATACATTGGCGTAGATTTTTCTTTTATTGCCTGTACCTCGCCAGCCGAAATGACATTCTGCTTCAACGTCAGTTCTGTAATTGCGGTCACCTGTTGTGTAGGGTTGTCCAAACTGTAATGTGCATGTTGCTGTTATTAGAAATATCGGTAAGTGTGAGTAATTTCGATTAATTCATTAGGCTTTAATTAAAGATCAGGCTCAACAGCACAATTGCCGAACACATCATCAGCACAAAAACACAAATATAGCACAAAAGCAATACAAATATATAAAATCAAACACAATACGAAGACAAATCAAATAAAGCACTAGAAAAACGAAAAAAAAAAACAAATATAGGAAAAGATCAATGCGAATTAAGTACTGTGAAAATACCCTAAACAGAAACACACTTATAATTTCATTCGAAAATGCCACAAATTGGTGCAAAATGTGTTCTATATAATACTTTTTTCCTAGACATGTCGCAAAATTTATACAAAACAATAACAGCTGAAACGAATCTAGGAGACAGATAATTTCTAGAAATTGAAATAAAAACAGGCAGGTAAAGGAGCAAAGGTTAAGCAATCCATGTACACCCCTGTACAGGCCCTGAGGGTTCCAGAATTTTAAGGACTACAGATTTCAAGAAAATCGGCGTATGAATGTCTAATATTTTCAGCCCTACCGACGACAAATTTCCCTCCAGGATATATTACCGGTACTCATTTCTGTCAGAGGCTCAATATAGCCTTGGACATTAGGGAGGCCGGAAAGATTATGTCAATGAAAAATTACAATGACACAATCGGGGATTGAACACGAGAACTTGCGAAATGCCTCAAACAATTGCGCCACTGCGTGTGGCCATTTGAAAATATTTAGTGCTCACAACGAAAACAATTCAAAATTTCACCAAAGCGCAAACATCACTCTACGTATATACTCGTAGGTACTCCGCTGGTGATATCAGGCAGGTTGAGTTTCGTTTGTTGGTGAAGTCTCCATTCAGAATTTCTGCAATATCATACAACAAGCTCTACGGAGTATGAAAGTCGTGTTTATTTCTTGAGGCTTCGTCAAATTCCGTTCGCATATGTTTTGTATGTAATTGTGGCGCTGTTTTACTGCACAAAATGAAAATACTTCAACCTCAAAATCCTTAAAACTGAACTAACCACACTCAGCAAAACCTATGGTTTAACGCTGAACATTAAACCTTATGCAGTTTAAACAACAACGCCGGTACTGAAACAGAGTTTCACGTGCATGGCTCATAATCCTGCGCTTAGCCTTAAGGACACTTTTAACTTCCTCACATGTCGTTGCAATGTGATGAAACGAATTATCACTAACAGTCCTTGAGCGCAAATTATCACCAACAAATAATAAGCGCATCAGTTATTTGAAGTCCCACAACATTTTGTCAAACATCTCTTTGTATTTGTAACAAACACGCGTTTTTACAATTTAATTTTATTGTACCTTCAAAGTTACATTTTTTACAATTATGCAACATAAACCAACAAAATGCAGCTTTTCTGAGTTAATATTTTCCTTTATTTTGTCTTCCACATGTTTCGAAGCAGACGGTCCAACCTCGGGAAGATGGTTATATTACCTACAGGTACGCTAAAATGTGTTTTACTTGTTGAAGTTACAATAAAAGGCTTCTACGGTATATCAAAACATAACATATTTTAACTTTGTAGATATTCGTATATGAACACACAATATAGTACTTAAAACTTCTTATGTGTATATATATATATATATATATATATATATATATATAGGGTATAGACAAAAGAATGGTGCGGTTTCAAAAGTTAGCAAGGAATTTATTTCTCACCTTACACGGGCACAACCTACACCGTCAGCAGCAGCAACTGCCCCAGTTTGTCATGCGCTACCAACAGTTCGCTTCTCATGCTTACTGCGGGGCCGCGGGGCCAGTTTCCGAGACGGCGTCGCAGCAGGAAAAGACTTTCTGTGTGTTCCGTTTTGAGGTGTCCAAATCTGTGATTACAGTGCAGCTTGAGTTTCGTCCATGATTTAGAAAAGAAGCTCCTTGCAGGAATAACATAACTAGGTGGTACCGACAGTTTGTGGAAACTGTATACTTGTGTAAAGGCAAGAGTCCTGGTCGACCTCGTGTGATGACAACATTGAAAGAGTGCGTGAGACGGTTCTGCGAAGTCCCCGCAAGTCAGAGGCTACAGCAAGCAGGGAATTGGACATGTCAAAAATGGCGGTGTGGAAGTTATTGCGTAAGTAGCTACGTATGTTTTAAACCGTACAAGATGTGATTGGTGCAGGTCCTTACACCAACAGACAAAGTGAAAAGCCGTGACTTTTTCGAAGAGAAGCAGTTGAAAATTGGCGGAAATGATTTCGTAGAAAGACACATCTTCTGCGACGAAGCCACATTCCATATCAGTGGCAAAGGGAACGTACACAATGTCCGTCCGTATCTGGGGAACCGAGCAACCACATGCACAGATAGAACACTAGCGTTACTCTACAAAAGTCAACGTTTTCTGTGCGGTGTCAGGCAAGAAAGTGCACGGCCCATTTTTCTTCACTGAAGCATCTGTGACTGGCAACTCATTTCTAGACATGTTGCAAAACTGGTTGTTACCCCAACTGAACACCAATTATGGCGATTATATTCTACAATTGGATGGTGCCCCCCTCCCCATTTTCACAGGAATGTACGGATGCTTCTCAATCGTGTTCTCCAAAACCGCTGGTTCGGACGTGCTGTAAAATGGGACAACCACCTTCTCCCTTGGCCACCCCGTTCACCGGATCTAACACCATGCGATTTCTTTCTTTGGGGGTTCGTTAAAGACAGCGTTTACGTACCAACATTGCCCAAGTTCCTCTAGGAACTTCGTGATCGGATAACGCATGCACTGCAGACCGTTACAGCGGACATGCTACACCGAGTCTGGGATGAATTTGATTACCGTGTGGATATGTGTCGTGTGACCCAGCGTGCACACATTGAAGGACTGTGATTAACGCATGAGAAAATTGGACAGTTGCCGCTGATGACGGTGTACATTGTGCCAGTGTAAGGTGAGAAATAAATTTCTTGTTAACTTTTGAAACCGCATGATTCTTTTGTGTATAACCCTGTATAACATATATATTAATGTGATATTATAAAACCGTAAAATATTACATTATATCACATTCTGAGACACTGTATTACATTTACTGAAAAACCCTTTTATGTCACATTATTCCGTTTAATTATCTCACATTTACACGCTTATATTTACATCACAATTTAATGTTACTATATTTTATGTCTATTTCCATATACCTAAAGTGTTCAAATAATTTATACTTAGACATCTTACAACAGCCCCTTTTATTTCAATTTCCGAACGTAAAGCATATTACAGCATACCTGCAGGTACAACCGTCTTCCGGAAGATGAACGTTCTGTTTCGAAACTAGTAGAAGACAACTTGATTTAAAAAAATAGTTTAGAAACGGTGTATTTTTTTAGTTTATATTGCATAATTATATTACAATGCACGGTGCAACAAACACAAGTTTAAAATTTTACAGTCATTTTAACAGCAGGACTTGACACAAAATGTAAACTGTGTCTGTCCTGTTCGGTGCTCAGGCCGTGTATATTGATCTGCATAATATCTCTTTGTGAATATTTCGTTGGACATATTTATGAACTCGATATACCATCTAAAAATAGGTACCTGCTTAACAGTTCATAAAACATTGCGTTTTACGTAAGAGACAATATGGTTGCCGATTTAATGTCCTTGCCCTCAATTAAGTAATAGACGTAAACTTGCGTAAATTAGTCCTCCTACAGGATGTAAATGTGATCTTCGTTTCTCTGCGATTTTACGCAGAGTAGTATGGCAATTCCGTACCGACGTATAGGGATAATTTATCGGCCCCATCTTCAGGCGTCATTCAGTCCAAGAAGAATGCTTCACCCTTGAAGATGAGACCGACATGTTGTCCTGAAACGTCGGTACACAATTACCATTATATGCTATGTAAAATCCAAGAAAAGAGAAGATCTCAAATGTAAATTTCATACAATCTCTGTACTTTCCACTGAAATCTCCTTATTGAATTACCTACTGAACAGCGACATGTTGAATTATTTAGCTCTTATTGTGTTGTGTATGACTACGTGGAGAAAGAAAATATTCTCTACAGGGCAATCAGTAAATAATATCTGAATGACACAACGCTGTCTTTATCTCTAATAACTCTGCTTGACTCTACCGTCGTAACAAAGATTTGGGCAAACAATATGGACAAACACTGCGACATTTTTCATGTGCTTAGACTCAGATCTTGAAAAGTGACTTGCATAATCTGAAGTACAGTGTAAGTTAGTGTATCTGAGACATAGCAAGCTTTGTAGGAGCTGCAGTTCTCAGTGAAGTTCTGAGACAGGAAATTTCCCATAAAAATTTAATTAGTATACTTGTCAGTTTTCTGAGGTCCAAATAAACTGCCTACGATGACACAAGCACTCATGTAACACCAACAGATTCCCCACTTGTGACGTATACTAAGTACTACTTTGTCACATAGCTCATATTTGCGATGGTATTATCATGTCGTCATCTTCAGGATTCTGACACCAAAATTCCTTAAAAAAATCATACAGCATAAAGGTAGGGCAAAATAAACTTACATTTGTTGTGATACAAACGGTGCAGAATTTACAGGTTTCATTTAAAATTATGTGCACAATTATATTGTAAGTTTTGTGCAACTGTGGGCTTAATAATACTGCGGTATGTTTGTTAATATGCTTAAAAATTGTAATTTTTAAGTTGCAATTATTTGTTTGTGAACAAAAGTAATTCCTTGACAAAATTGGATCCCATTCTGAAGTTATAATTAAAATTTACTTTAAATATGTCAGATGATATATGTTTTGTAACAGAACTGGAAATCATGGTTTGTGGAAGGTAACTGTGAGAGAATTTGTACATCGCTTGGTTTGTGTCAATGGTAACTGCGTGCTTGCCTCGTCTTCAACACATAAATTATAGAATAGTGCATTTGTTGGTGTTACATAAGTGTTTACGTCATCACGACGAAGGGAATAATCAGCGTAAATGTGTCTATGATATTGACCATGCAATAGAGGGCGCTGAATTTTAAGTTAAAAGGCACAGTCAAGTATTATAAGGTTTAAAGTTTCTACTTTCCTCAATATTATGTTTTTTGCACTAAAAAGATTCTTCTTTCTTAAGGCACATGAAACATGAAGTATCAGATTCCCTAAGGACAAAAAATGTTATCGATAGCCCTAAAAATTGAATACGTAATTCGAGATATTAGAATAAATTCGAAATTATCGTCAAAAGACCTCCAAGGTCTGTCCGACCTAATTTTATGGATCGTTTGCTTAATTCTATGTCATGACGCAAATGTCAGCCATTTTTTCATGTTTATCATTTTGTGTAGTATTATCTACTCAATAATTGCCAGATAAATTTAAAAAAGGTAGCACACTAAGACACATGCAGCAATATCCATGTGTTTGGTTGCCTTTAAAAGCAACACAAATTTAACATTTTCTCAGACGTCCAACACATCTAGCACCATGTACTGCACTCTACTCTGTCTGGCACTGCTGCCATATATGTCTTCCCTCTCGATCGGTAAGTACCCTAGTAACAACTTACTTATGTTTTTTAAAATTCTTTTTATGTTTGATTTCTTGTTTTGTATGTTTGTTTTTATTTGTGTATTCTGTGTTTTGGTATTGTTTTGTGCATTGTTTTTCCGCGTATATAGTTGTCTGTTTCCTACGTTTTTACAGTTTTACAGACCAAAGCCACTTGGTGGAAATCCAATTGCAGTCAATAGTATCATATCATACCGCATCACAAACAGCCTCACGCTGGGTGATTATTGCCCTTTTTCTTAAGAATCACTCCGTTTAATGACCTGCTGCATCCTAGTGCGTTCAAACTTCAAGAAATTTCAAACACCGAGAGCCATGCAATTCAAACAGAAGGAGAGAATTACAGCTCGGTCCGTGTCTATCCCTTGATAATATCCGTCAGTTTAGCTACCTCTATAGGCACACCAAGGATCACAATTTGTCAGGGCGAAGTAACGTAAAATTCGTTACAAAATAGAAAAAAAAAACAGAAACAAATATATTAAGAAAGAGGAGAGAATATCAAAAACGTGGAGATTTCAGTTACCGCATTGCTGTCCAAATTGTTGTGAATTCTAACGGACTGATCAAAATTAGTTTTGCAGAGAAGTTCTAACATGTGAATTTAATAATCAACCATTGGAAGAGAGGAGTTTTAAAAATCTACATAAAAGACCGCAAAATACAGCGTTTCCTTCAGTTCGAATTTATCCTGGTTCAACAAAAAGTGTTCTCGAATTGAACTCGACATGACCAATAAGGGTTAAAGACGAAATTATTTTAAATTACAAGTTAAAATATTCCGATTCCTTCTTTAATTTCCAGCCCTTTTCTCCAGTCAAACCCGCACACATTCTAAAGAACCTACACGATCTCTTTCATCGTTGCCCTCAGTTCCATAGCCTTCAGGTGATGTCTCGACAGATACAGGCTATCAACGCGGTAAAGGTGCCGCGTTCGGTGACAGAATAAAGGAGACAGTCAGTCGGCACCCAGACCGCTTGAGGGCCTCATCTTTTCGTGTGCCCTCGACTGTTTAGTCAATATATTCACAGCTAACCTTCATACTGAAGGCGGTTACTCCATCCTCAAACTGAAGTCGCCACATACCGTGGTCACAGGGACCCACTTATCACAGTCTGTGCACATAATGTACTACCAAATTAAATGTATCTCCTTAAAAGTTCTTAAAACATGGAATTTTATGTAAAAGATAATATGGCTACCGGTTTAATGCGTCAAAAAACCGAAGGACCCTCCATGCAATTGCTTGCAACCTTTCTTTAATTCTATGTCATGAAGCAAATATCACTCATTTGTTCATATACAGGGTGTCCCAGCAGGAATGTGCCACACTTCGGGAGAGTGTTCCTTATGTTAAACTATACCGATATAACCCAAAACACCTATGTCCAAAGTTGAACGGTTACGGAGATAATGGCCAGAGAA